>OHHQ01000882.1_pt1 | contig 13883 bp, 10 predicted proteins | sample 1568051 | NCBI WGS metagenome assembly OHHQ01 (sample SAMEA3879567, study PRJEB24766) | human gut metagenome | biome: human-associated habitat; feature: feces | place: USA | collected 1985/1987
GTTTTCCCCGGCTCTACGGGCGTTTTCGCAACATCTCCCGCGTAAACCGTATCGATTACTTTTAAAGTTACGCCGTGATTTTTATCTGCCGATAAAAGATCCTGAGAGCGTAGGGCGTAGCCGTCAAGGGGAGAACGGTCAAAAGGTGGATGGTCCATAGGCGCTATCACATCTTGCGCCAAGGTACGCCCTAAAGCATTTTCCGCCTTAACCCACTCGTTTCCAAGGGGTTTTATTCTTTTGATAATCATAGCAACAGCTTTTTCCAGGGTAATATTGATCAGCATATTTTACCCTCCTTTCCCGAACGAACAGTTTGGGAAGCCGCAGGTCTCACATCCCAGGCAAAGTCCGCCATGCCCTAAAACAGCAAGATCCCTTTTCCGCACCAATTTGTCACACAAAAGCCGGGGCAGCACCAAATCAAAAACAGTAGCCTTAGCATACATAGCACAGCCCGGTAACCCAACAATCGGCGTGCCGTCATCAAAATACGCCAGCAGGAACATGGCTCCCGGAAGAACCGGCGCGCCATAGCTGATAACCGAAGCTCCGGTTTTTCTGATAGCGCCAGGGGTTTTGTCATCCGGATCCACACTTATTCCGCCTGTGCAGATCACCATATCCAAGCCCTTTTTCCAATAGCCTACAGCCGCTTTTGCAATTGCCTGCTGATCGTCACCCGGGAAACACCGCTCCGCAATTCGCATTCCGTAGTCGGACAGTTTTTCTTCGAGCACGGGAGCAAACGCATCCTTGACTAGCCCTTGCGCGACCTCTGACCCCGTAATAATTAGGCCGCACGTTTTTCTTTTCCATGAGGAAAGTGACAGCAAGGGTTTCTTTGGGACAAGGTGCTCCGCTTGTTCAATAGTCTTTTCTTCAATCACTAACGGAACAACGCGGACCCCCGCTAATTTATCGCCTTTTTTTACCGCTGTATTGGTGTGCCTGGTAGCAATGATGATGTTGTCTATGCTGTTGATGGTATTCAGCCGTTCAACATCAACTTGGAATAATCCGTCGCACGAGGCGAACAACTCAATTTTCCCCTCTGAAACCTGGTTCATGATAATATCTTTATTTTGACATAAGGCCGCCAACCGCTGGGCCGCTTCGTTCTCATGAAGAAAACCGCTGCATTGTTCCCATACAAAAAGGTGCTGTTTCCCCATAGACAGCAAAACCGGAATATCTTCTTTTGTAACGATATGCCCTTTTTTGAATCTTGCGCCCTTTGTTTCACCTGGTATAATTTGAGTAAGATCGTGAGCCAGTACATGTCCTACAGCGCTGCGGGTTTCAATGATTTTCATGGTCAACACCCCCAACAAGAATAAAGCTTCAGCGGCATCCGCATAAAAACCTGCGATTTCATTTCACTCAAAAACTTAAGTCTGCTGTTTCATTATATGTTTCCCGAACACTCAAGCAGCATTACGGATTTCTGGGATCATGGGCATAAAATAACCGCAGATCCTCTACCGTGTTAATATTCATAAATAAATAATCCGGGAAACCATGTTTCTGCGGCTCTAATAGGATTGTTTCTGTTCTCGACAGCAATTCTCTCATAGAAAGTTTACCATCACGAATACACGTCTCCATATGGGGGACACAGGAGCGCCGGTAAACTCCACACAGAGGATGTATCCTGCCAACGTTGTCCCGGCAAACCAGGCAATCCGCCTTCAAAGATGCGGCAACGGTTGCAAGCCAATTCGCCAATTCCCTGGAGAAATAGGGCATATCGCAAGGGACCGACAACAGGGTGTCCTCCCCGCAGGTCGAAAACACGGACCAAAGCCCTACCATCGGTCCCATTCCGGAGAGTTTATCAGCAATAGGCCATACTCCCTGAGGGCATTGGCCTGGATAACCGGATAAATAGATTGGAGAAAAGTCCTGTAATTCCTTTAAAATATGCTCCAAAAAGGATTCCTGCTCATGATACGCCAGTTTTGTTTTATCCCTACCGCCTAACCGTCTTCCGGCGCCGCCCGCCAAAACAACCGCTGCCCATTGTTTTTTCATTTTCAAAGCCCTTTCTTGCTTTTTGCAAGCAACTTTTTTCAGGCGCTGCCCGCAAAGCCCTTAAAAGCCGTCAACACGACGCCCTAGATTTCATAACTGGCGTGATCTCTCATTATTCTCGGGAAAGGGGAATGACTTTCCGGTAGGATTGCAGTTTGACAAATAGCTTATTTTCGATATAATTGGTTTGTCCAGTGTTTTATAAAGCGTACCAATGCCGAATAAATTGATAGGTCGAAGATCTCTAAGATATCTATCTATTTTACACTTAATCGCTAGGTCTATTCGATAAGGAGAGGATCGCCTTGAGCAATGAACCCATGCTTACCATACAAGAGATTTTGGATTCCATCTCACATTTATACCCAAATCTCTCCTTTAAATTTTGTACTTCCTCTTATGAATGGATCGTAGACAGCGTTTCTTTTAATACGCCTTTTTGTACTTTGGTTCATTCTAACCGGAAGTTAAGCGCTAAATGCAGCGTCTGTGACCATCGGGGAATGGAAATAGCAATGTCCTCCCTCAGGCCCCTTTGCTATAAATGTCACATGGGCATTACCGAATTTGTCTTTCCGGTTGTAAAAAACGATCAGAGCTTAGGCGTGTTTTTTGTAGGACAATTTTTAACGGAAGCGCCTTTAGATGCAGGTTATCAAGCCCTAGAGTCCACGTGCAATGAGCACAAAATGGATTATCGAAAAATGAAGCAGGCTTTTGAGCAGCTTTGTATTCTTCCCGAACCAAGCCTTATGGATTTTTCCGTTATTTTTCAGTTGTGCGAATATTACATTATTAATCATATCCACATTTTATTAAATGATAACTCCATAGTAAAAAGGACCGACGATTATCTAAACCAGCACTTAGCGGAACATTTAACCCTGGAAAAAATAGCGCAGCAGGTAAATCTTTCCCCGACTTATTTGAGTACAATTTACAAAGAAAGAACGCAAATGTCTTTATTTAAAAGCATTCAAAAAAAACGGATTTCTTTCGCGTGTTATCTGCTCCGTAATAGCACAAAAAACATTTCTGAAATTTCTTTGGAAGTAGGGCTTAACGACCAAAATTATTTTACTCGGTTATTTAAGGAGTTTATGCATGTTACCCCCCGCTATTACCGGGAGCACTGGGAAGAAATAGAAAAGGGACGCAACTTACAAATATATTTTCTTCCTGACCGGTAGGCAGAAAACCGAAAGCCAATGCCGCTATTCTATGGACCACAGCCATTTTATCGCAAAGAGAGAAAAGACGGTCAGCTTGTTTCCGTCTTTTCTCTCTTTTTATTTACTGGCGCCAACAATACCAGAAACGAATTGCTCCTGCAAGGTTAAAAAGATTACGATTAAGGGCAGCGTAGCGATTAGAATAGCAACCATAATCGGCCCATAGTCAATATAATAAGCGGCGTTCATTCCTGAAATAATCAAAGGCAGCGTCTGCTTTGGAGGCGTCTGGATTACCAGCAAAGGCCATAAAAAGTCGTTCCAGATACGCATAAACGCCCAAATCGCGCCTGCGGCATAGGTAGACTTCATGGACGGCACAACAATATTGAAAAATATCCTATACTCATTGGCTCCGTCGATTCGAGCCGCCTCCAGCGTTTCATAAGGGAATCCCGAAAAATTCTGGCGGAAGAAAAACGTCAGAAATACCGACGCTATGCTGGGAATCACCAGCGCTACTAAGGAGTTGATCAATTTCATTGACGACATCATGCGAAACAGTGGGATCATAATAGAAGAAAACGGGATCATCATGGACACCATTAAAATCTTATAAACCCGCTCTTTTCCCGGTGATTTATATTTGGCAAAGCCGTATCCGGCCATAGAGCATACGATGAGCATTAATAAACAGCCACAAAACGAAGTAATCAGAGAATTCCAAAAACCTTGGGCAATGGTAACGTTATTCACAAGATTTTTGAAATTCTCCACGAAGTACGTGCCAAATGTCAGTCTTTTTTGCAAAATATCCGGGTTTGAATTGGTAGAACACACAATCATCCAATAAAAAGGAAACAAGCTGGTAAATACTGCGGCAATCAGAAACAGGTAACACACCAATCTTCCCGATTTATTCCGGATAACCTTTTTCATATCAGTCTTTTTCGCGTTCATGTGTTATCCTCCTTCATAACCCGGAATTCTATGATAGAAAGAATTACCAGAATTATTACTACCAAGTAGGAGATTGTAGCGGAGTAGGAAAAATCAGGAGTACTGACGAAGGATTTGTTGTAAATATAATGCGAGATCGAAATTGTAGAGTAATTTGGATTCCCCTTTGTAATATTAAAGGTCTCATCAAACACCTGCAATGTTCCGATTGTTGTCATTATGGCACAGAATAAAAAGATAGGCTTCATTTGCGGAAATGTAATACGGATGAATTTTTGAAACGCATTAGCGCCGTCTACTTCAGCAGCTTCCATAGTTGCCTGATCAATATTCTGTAAGTAAGACAAGAAAAACATCATATTATAACCAGTCCATCGCCAAATTAAAGCAATGATAATAAGAACTCTGGCCGGCCCGGCAGTCTGAAGCCATCCGATCGGCTCACTGGTAAGTCCCAAAGAAATCAACGCCTGATTAATAATTCCATCATTGGAAAACATCATTCTAAAAATCAGCGAATAAGAGACCAAGGAAATAACGCAAGGCAAAAACAACGCTGTACGGAAACCTCCCCTGAGTTTAAGCCAATGGGAATTAACCAGTGTGGACAGAATCATAGCCAAAAGAAGCATGACAGGTACCTGCACAATGGTATATAAGAAAGTATTCCCTAAACTTTTCCATACCAGTGAATCCGTAAACAGTCTTTTATAATTGTTTAACCCTACAAAAGAAGTCTCAAATCCATCGATCTTAAAAAATGTCATATAAAAGGAATCAAAAATAGGATAAATCATAAATATTGCGAACATGATGATAAACGGAACGATAAACACCCAGCCCGCAACAGCATATTGTTTTGAAGGACTCTTTCCATTTTTATTTTTCATAGTCTTTCCCCTTGTGTAGGCTGTGCTTCAGAATTTTAAATTCTGAAGCACAGCCCTGATCTCGATGAATCGGGGCTCAAACGAAACGCCTTAGCATATTCCGTGAGCAAATAATTGTGATTACTGCATCTGCGAGCGAATCTGACTGTCTATTTGCGCTAAAGCATCCTCAATAGACAGGCTGCCGTTCAGATATTCAGGCGCAACAGCGGAAATAACATCTCTGGTCTGGGCAGTATACTCGCCATAATTAACAGCGGGAATCTCCGGAATCCATTCGCGGAAATCACTGTAAATCTTCTGTCCGCCAAAATATTCGTCGCCCTCGTCATAAGCGTCAATCTGCTGGGCGGGCAGATAAGTGCCGATAACTCCCTGATTCACAAGAATGCTGGAATAGAATTCGTCACTGTTATCTACCAGGCTTGCTTTTAAGAAGTTAATAGATTCTTCCGTTCCATCCATGTTGTCAAATACATACCAGCTGCTTCCCCCGTTATTAGATGCGTGGACAGCTCCCTCCACACTAGTGATGCGAGGCGCGGGCGCCATACTCCAAAGGCCCTTCTGGTCTTCAGCCGCCTTTAAGCTGGACAGATACCAAGCGGCATTGATCGCAGCCACGGTAGAGCCGTCGTTCAAACGCGCGGGCATATCGCCCCAAACATCTACAACAGACGCAATATCGTTATCTATAGTAGCTTTTAAAAATTCTAAAACCTCTTTCAACGCCGGATTATCAATGATATCAGGCTCGCCGTTCTCATCGATCAGATAACGTCCGGAGCCCTGCATATAAGGCTGGATAATATCGCCGACCCAAGTGATATCAAAAGAAATCAGATTTTTTCCAGTCTGCTCTTTAATCTGCTTGCCGTATTCCAAAAGCTGATCCAGGGTTAAATCCTGCAAATCTTCTTCTTTAATCCCGCACTCTTCAAACACATCGGAGCGATAGAAAAACGCCGCGACGCCGGAATCAAAAGGAACGCCGTAAGTCTTGCCGTCATAAGAACAGGCCGCTACCTTGTACGGCGCAAAATCGTCGTAGGGAATAATATCGGTCAGATCCGCAAACACAGTGTGATATTTGGACAAATAGGTATAAGCGGCATAATCCTCCATCAACGTGATATTGGGAAGAGAGTCCATCGCCCCGCTGGCTAAAGCGGTAGTCAGCTTTGTGCGCACGTCGGAAGAAGCAATTTCCATAATGTTGAAATTAACATCCGGATTATCCTTCTGATAATTTTCAGATGCCAGTTTAATTGCGGCTACATTCAGCGCCGCATCCCAGCACCAAATCGTAAGAGTTTGGCCATCGCCAGCAGGTTCTGCAGAGGACTCGGTACTGCTTGCGCTTTCTGCATTGGAGGGGGCCTCTGAGGAGGCTCCTCCGGGCGTGCTCGGCTGGCAGCCGCTGAACACTGACGCCGCCATAACCGCTGCTAAAAGGCTCGCGAACACTTTTTTCATTTTCATTTCCTCTCTTTCATACTAACTTATTTTTGTGAATGTTTCCAAAACCACTCAGGAAACAAAACTGCCATTAGGTTTCACGAAGTTGATTTGAATCTCGCAGGAATCAAGATCTCTGCATTTACCAGTTAGTTTAACTACGCCGGTTTCCATTGTGCTCCGCACATAAACCGCGGCACGGCCGCCTTCCATACCCAACGGATTTTCTCCAATCAGTTCGCCTGGACCTTCCAGGGTAAAGGTGACGGGCAGCTGGCAGAACGGCAGATATTGTCCGTGCTCGTCAACAACAGACACTACCACTCTGGTCAAGTCATAGCCATTAGCCTCAACGGTGCTGTAATCCGCTTCCAGCTTAACAGCGCGCGCCCTTACGCTGATCTTCCGCTCAAACCGGGCGGCCTCTTTTCCATCAATATATCCTACCGCCTCCATATGGGTGGTTTCTCTCATCCCCTGGAACGTATATGGAACTTCAAAAACAAAAGGCGGATGAGGCAGATAAGGAAACGCTTCATCATCCGGCTTTAAGCGTCCCATAGACTCTCCCTCGAAAAACAGTTCCACTTCCTCACAGTTGCTGAACACATAAGTCCGCCCGCGGTATCCCTGATCCAATTCCTCGTGATCTTCGAAATAGGCCGGTACTAAATATTTTGCAATGAACACCATGGGTTCACTTTCTTCTGCGTCTACTTGGCTTTGATGCACATAGGCCGCTAATTTTGGAATTCTAAAGATATCTGTTAGGCCATGATAACACACCCTGTCTCCATGTCCGAAGGAGATATGTGTGTTATAGTCAAAGGCGCTCCAGCCAGTCGCCCCAGCCATATCGCTGGATCGATAGAACGCGTTTAACGAGGAGGCATGACGGCGGGCAAACTCAATCTGCCGGCCGATATTATCATAGCTTTTTGTCGGGAACATAACACCTAGATACTCGCTGACAAAATAAGGATGATAGTTAGGCCTGCGTAATTCTCCCTTAGGCGCCAAATGATAATCATTAAAGCCATATACATCTTCCAGGAAAGAGCTTTCGCGCAGATAGCGCACACCCGTAGTAGGCCGTGTGGGATCAAGCTCGTGAGCCAGGGCGTTGGTTTTCGTATAGAAATCATCATCATCCAAAGATTCGTTGATGCGCACGCCCCACATGATAATGCTGGGATGATTATAATCCCGGTAAATCATATCGGTAATATTCTGATAACATAGTTGTTTCCAAGATTCATCGCCAATAAACTGCCAGCCGGGCAATTCTTCAAACACAAGCAGCCCAATCTCGTCGCAGCGGTCTAAAAAGCTTTTGGCCTGGGGATAATGAGAGGTTCTCATAAAATTGCAGCCCAGTTGATATTTTAGAATATCCGCATCCTCACGCTGGTATCTGTCGCACATAGCGCCGCCCAAATAGGGGAAATTTTGATGACGGTTATGGCCGGTCAGTTTAACAACCTTTCCATTCAGTTCGAACAGGCTGTTTTCATTAAACCGGATGCTGCGAATTCCTATTCTAGACTCAACGTTATCTTGTCCACTAATTTCTGTCTTTACCGTGTAGAGAAAAGGATCATTTAAATTCCACAAATGAGGATGATCCACTTCGAACTCACACGGAACCTGTTTGGTCTCTCCTGCCGCAATTTGTTCCTCACGGCTGGATATTTCTCGGATCACTTTGCCATCTTGATCCAGCAGCCGATGGGTTACCACAAAATCTTGTTCGCTGCCCATCTTGTTATTGACCGATGCTATTGCCTTTACCACGGCTTTTTCTTCTGTTACATCATGAGAAGAAATAAAGACATGTTCCAGATACAAACGGTCAGAAACGATCAAATTTACATTTCTGTAAATCCCGCCAAACAGCATATAGTCAACGATCTCGCCTTCCGGAGGCACATCCGGATGACAGCAGCTATCCAATCGCACTGCCAGAATATTGTCTTTTCCCCAAATCAATTTATCTGTTAGGTCTACCGTAAAGGGGGTATATCCGCCTTTATGCTCAAAGAGCTTTTCTCCGTTAAGGAATACCTCGGCTACGATCATAGCGCCTTCAAATTCAACCGCTACCCGACGGTCTTTCCATTCTTCTTTTGCGGTAAAATGCCGGCGGTACCAAGATACGAACTGATAATCATGTTCGCAAAAATAGTTGTGGGGATGCAGCTTATTTGTATGAGGCACCGATACTTTCTCGAAAGAGGATTCATCAATAGAAATTTGTGAGTAATTCGCACAATCCTCAGGGATATACAGCCATTTAGTATTAAAGTTTAGCAATTCACGGCAGGGCACAGTACACAAGTCCTTTCTTTTGGTAATTTTTATGGTTAAAAAACATGGCCGCGGACCACATTTATCACCCAGAGTTATTGTTTCTTAGCTTCGCCTTTCCAGGCGTAAAACAACAGGCCAGTAACAACAAATACGGTTCCCAATACTAGAGATATTGTGATTGGCTCCCGTACTCCATTAATATCAGGAAACAGCACGGCTCCCACCGCGCCAAATAGAGGGTATAAAGAACCGATCATCGAAATATCCGTAGGGCCGGCGTATTTCTGGGCATGAATCTGACAAGTATAGGCAGCCGCCGTCCCCAATACTCCTGTAAGAAATAAAATCGTCAAACTATGTGCATTTAGAGTAAAACCAGAAAAACCGCTGAATCCCCAGCCCGCAAAACCAATTGCCGACGCGGTCAGAACTTGAAAAATACTGATCACCATTGGATCATCATCTGTAACAAATCGGTTAATAATCAGTATTTGAACCGATACCAACAAAGATGAAACCAAGCAAAGCGCATCGCCAAAATTCAACTGGAAAGACGTTCCTCCTCCTAAAAAATACAATCCGAGTATAATAGGTGCCACGCTAATAAACCAGTATCTTCCGGGACTTCTTTTATGTAAAAGAGCCTGTATCAAGGGAACAATGATCACTGAAAGATTTGCAAAAAACACCGAATTAGAGACCTTAGTAAATTCAAGAGAATAGACTGTGAACTGCATAGAAATCCCAATTACACAGCCGACGACACAGCCTTTTATAACCGCAGGCTTTTTTATTTTCCTTCGCAGTTTCCATAAAAACGGCAGCATAACAATTCCGGCAAATCCAAATCGAAGAAAAACATATGAGGGCGAATCCATATATACCAATGCATCTCTCATTAGAACCGCTGTGAATCCCCAATAAAGCGTTACTAAGAAATAAGCTGCACTGGCAATTTTTTTTGGTTCGCACTTTTGTTTCATTTTAAAAACACCCCATACTCGAATCCAGATTATTATACTATTGCTTTTTTTGAGCTAAATTTCTTGTATGTTCTACGCAGAAAATTTATTGCGATTTACAATAAATATTGTTAATATATTGTAGTATTTATGTATAATTCGCCTTTTTTCTTTATTATATCAGACATTAGAAGAACAACTATATATCAGCTTGTGTATTATTAGCATTATTTTTCGATCAGTCTAATTGTATCTGGCTTTTTAACATTATGAAACAATAAAGCAGCTATCGTTCCGGGGAAACGTGTTCAATAGGATTAATCCGAGTACTTGATAAACACAGGAAATCAAAAGTTACGAAAGAAATGCAAAAATTTGAATTTACTTTTCAACTCCACGCGGAATGTTCTTGAATATCTAAATTTCTTTGTTTAAAGCGGCCTGGTAAATAGAATTGATAAATCCTCACATCAATCGCTTTTCAAACTCAACCTGATTAATGTACCGCCACAGCCACCTTTGTCCTGCTAGTATGCGTTCCACCTGGGCGTCGGTAACGGACAAGCCTGTTTCCCGGCGGACCTGTTCCTTCGCTTCATCGATGCATCGGATCATGCCTAGCTCCAGGCTCCGGCAGGCGGAAGCGTTCGGGATTCCATTGACCAGCCGCATGAGGCCCACAGTCCAGCCACCTATGTCCATAAGGAGCACAGAGGGTTCTCCCTATATTAATTCCGGGTAAACAGCAATGGCGGAGCAGCTCTGTGGAAAAAGCCTGACGTCCTGAATGGCCACCTGATCGGAGGTTCCTTCAAACCTGAAGCCTATCGACTGGGAAGGAAACTTGCCGGGTTTTCATTGCGTAGTACCCATGATCGGCTCCAATGTTCCTGTTTTCCTCAGCCATTCGCTTGCTCTGTTAAAAACTTATTTTTCCGGTGGGAAAGCTTCCTGGTTTGCTCTTTTGGAGGTTGGACACCTACGGTGGGAGAACTTTGAAAAATTGACTTAAATCCTTGGTTTTCAGTATAGAAAAATAGGCCGAAATCTGGATTGTCTCATTTTTGAACTCAAATTCAGCCCTCTATTGACCCTGAACCTTACAGGGGCTTTGTGAAACCGCAGTCTGGGAAAGATGTACAGCCATAAAAATCTCCGTTTACGCTTGCCCTTTTTACCAACAAACCCTTGCAGAATTCACATCTCATTGCGGGATCATCGGCCACCTTAATTTTCTTAAAATCATTCAAGTCGAGCAGTTCGGAAACCTCTTTCTGCACCTTTTTACTTACCATACGCTGCATTTGTTCCTTAGTGGATTTGTGACTCAACAAATTTAAGCTGCCTTGCCAAACCAGGGTGTCATCAATCAGTATTACCTTTTCGTGCATATTTTTGCGAATCCGTACGATGACTCCTTCCCTTCGCAAATTATCGATCAAGTCTCGGGCCTTCTTTTGATAAAGCCTTACATGTTCGCTTACCGACCGAGTATAGACGATTACCTCTCCGCCTGCTTCGATGATTTTCTTAAATATAGGCAGTAAAACTTCAATTCGTCCTTCTCGGACAAAGGGACAGAAAATGATCACTCGCTTACTGGCATTTTTTAAATCCGGAATCACTTTGGCCCAGAAACTATTTTGATTATACTGCCCCAGTTCTTCAACTGGCACTCCTTCACTCAACCGCTTGATTTCATTTTCTTCATCTGTAGTCTGGAAACCAATTCCCAACTCAGAAACGGATAACGTTACTCCATGTTGATGCAGAATATCCAGCATATCCTTGAAAATATGCCCTGTGAAATTCTGTTGTACGAATTTCACATTTGCCAATAAAATGAACTTAGATTTTGCCCGTGTGACCGCGACATTCAACATGAGCGGAGCACTCTGGTTATTCCTGCTGCCGTCGTCAAAAAAGAACCATTTTGCATCCGTACCTTCGCTCTCTACAGAATCGCAGATGATAACATCTTTTTCTCCACCCTGAAAACTATGTACCGTATTTACTTCGATTCGTTTTCTTGCCGGGCTGTTTTTCCCCAAAGACTCATCTAAAATATCATTAATTAAGTCCTTTTGCGAGCGATACGGAACGACGACACCAACCGTGATCTCTTTACCATCCTGTGTTTCATTCGCTAAATAGTCTTGCGCCATAGCCGCTGCCAGTGTTGCATGATACAAATTACACCGACTTTGCCCATTAGGCCCTCGATTCATCCATGGAGCGCCCTCTGAAGTATCCACTAAAAACAACGGCTGATCCTGCACCCACTGATCGGATAGAACCCTGGTCTTCGTATTGTCTCCGCTTTGCAAAATGTCTCCATAAAACAACTTGTTGGGGATTGCAGCAATGGCAGGGTTCATGCGGTATTGAATGCTCAACGGTTTCACGAATTCACTGCTTCTGGCTTTGCCCACCGAGTTCATTCCAATAATATCGAAAAAGCTTCTATTGTGCCACTTTTTCAGCAATTCATTTTTACTTTGTGTGCCGATTGGAGGAAGCTGTAAAAAATCTCCAATCAGGGTGCAGGATGAACTGACCAGGCCCATTGCGAAAAACATAGGCAGTAATGGAGCCATGCTGATCTCGTCGATGAACAGCGCGTCATATTGTTGTGCTTGCAAATCGGTAGACATATACGTCATCGACAGCGTCGCGCCGATTACTGCCGCCTCTTCGATCACCTGCTTGCGCACAGCAGCGATAAGCCGCTCCAACTCTCTGATTTGTTGTTCAATCGCATCTATCTTCTTGGCCAGCTCTCTGATTTCTTTTTCTAGGGTTGACTCGGTAAGCCCGACAGTCGAGAGTGCAGACTCGATTGCCGATACTTCGGATAGTATAATTTTCTCCAAATCGGCAATTTCCAAAGAAAGGGCAGGTTGCTTGCTTTGCAGCAATTTGATGGCATTTCGCCTTTCTTCACAAGAATTTTCAACTTTATAAATCTTTTGCCTGGCTGATAAAATTTTCTGCTTTGTACGCCTGGTTTGAAACATTTTGGTTTCCAGCCGGGATAGTTCTGCTTTCTGAGATTGTAACGTCGTTTCATCTCGCCCAATCTCTGCCATATATTGCTTAAGTTCTTTCTCCTGCTGGTTGTATATTGTTTTTTTCTCTGACAAATTACTCTGCTTTTGCCTGCAGCCATCCCGCATAGCTTGTATTTTCAAAAAATCGGAAAGTTTGTCTTGCATCGGCAGTAATTTTATTTCAAGATCTTTTATTTGACTGGCAAGCTCCTCTGATTTTGTCCGAATAACCTCATCCAAGGATAGCATCGGATACTTATCCAGTTGTGAAGCGCCCATTCGAACCAAATGGCCTTCTGTATAAACAGGCTCATCATGGAGAAGCTCCGCCAGTTCTTCCATTGCGCCATCTACCGCAGTATTTGCATGAGAAAGCAGCAGGACGCGACGCCCCCGCTTTATTTGTTCATTGATCGCTATCGCTATTGTATGCGTTTTCCCCGTACCCGGAGGGCCCCAAATGATGGTGTCACCCTGAAATGAATGTACTACAGCAGCTTTCTGATATTCGTTTACCCGACTATATCCCGCTAAGCCCGGTAAAGATTTCGTACCGGCTTGAAACTGGCCATTAAACAGCCGCGCCGCGATCGCATACCGCTGATCGGCGTTGTGCAGGTTCTCCTGAAAACATTGCAGAAGTTTCTCAGGCAGAGCGGTACGGTCGAGAAAGAGTTTTATTTCTTGGCTCAAAGATAGGGGACGAAATGTTTTCAAAAGAACTTGACAGTTGTCGGATGAGACATATTCGCAATCGAATTGAGCAGAACTCGTCACTATTTTGTACACTACATTGTCCTGAGGAGAAAATGGCTGCTTAGTGTCAAATTGGTATATGTTGTACCCATTTTTGCTTTCAAAGAGTATACCATTCATCAAGATAATATTGTTATCTTTTGATTGTTTAAGCTCTTCAATCTCAGCTTTTAAGACTTCAATGAATTCCTGAACATAGCCTTTAGGAGTTATCGGATCTTTTTCTATCATGGTTGGTCACCTTATGTCATTTAAAATGATATCGAAAGCACAAAAATTTAGTATATATAT
>OHHQ01000886.1_pt1 | contig 13861 bp, 12 predicted proteins | sample 1568051 | NCBI WGS metagenome assembly OHHQ01 (sample SAMEA3879567, study PRJEB24766) | human gut metagenome | biome: human-associated habitat; feature: feces | place: USA | collected 1985/1987
GTTTTCATATAAGCAAAAGCAAAGAATACGCTCAGTGCAATACAGGTGATAAGCTGTGCGGCAATACTCTGAAGCCTTGTATCAGGTGCATAGTAAAACAGGTTCAGCGGGAGATGCCACAATCCCCAGAATACACCAAGGATGAGAACTCCTTTTCGCATTCCAAAATGCTCCTGCAGGATCGGTTGCAAAAAGTAACGCCATCCATATTCTTCTCCGAAAAAGGCGGAAAAGACGAGGAAAAAGCTGACAAACAAAGAAAGCAGTGACAGCCAGAACATCGGAGAAGCAAAAAGAGCGAGGAAGGAATCTGCAGTATTGTCTGTGAAGCTGGAAATCAGAAGATTTCCTGTAAACAGCATGAAAAACAGAACTACATACAGAAAGTGTCTTCTGCTGTCAGGCCCGGACCAGGTCAGTCCCCAGATAAAGCGGACTTCACGTTTGTCAAGAAGAAACAAAACCCAGAGAGCCAGATTGCCGGCAATTGTGAGCATATTGATGACCATAACCCACAGGTTGGCATCCGGTATAAGTACACTGAGTACAGAGCTGATGGCAAACAGTACAGTTAGTACAAGGTACCCATAGAAAAACCGCCGGGGCATCGGAAACTCTGTTTTTGTCAGAAGAAAGACGACAATGGCTCCGGCAGCCGGATAATACATCTGGGCATTTGCAAAAAAATCCAGAGAAGTTCCCCGTTGATATCCGAACGCCATCGGGATTCCCATCAGATAAGGAATGCCAAAGGCGATCAAAGCAAAGATTAGTAACTGTTTTTTCTCCAGTCTGGTAAATGGACGTTTCATAATGTAATCTCCTTTTTCTATATCTTCAGCATTGGCTGTTTATATTCATTTCGAAAAGCGGTCTTATATTTATCCGTGATCACAGACTGATACAGATTGGATGCCAAAATATCATGTCGGAGCATTTTCTGACCGATTTCGGAGATACTGTCAGTATCGGAAAGGCGGGTGAGCCTTACGAAGGTATTGGGCGTGGAGAATTGAATATTGAGGGAATGCCGGTATACCGAGATGCCGTGGGAGGCGTAGGTACACCGACAAGTGATAATGAACGGACAAAGATTTCATCGGAAACTACTCATCTGTTAGCCATCATGAATGCGTACAGTGGTAGTGAAGGTCTGGAGGAAGACGTACACTATATGGTGAATCTGTTGAAGGAATTTGCGGATGCCCAGGATGTAGAACTTCTTTATTTTGAGTGAAATGAATCGCTTGATTGTAATACTTGGACTGTTGTTCCTTTGTATGGGAAATATGCAGGCTGATGAACCTGTGAAAACAGTATTTACACACATGGAGCGTAGCCATGTCAGGGTACATACACCGGGACTGTTTTCAAAAGGAAATAGCGTGGAGATACACTTAGAGTGTTTGGCCGATTCGCAGTTCTGTTTTCCACTTCCCGGAGGAAAAGTCATTTCTGCTTATGGAAGCCGTGGTGGACATTCGGGAGCAGATATAAAGACCAAGGCCAATGATTCCATTCTTTGTGTGTTCGACGGTGTAGTGCGCATGGCCAAAAGTTACGGTGGATATGGAAAGGTGATTGTGGTGCGGCATTTTAATGGACTGGAAACCGTGTACAGTCATAATTCCAAGAACTTTGTTGCACCGGGTGATTCAGTAAAGGCGGGTCAGGTAATAGGATTGACCGGGCGAACCGGACGTGCTACGACAGAGCATCTGCATTTTGAACTCAGGGCCAACGGACAACATTTTAATCCCGGATTATTATTTAATATGTCTACCCGTGTTCCATTGAAGCGTACGCTGGTATGTACGAAAGCAGGAAAACATGTGAAATTATCTCCTAAAAAATGAAAGAATATGGATATTGAAAAGATATTGACAGAAGGAATTGTGTTCAGAGGCGGGAAGTCTTCTGACGGAAAAAAGAAAGAAGAGAAAGTAAAGACCAAGGCTAAGAAGAAAACCTACATTACGGGTTTGCATGGTTCTGGCTCTGCCAAGATGAAAGCGGAATATCGCCGCCGGAGAGCCAACAGACACAAACAGGGATAAAAGTGAACAAAAAACTGTATTCAGTTGTTAATATATTTGTAAAACTAAAAAAAGAAGATTATGAGAAAATTATTTTTACTCGTAGTAATTGTAATGGCTGCCATCACAGCCAGCGCACAGGAAGGTATTTATTTAGGTGGTGGTATCAGCTTGTGGAGAAACAATGATGTAGATAAGACTTCATTCTCTATTACACCGGATGTAGGTTATAATCTGAGTGAAAAATGGGCCGTAGGTGTGGAATTGGCTTATGCGCATAAAGGTTATGATGGTGAAGATGCAATAAGCACGAATGCATTTGCTTTGGCTCCGTATGCACGTTACTCTTTCTATGAAAACAAGATTGTACGTTTGTTTTTGGATATGGGATTTGGATTCTCTACTTACAAGGAGAAACATGTGGATTCAGTAAATGGTTTTGAAATCGGAGTGAAACCGGGATTGGCAGTGAAATTGAATGATAATTTCAGCTTTATTACTAAAGTAGGTTTTGCTGGTTATCGTGACGACTATTATCGTGGAGAAGAAAATGGATTCGGCGTTGGCTTGGATGGCGAAAATATCTCCATTGGTATTGAGTACGAATTCTAATAAGAACGATTGAATAATTAATAGATAGGGAGCAAAAAGAGGTGAAAACTTCTTTTTTGCTCCTTTTTTATTTGTTTCTCCGCTTTATCTTTTTAAATTTGTGTAATTCATCTATTATTTGAGCTTATGAAAAAGATTGCATGCATAGTGGCAGGTTTGTTCGTAGCTTTGACAATGGCCGCACAGACAAAAGTAACCTGGAGTATGGAACTCGGACTGGGTATGAGTACCTGGATGGGAAAGGATGCCGGAGACTCTTCTCCATTGTTTAACCAGAAGGTTGGAGTAGGAATTGATGTACCTTTGAGTGGACTGGTATCATTCCAGACCGGATTATACTGGGCTTCGAAAGGAGCAAGCATAGACGTGGATTATGTAGGGGCTAATACGAAGAATGTGGTGGATATGCACGTAAACCAGAATTATTTTGAGATGCCTTTGCTGGCTGCCTTTCATGTAGGCACGGCTGCTAATTTTGATATGGTGTTTACGGCAGGTCCTTATTTGGCTTATGGGGTAAACGGCAAGCGGAATATTGACATTGATGACTTGACTGTTTCTTATAATACCTTTGGGGAATCAAAGATTGAAGGAGAAATCGTCTCAGGGCTGCGCCGTTTTGATGCCGGTGTGATGGCGGGTGTAGCACTCGACTTTAAACGCTGGACAGTAGGACTTGACGGAGAATTTGGATGCTGCAAATTAGCCAGCAATTCAAAGACACGCAACTTGGCATTCTTCTTCACTGCTGGCTATAAATTTTAATTTTTAGAGATTCTATGTACGCTGGATGGCCTGTACCGTTTCTTTACGGGCAGGCTATGCAGCATTTTGAGAGCTGCCAAGTGGCGGTCGCGCCAGATTCGGTAGCTGAGCACGATTACAAGAAAAACAGTACCTAACAGACATACCCAGCCGAACAACTCTTTCAGGCTGGTCAGCATGGTTTGGGTGTTTACTTCATTATAGAGTTGTATGACTGATACATCCGGCATCCACTCGTGCAGGTTGTCCATGTTTCTGCTTAATAACCCCCAGTTGTCGCGTTGCAGGTGTTTCATCCAACGGTTCAATATGGCTGCTCCCAGAGGGGTTGCAATGCTGGTACGAATGAAGCTGAGTACGCACAAAGACTGGAAGAAATGCTTGAAGGGTATATGCTTCGCTACATAAATGGTTAGCGAAATATAAAGCACTCCATGACCGATGCCTTTTAAAAAGTTGGGCAGATACAAACTTTCAATATTCAAATCGGGGTATATCAGAAAATACATGTAATACTGGTACATGACTATCAGTGTAAATCCGACAGAGATCAATAGTTTATATCCTTTTTTTAATACTGCTTGCCGGAAGAATACGATACCTGCTCCAGCCAGGATTCCTGCAAATACACACCAGTTCAATGAAATGGCATTTAGCGTATCGTACTGTAAGATGGAGGTCATGAATGCATTCTGCAGTACGGAGGAGGTGGTGAGAAACAGACAGAGCATCAAGAACAGGAACAACACTACGGGGAATTTCTTGTAGCGGAATACCTGCGGGGCTATATACGGATGCCGTATGGAAGTCATCCGGTTGATGTTTATCAACAAGGACACTACGGCTATTACGATGCAGGAGCGAATCTGCACGCTGTCCAGCCAGTCGTAAAAGTCTCCATAGATACAGATAAAAACAATCACGAACAGCATGGCTGTCCATAAGAGGAGGCCTATCCAGTCTATGCCATATAAGGGAATCTTTTTACCTAGGCGGATAGTCTGTGTCAGGCACATGACACAAATCCATACCACCATCAGCATGCCGATGACAAACCAGTGCATGTATTGCCAGTTGGCCCAGTCGTTGATGTGCATGGTGACCAGTCCGGACAACTGTATACTTTCAAGCACGATGATATAGATAACGGGATAGAAAACCGAGAAATTTCCGGAAGGTGTAATGCTCAGGCGGGTATTGGAGAAACACTCGAAGGTGCCCCACATGCGGAAGAATCCCGATACGAAGCATACACAAATCATGAGAAAGATGTTTTCTGTATGCATGGTAATCAGGTTGCAGAGAATGAGTACCGGGCATACCGTCATGAAAATGGACCGGGTGGTAAACCGGGATTTCAGACGGAACAGTATCGGAAATATAACGGTCATACCGATGAAAGAGGCATAGGCTGCCATGGTTACATCTTCCTGGATACATCCTAATGCACTCGACATCTGGGTAGCAGCTGGCAGGAAAACTCCTCCGTTAAACTGAAAGACCATGGCAAAGAAGAGCGACAGGACGATGCAGACCGGAGTGGGCAGGAATTCTTTGAAGTAAGGAATCTGAGGACGTGGTTCAGCCATTTTCGTGTTTACTGTTTAACGTAACATTCTACATTCATTCCGGCTCTCAAGCGTTGCAAATCTTCCGGGCGGTTGTTTTCCGTAAACTCGATACGGACTGGGATGCGCTGTTCTACCTTTACGAAGTTGCCCGCCGAGTTATTTTGTGGAATAAGTGAATAGGAAGCTCCGGTAGCATCCGAAATAGAAGCGATACGCCCTTTAAATTTTACATCAGGAATAGCATCTACTCTTACTTCCACCAGCTGATTTCTCTTCATGTCGGTAGTCTGAGTTTCCTTGTAGTTGGCTATGACCCATTTCTCCGTACCATCTACCAAAGTCACCAAGGCTTGTCCAGGCTGAACTAACTCTCCTTCATGAATGTTTTTTCGTCCGGTCACTCCGTCTGTAGTAGCCAGAATCACTGTATAAGAGAGGTTCAGTTTGGCCAGGTTGAGTGCAGCCTCTGCCAGTTTAATAGCCGATTCATTCTGTTCCAATCGCTGGGTTTGCTCCTGCTTCTGGAGTAAAGTCGATTGTTTCTGGCGTAACAGCTGTTCATAGCGTGCCTGTGTAGCTTCGTAATCCGTTTTTACCCGGTCGAATTGTTGAGGAGTAACGGCTTCTTCTTTCAGCAATTCCTGATAGCGTTTGTAATCCGTCTGTGCATTTTGCAGGCGAATACGCTGCTCATCAATGGCTGCATCCGTTACGAGGATGTTGTTCTGTGTGGTGTTGATAGTGGTATGCATGGCACTCTTTCCGGCCAGTGCATTGCGATAGTCGGCTTCGGCCTGTGCCACTTTCAGACGGTATTCCGTATCTTCTATGATGGCCAGGGTATCTCCTTTTTTTACAGTCTGGTATTCCTCAAAACAGATTTTCTTGATGAAGCCCTGTACCCGTGTGCTGACAGGAGTCAGGTGTTGCTTCACCTGAGCATTGTCTGTATATTCCACACTACCTAAATGGATAAATTTGCCGCAAACCCAGCTGATACCGGCTACGAGGACCAGCAGTATAAAGAAATTAGAAATAGCTCTTTTTTTGTTTCGCATCATATATTTTTTCGTTTTTGTGTAAATATGAAATTCATTAAAGTGTTCCCGTAATTTTTTTCAGCAGGTAATATTGATACAATATACCTATCTGATAGTTGGCCAGCTGCAATTCCATGTCCAGCTGCATGTTGCTGGCATCCAGCATATCGGTAATCAGTGACAGACCGTTCAGGTAACGTTGCCGCACGATGCGGAAGTTTTCATGTGCCAGCTGTACGCTTTTTTGCTGGGTCTGCAGTCTTACGTACGCTTCATTCAGGTTCACGTATGCTTCGTGCACTTTATTTTCTATTTCTTCTTTGACCAGCTGGTAGTTTTTTTCTGCTTTTGAGGTAGCTATCCGTGCCTGTTTCAGTTTCTTCTTGCTCTTAAACAACGCATCCAGATTGTACGAGATACCTACTCCGGCAAACCAGTAGTTGAAGTTGTTGTTCAATGGCGGGACTTCTACTAGAATCGGTCCGTTAAATTCATTGGTAGCTGTCAGACTGATGTGAGGTCTGCGTTCCGAACGAATCAAGTTCTGCTGGTTGTGGGTCAGCTTGATTTCCGTGTGTGCCTGCTGGAGTTCAGGAGATTCCTGAGAAGCTTCCATCCAGGTCGTTTCCTGTTGTTTGTCCACATTGATACGGAACAGTGCCGTGGAGTCGGGTACAATATGTACCGAAGGGTCCAGTCCGATAGTAGTCGTCAGCTTGTGGTTCAAGACATTGAGCCTGTTGATAGTAGAAGTCAGGCCTAATTGCAGATTCTGTAACTGTAGTTCATAACGGGTAATGTCACTCTTCAGTGCCGTACCCTGTTGATAGGCAGCCCGCATATCCTTTACCAATAGATGTGTCTGCTCAATGTTCTTTTCGTAGACCGTCTGTTGATTTCTCAGTTGGAACAAATCAAGGTAATATCCCAACAGCATGAAGCGTAAATCCTGCTGGTTGTTTTGATAAGTCTGTTGTGCCAACTGCTGTTGCAGTTTCGCTTTCTGGATATTGGCATTGATACTTCCTCCGGCGTAGATAGTCTGTGAGGCCTTGAGTACAAAAGAATTACCGAAGTGCGGCATGTCGGCATGTATGCCGTTACTGAAATCCCGGTCTGTCATGCAGCCGTCACCAATGTAGTTGAGGTCTACCTGCGCCCGGATGGAGGGCAGTTTGGCATTTTTAGCCATTTCTACCGCCTGTGTCGTTTCGTCAATGGCCAGCGAATGAAGCTGGATGCTTTTGCTGTTTTGGTCAGCCAGTTGAAACAAGTCCTCAATGGTCATCACCTGTTCTTGTGCGGCGGCTGTGTAAATAAAAAAGGAAAGAACTCCAATAGTTGAAACTAATCTTTTACCCATTATTCTTTTTGTGTTGAAAATACCTTTAGCCATTTTATTTGGCTGTGCAAAATTAAACCATTATTTTTAGGCTGAATTTGCGGTTTATGCAAAAATATTACCATTTTAAGCCATCCTCAGAGAATGAATCAGGAACAGGAAAGCTATATTTCGCTGATAAAGCAGACGAGTAAGGAGACCATCCGCATCAAGAAAACCGGATGGGAAGAAATTAAACTGCCGGGCCATACACATGAAAAGTGCCAGATTATCTATACCCTTTCCGGCACGTTGCATGTGCAGATAGGTTCCACAAGCTATTTTGTGCCAGAGAAGCACATCGCCTGGATACCCGGTTGTACGGAGCATGAGTTATCCAGCAAGAACCGGCAGGTGTCACTGGTTATTTTCTATCTGTCGCTGGATGCGGATGACAAGGATACTGCCTTGAAGGAATTCTCCATTTATCACACCAACTCCTTTATTGCAGAGAACTTGAAATTTATTGCTTCCAAGGGGACGGAGATAGAACAGGCTGATTCTCCCGATTTGTATGCCTTTGCACTCAGCTTTTTCAAACTGCTGCCCTCCATCAGCCAGGATATGGGCTTTTTGTTGAAGATGCTGGCCATTCCCAATGATGCACGTTTGCATCCTATTCTGGCCTATCTGCAGGAGCATTTGCATGAGAATTTGAAGATGCCGCAACTGGCTGCCCATTTCGGATTCTCTGTGCGCAACCTGAGCCGTTTGTTCAATGAATCGGGCATTCGTTTCAGCTATTATGTGAACAATCTGAGAATCATGCGGGCTATCGAGCTTTTTGCCGATGGGGGAAGGACCATGCAACAGATTGCATACGAAGTAGGTTTTGCCACTCCCAACCATTTCAATCGTGTGTTCCGCCAGATTACGGGCGTATCACCTAATGCTTTTGTAAAAAATGACTAAGTCCCTTTCTCTGCCTGAAACAGGACAAGAGAAAAGAACTCAGCGATGAGTATAAATCAAATCAGATTATACGTAAGTTTCCAGGAAAGAGACTTCTCCTTCCGGCACAACTTCCAGGTTCTGGGTAGTAGCCGGGAACAATACTGATTCACCTGCTTTTACGCTGATGCGGTTGCCTTCGTTGTCAGTAACGGTGCAGGCTCCCTTCATGCAGATGTAAATAACAAACGAATCCAGTTCGCTGTAGTCCATGTTCATGGTTTCTGTCAGGTTGTAAACAGAAGTGGTGAAGTACGGACAGCTTACCAGTTCCACCGGTTCGTCTTTACGCGGTTCATAGTGTGTACGATAATCATCAGATACAGTATAGTCGATGGCATCTTTTGAGAGTTCCGTATGCAGTTCACGCAAGTTACCGTTCTTGTCTCTGCGGTTGAAGTCATAAATACGGTACGTGATGTTGGAAGTCTGCTGTATTTCTGCCAGGAAACATCCGGCTCCGATGCTGTGGATACGTCCTGCCGGTAAAAAGAATACATCGCCCGGCTGTACGTCATATTTGTCGAGGGCATCACAAATTGTATTGTTTTCAATCATGTCGGCATATTCCTGCGGAGTAATCTGTTTTTTCAGACCTGAATACAAGTGTGCCTGTCCGCCAGTATTGTCGATGATATACCACATTTCTGTTTTACCCATAGACTGGTGGCGCTTCATGGCCAGTTCATCGTCAGGGTGTACCTGAATAGACAAATCCTGCTTGGCGTCAATAAACTTGATAAGCAAAGGAAATTTGCCTTGGAATCGCTTGTAGTTTTCTTCTCCCACCAGCTTTCCTTTATATTCTTCCATCAGCTGAGTCAGATTCTTGCCGGCATCTGCACCTTCTGCTACTACAGATTCGTCGCCCGGTACGTCTGAGATTTCCCAGCTTTCTCCCACTTGTTCCTGCTGACAGTCTAATTGTTTGAAAGGAATAATACGCTCTCCTCCCCAAAGGGTCGATTTTAAAATAGGTTTGAATTTCAAAGGATACATAATCTTATTTATTTTGGTCTGTACAAAAATAGGAAAAACTATGATTATACCTTATATAATTGGGGAGAAAAAGAAGATATGAAGTATTCTTTTGATTTCTCAAATCAGAAATACAAACGTAATCTTTGCGTAAATGAAATGTACATCTCATGAAGTTCTGCTGTAACATAAACACTCCATCTTTGCAACGGAAAAAAGAAATGCATGAATAGATTATGAGATTAGGTTTTAAGGAGATTGTTTTTGTTTCAGGTTTCTTAGCTTGTTCTACTATGCCGATGGTAGCAGAGACTATAAAAGGTACCATTGTAGACAAGCAGACTAAAGAACCATTGACGGGAGCTACCGTACAAGTACTTGGTACTACAGTAGGAGCAGTAGCCGATCTTGATGGAAATTATATCTTAGATGTTCCCGGTGGGGAGTATGAACTGGTTGTGAAATACGTGGGATACACAGATATTAAGGCTGGGGCTGTAAAAGCTAAAGGCAAAGATGTGGTGCTGAACTTTGAGATGGAAAGCGATGCACAGGCCTTGAGTGAAGTCTCCGTTGTTGCACGTAAAAACCTGGAAGGGGAACGTGCGTTGAGCATGGAACGCCAGAAAGCCACTGTAGCTATTGAAAACCTTGGAGCAAAAGAAATGAGCGTGAAAGGCATCAGTAATGTACAGGAAGGCGTGAAGAAGATAACCGGTATCTCGATTGCCAGTGCAGGACAGCTGATTGTGCGCGGATTGGGCGACCGTTATAGTACGACTACCTTGAACGGACTGCCGATTGCTTCTCCGAATCCGGATAACAAACTGATTCCATTGGATTTGTTTCCTTCAAGTACGGTACGGAACATTACGGTAAGTAAGGTATATGAAGCTGGAACTTTTGCTGATTATTCAGGAGCACACATCAATATCAGTACCAAAGAAAATACCGGAAAAGACTTTTTCTCCATCGGTTTCAATACAGGAGGCCGGTTCAATACAATTTTCCAGGATTTCTATAAAATGGATCAGCAGTATTCCTTGTTCCGTAATCCGGGTATTAATCAGAAGTACATTGACATGCCTAAGGCGGATTTTTCTACTGCCATTACGAAGGAAAATCCTTTTCATACAACATTCGATGTGAATAAGAGTACAAGTCTTCCGGAATTTGGAGGTAATATAGCCGGCGGAAAGAACTGGGATGTAAATGGACAGAACCTGAGTCTGTTGGCTGCATTGAGCGCAAGCAATACCAATGAAACCACAAAAGATGCTTTTTATCGCACACTTGAAGCCGGAGGTACGACTCTCGACCAGTTTAATTACGATAGTTACCGTCAGGAACTGAAACTGGCAGGACTTGGTAACCTGGCTTATACGCTTAGAGAGGCCGACCGTATTGGATACACCTTCTTCTATGCGCGTAATGCGGAGAATACCTATATGTTGCGACAAGGAGAAGACTATGAAGACAATGAACTGATAGGTAACAACTCTGTAACCCACATTTATACCCTTCAAAATCATCAGTTGAATGGACACCATGAGTTTGGAAAGCAGTGGGATTTGAACTGGAGTGGTTCTTACAGCAAGACTTCCAGCGAAGAGCCTGACCGCAGACAGGTAATGTTTGAAAAGGCTGGAAACTCTCTGGAACTGTTCGATTTGAACAAGCAGGAGAATATGCGTTATTTCGGCTCGCTGAATGAAGAAGAATGGGTGGGCGATTTGCGAAGCTCTTATCGCTATGGTGACAATAACCTGATACGCATGGGAGCTACTTACAAAGACAAGAGCCGTACGTTCCGTTCTACACGTTTCTACTATGATGTAAGCCGTTTCAATCCTGAGATAGAGGATATTTACCAGACTTCCAGCTTTATGGGCTATGACCATATTGCCAATGGAGACATTACTATAATCCGTGACCAGCAGCCGAAAGACCAGTATGATGCCGGGCACTCCATCTATGCCGGATTTATTGACGCGGAATATTATCCGACGGCCAATTTCCTGATGAATATCGGGGTGCGTTATGAATATAGTCACCAGTGGGTAAATTATGCGACAGACGGAGGTGAAGCCAAACGGAATGAAGTGAACTGCCATGACTTCTTCCCGGCCATGAACTTGAAATATACCGTGAACGATACCAACAGCCTGCGCTTCTCGTTCTCACGTACGGTAACCCGTCCGTCATTCATCGAAATGGCTCCCTTCCTCTATCAGGAATCGTATGGAGCGGCCATGATTCGAGGTAATGCAGAATTGAAGAACGGATATAACTACAATATCGACTTGCGTTACGAACGCTTCGACCAGCAGAACAGCAACAATATGTTCTCTATTACGGGTTATGCGAAAATCCTGGAAGACCCGATTGAACGTACACAGACCTTGTCGGGTGGTGCGGCTGTTCACTCTTTCCAGAATGCAGATACGGGTGTGGCTGCCGGAGTGGAAGTGGAATTCCGCAGAGAACTGTTCCGCGACTTCCGCGTAGGAGCCAACGCTTCTTACATGTACACCAACGTACAATTGCCGGAAGGTGGAGCCTATACCAACGCACAACGTTCCCTGCAGGGAGCTTCTCCTTACCTGGTGAATGCGGATATCAGCTATGCTCCTAAGTTTAAGAACGATACACAGCTGACTGCTACGCTGCTCTATAACCTGCAAGGACCACGCATTCATGCAGTAGGTATTTCCGGATTGGGCGACGTGAAACAGGAAGACTTGCATACGCTGGATTTCGTAGCCACTTACAAACTGAATGACCACTGGAACTTTAAGTTGCAGATGACCGACTTGCTGAACCAGGACATCGTGTTCAAGCAGGAAGTGAAAGACGGCAGAAAGCTGGAAGTGGAACGCTACGGAAGAGGAACGACCTTTGAGTTAGGTTTTAGCTATACATTATAAAAATTCATAAAGGAAAAAATTGAACACTATTCTAAACTTTTTATTAACGAGAAAAGTATGAAAACAATGAACTTGAAATTTATGTCGATGGCCGCAATCGCTGCTATGACTTTGTGTACTGCTTGTAGTGAAGATGACAACACTCCGAATCCGGAACCTCCTGTTGCAGATGCGTATTCTTCAGAGTTGTTCTTGACTGCAGCAAACAATAACGCAATTAATTACAATTTCAGCAATACATTTACAAACAAATTTGTCGGTACGATTGACGGTGGAGCCGACATGACGAAGGTAGATAATTTCTTCGAAGCAGCTGCATATCGCGGTGCTGTTCCTGCTAATAATGACTGGACAGCCGGATGGATTCGTACAAGCGGTAACGGTGATGAAACAAGCGCAAACGCAGTAGAAACATTGACAGGTACTCTGACAACAAATAAAACACTGGAAGCAAATAAAGTATATGCACTTAGCGGTGACTATATTGTGAAGACTGGTGCTACACTGACTATTCAGGAAGGTGTGAAAATCGTAGCTAAGACTGGTGATGAGTCAGTAGATTATATCTTGGTGCAGCATGGTGCTAAGATTGAGGCTGTAGGAACAAAAGAAAATCCGATTATCATGACCTCAGACAAGAAAGAATCTGGTGCATGGGGCGGTTTGCACATCTGCGGTAAAGCTCATACCAATGCGGAAGGTGGTACCGGCAAATCAGAAATCGGTGATGCAGCTTATGGAGGTTCTGCTGACAATGATAACTCTGGTACACTGAAATATATTCGTCTGGAAAATACGGGATATGCATTGGACTCTGAACATGAAGCAAACGGTATTTCATTCTATGGTGTAGGTAACGGTACTACAGTAGAATACGTACAGGCTTACAATGGTTCTGACGACGGTTTTGAATTCTTCGGTGGTAGCGTTGATGTGAAACACATGGTAGTTACCAACTGTAGTGATGACTCTTTCGACTGGACTGAAGGATGGAACGGACGCGGTCAGTTTCTGGTGGCTTATCAGGAAGCAAAGGAAACACTCGGATTTGATTGCGACTGCTTGATGGAATGCGATAACAACGGTAAGAACTTTGCAGCCACTCCAGTAGCTTGTCCTACTTTGGCTAACCTGACCTTGATTGGTAACGGTGGTGAGAAACAGGGTGTTCGCTTGCGTGCCGGTACACAAGTGAAGATGTACAATGCACTGATTACTGGTAAGGGAAAATGCTTGACAACTGAAACTACAGAAACAGAAAAGGCATTGGTAGACGGTACATCTGTATTGAACTACGTAACTTTGGCTACGGATATTGAATGTAACGGTGCTGAAGAATAAGAAATAGATTTCATTTGATTGATGGCGGTCTGTCGGGAGAAATAGCTCGGCAGACCGCTTCTTTTTTATTGGAGAATGAAATGCATTTTCCCATCTTCTTCTCCGTGATAGGAAAAGCCTTCCCACTCAAACTCTTTCAGTTGTTCCGGATGTGCTATCCGGTTTTTCAGGATGAAGCGGGTCATCTCGCCCCGGCACATCTTGGCGTAGATAACTACCGTGGTAGGTTTCCCGTTTTTCAGGGTGTAGAACTCGGGTG
>OHHQ01000889.1_pt1 | contig 13823 bp, 13 predicted proteins | sample 1568051 | NCBI WGS metagenome assembly OHHQ01 (sample SAMEA3879567, study PRJEB24766) | human gut metagenome | biome: human-associated habitat; feature: feces | place: USA | collected 1985/1987
TAAGGCCCCAGCTTATAGGTCCTTCCGGTAATTTCCTTGATGGCCACCCTCATTTTATCCCGCTGGGCGGATTTCCGCAGCAACTCGAACGCCATGGAATTCGGAGCGTCGATCAGGACAAAATCACCGTTGACGTAAGCCACGGAGCCATGAAACGCCGAAGCGATCACATGGGAATATTCCTTTAAATATTCCAAAACCTCCGGCCAGTCAGCCATACGCTTGGCGCCCTGCTGAAGGGTCTCCATATTCACGGGGTCCCTTCTCTCTTCCGTGGATTCCTGTTCTTCAGGAGCCGGGGCCCCGGCTTCTTTCCGTTCTGGGACAGGCTGAGCTTCATCCTTCTGAGGAAGAGGCGCCTCTTCTTTTTCTGCCGGCGCCGGGGGCATTGGGGCCGAAGCCGGTATCTCCGCCGGCGCAGTCTGCTCTGGCGCCGCGGCTCGCGGCTGCTTTTCCAGCCTGGAGAGCCGCCTTAAAATGGCGTCCATGCTTTCATCCAGCTCCGGTGAACACAGCTTCAGCATCGCCATTTCCAACTCCACCCGCCGGTCAAAGCCCCGGAACATCCGCTCCTTAGCCGCCTGAAGGACGTCGATGGCGTGAATGGCCCCCGCCAAGGTGAACATTTCCGCCTGCACCTGTAATTTTTCATATTCATCCTGAGAAACCACGATCAGGTTCTGGGGGTTCCTCATGGTTTTTAACAACATTAAATTCCTGAAATGCCCGATAAGCTCCTCGCACAGCCGAACCATATCCTTGGAAGCCTTATGCAGCCCGTCGATTAATTCCAGGGCTTCCCCGCCGTTTTGCCTTAGCACCGTATCCGCTAAGCTGAACAGATGGTCTCTACCCGCCAAGCCCGCGGTTTCCGACACCACATCCAAATCGATCTGCGGGTTTCTTCCCATGCACTGGTCCAAAAGGGACAACGCGTCCCGCATGCCGCCGTCCGCGATGCGGGCGATCAGCAAAGCCGCGTCCCGTTCCAGGCGGGCGTTTTCCTCCTGCGCCACAAACTGCAGCCGGTCCGCGATCACCTCCGGGTCAATCCGGTGGAAATCAAACCGCTGGCACCGAGAAAGAATGGTGGCCGGCAGCTTATGGACCTCTGTTGTGGCTAAAATGAACACCACATGGGCCGGAGGCTCCTCCAGCGTTTTCAGCAGGGCGTTAAACGCCCCAATGGAGAGCATATGGACCTCGTCGATAATATACACCCGATATTTAGCGGAGGCCGGCGTAAAGGATGCCTCTTCCCGCAGGTTCCGGATGTTTTCCACACCGTTGTTGCTGGCGGCGTCAATTTCCACCACATCCATTACAGAGCCGTTGTCAATTCCCACGCAGCTTTCGCACTCGCCGCAGGGGTCGCCATCCTTTAAGGACAGGCAGTTGACCGCTTTGGCCAGGATTTTAGCGCAGGTGGTTTTCCCCGTTCCCCGGGAACCGGTAAACAAATAGGCGTGGGCGATTCTTCCGGCCTTTAATTCGTTTTGCAGCGTCACCGTCGCCTGGGGCTGCCCCACCACGTCGGAAAACGTCTTTGGACGCCATTTTCGATACAGCACCTGGTACAAAACCGTCACCTCTTTCCAATAGATAAATGGAAAGCAAGACAGGCCGCGGTCGCGGCGTCATGCGCTTGGATATACGAACGGACAAACTGTCTGCATCGCACAGCGAAACTCCGGTTAATGCTGCTCGGTTCCCCGCCTGACATGGTTCCCGGCCCGCCGCCGCACAGGGCTCACCCGCCCGTATATCCAAATTCATGGCATCTGCCTTGCTTTTTCTGATTTTCCCTAGAGATTCAGCCTTATTATTATAAACTATTTTACCCGCAAAAACAACCATAATTTTTAAAATTTCCAGCAACGCTGTCTTTCCTAAGAAAAAAGGCGGAAGGGCAATCCCTCCGCCTCTGATTATTGAAACCGGTTGGTTTCCACACGCTCAAACCGCTTGCGCAGGGTCAGCAGTGCTTTTTTCTCAATTCTGGAAACATAAGACCGCGATATTTTCAGCTTTTGCGCGACCTCTCTTTGGGTTAGGGGCTGATTTCCGTTTAAGCCGTAGCGCAGTTCGATAATAATTCGTTCCCTGGGGGTAAGCACCTCCACCAGATATCTTTTCAGCTGCTCCGACTTGATTTTGATATCCAAATTATCTACGATGTTATCTTCCGTGGACATAACGTCCATCAGAGTCAGGGTATTGCCCTCCTTGTCGGTGTCGATAGGCTCGTTCATGGAGACGTCCTGCGCGCTTTTTTTACCGTTGCGGAAAAACATCAGGACTTCATTCGCTATCCCCTCGGTTTGGCTCTGGATTTTCCTCTGCCAAATCGGTGTAGTCAATCTCTGATTCCGTGTCGCCAAACAGCACCACATGGACGTTTTTCCCGTCCCAGACAATCCGGCGAATGAATGCACGCAATGCCATTCGCTTCTGTTCTACGCTCATAGTATCAAAGGACTGTCCGAAAGATTTTAACAATTCTTTTGTCCTGTCAAACTCCTCGCTGGAATAGAGATGGTTTTTCGTGAGGGATTCCAGCTCGCTAATCCGATTCTTGATTTTCTCGTTTTTCTCATGGAGGGTGTTAATCTGTTCGGTAATGTAATCAAATGCCGGGGTGTTCGGCGTCTTTGCAAGGGTATCCACCAGATTGGCAATCTGCTGTTCGTTCTCCTGCAATTCCTTTTTGAGAGCGTTTAACTGCTGGTCGTATTCTTCGCGGTTACCTTCCAGCTTTCTTTGCACGCTCTCTAAATTTTTGATAAAGTCGGAGCTATCTTCCGAAATCAGCTTGATTTGTTCGCATATCATTTTGTCGAGTTCATTGCCGTTGGGATTCTTGCTGTTGCAGAGCTGACAACGACTGCGTTCTTTTGTTTCACAGAGATAGCTGTAAATCTTCTCTCCCTGTGCGTTTGTCCGCTGGCTGAGCTTGGGACGCATGAAGCTCCCACAGTTCCCGCAGTACAACAAACCGGATAATAATGCCACATTGCTTTTGGGCTTGCGGTAGGACTTTGAACGGTTTTGATTCAGCATATCCTGTACTTTTACCCAATCAACTCCAGCAATTAAGCCCTTGTGTTTTCCAACAGCCACAATCCATTCGTCCTTATCCCGCATTTGATTGGACTTGCCGGATTTCTGAATGGTTTTGTTGTAGGCCATGATTCCGTGCTTGCCGTCAAACTCTGATTGTTCGGCGTAAATCTCCACGCCTAAGCTGTCAAAATACTCCCATGCGTTCTGGTCGGCTATCATGTAAACCGGATTTTGCAGAATGGAACGAATGGAAAACCGGGTAAAATTCTTCCCGTTTTTTGTGGTGATGTTGTTCTGCAACAAGTAAGTATCTGTTTTGGTAAGCGAATTGGTTTCTATAAATTTTGAGAAAATAAGTTTGATAATCTCCGCTTCTTCTTTGATGATGTCCAATTTATAGGCTTTTCGCTCTTTTCCGTCCACTGTAACGCTCCCGACAATCTGCGTACTTTTATAGCCGGTAGGCGTTGTGCCGCCTAGCCAACGTCCAGACTTGGCAAGCTCGTGCATATTGTCCCGGATACGTTCTGCGGTAGTTTCCCTTTCCAACTGTGCAAAGACAGAAACCATCATCATCATGGCTCTGCCGCTTGGGGAAGTGGTGTCAAAATCGTCCCGGATTGAAGTAAACTCCACGTTGTAGTAATCAAATTCATCCTTGAGCTTGGCGAAGTCTCCCACATTACGGCTGATACGGTCTAAGCGGTAACAGACCACAGCCTGAATCTGATTTGCCCTGATTTGCTTCATCATAGCCTGAAACTGCGGACGGTTGACGTTTCCGCCGGAGAATCCCTCGTCCTCAAAAATGAGGATATCCTCTTCCGTTACATTTTCATGATGGAGCTTGATATGTTGACGGCAAAGCTCAATTTGGTTTTCAATGCTTTCGCCCTTGCCGGTAAACTTTGATTTTCTCGAATAGATGGCGTACTTTCGGTTATCCTGTCCTTTCATTAGCTTAACCCTCCATATTAAGTTATGTGACTTTTAAATTTGTCACATAACGGCTTTTCCTTACAACCTTATTATAAACCGAATACGCCAAAAAAGCAAAACATTTTCTCATAAAAAAGACCGTCTACGTTTTCCGCAGACGGTTTCACATTATCCTACGTTATTTTTTCCTTGTAAAGTCGATTTTGATGATTTTACATCTTCTTTCAAATTCAATCGAACTAACAGTTTTCCCTGCTCCAGCAGAAGTTCCTTTTTGTCTGTTGGTAAGGAACGATATAGACGGAGCAATTCTTCTTCGCTGTGATCCTTTTCAATGCCAGACTGAAAATCCAGCAAATAATCTGTTGTTACATTAAAGTAAGCGGCAAAGAGCTTCAGTATTTCAAAGTCTGGTTCACGCATTCCCCGAATATAATTTCCAATTGTGGTTGCCGCTATATTTAAATCGGTTGCTAGTTGCTTTTGTGTTATATCGTTATCTTCTAAGAGTTCCCGCAGTATCTCACCAAATTTCATGTTTGCTCACCTCTTTATTATTCTAAAGGAGAGCACCTTAATTATTCTCTTAAAAACCACGAAATGAATTGACAAATAACAAAACGAAATATATAATAGAAGTATGCATATACATTCTATGAAATTTAAGGGGTGAACACATGAAAGCGATTGAACTAAAAACAAAGTTAAGCGACGGAGAAACGCTTTTCATTTGTCATAAAGGTACGATTATGAAAGGGGTACGGGTGAGCGGTCAGCTTGCTTTGACCAATCAGCGGTTGATATGGGAAAAGAGTGGCCTTGCAAACGCCGTTGGGTTAGGACTTCTTTCTTTAGCTGGGACAGACTATTTATCTGTTCCAGTATCGGAAATTGTAACCGTTTCAGGCTATTGGATTCCTGCCGCAGCCGGCATGAAGTTTATGCTGAAATCCAGTGAAGAATTGAAATTTCAGTTAAACGGCAGTAAGCCAAAGAAGACACGAGAAGAATTTCTCCAGTATTTTAATGGTCAAAAGGGATAAGGGGGGCTCAAATTGAAAAAGAAGAAGTGGTTTTTATTTTTCGGTATCAGCGGTGTTTTAGCGGTGATCTGCTTTATAGTAGGGCTGGTCGCCTCTACAAATTTACCGAGCGGGGTTTCGTATGATGTTGCAAAGGCTTATGGAAATACTTCAAGCGAAGACTTTTTGCGGATGCTCCCTAATATTATGATAGCGGCATGTATTGTCTTTCTGGTGATAGCTGTCGTATTGCTAATAGTAGGGCTGGTACAAAAAAGAGAAGGGAAAGAAGGCAGATAAAATGAAAAAGGCAATGACAACGGGATTAGCTTTTATTATGGTAATTTTCACTTTAATGTTGGCAGGTTGTAGTTCAGGAGAAGACAGCGGTGTTGCTGATATTAAAAACGCTACCTCATTTAACTATTTTGATGATAACGCTTCAGACGGAGAAACAATTAAGCAAATTGATTTAAACGGAAAAACAGTAGCAGAAGCGATTGAACAGGTTTTAAAAGACAATCTTGACTCTTATCAGATGGATTGGAAAATTGACAAGGACGAGGGAGAAACTTTAAGTGTTACCCTTACGATAACGGCTAAGAATAATGGCGTCGATTATACAAATATTCTCAGCTTTCAGAAGTACAAAACAGATGGAACAATTATGTTAAGCTATGCGGCACAAAATGGACAGACTTCCGACATCAACGAAGTAATCAATCTGTTTTTTGCAAATTAAATTTTTGAGGTAGGGCAAAATTGTTGCTCTACCTTGTTTTTTCTCTCCCAAATTGTTAAAATGAAAGTACAATATTTTGCAAGATGGGAGAGGATTAAATGGCAGTTTGGGGAATCGGAGCTACTTGGGACGGCAAAGACGTGTCAAAAGAGTTTGTAGGTTATAGCACTGCGGCTATTGGATATAATGAGGAAGATAAAGATACCTATCATAAATTAATGCGGGAATTGGTTTGTGTAGGAGATTTGATTTTTATTAAATCAAAATTTATTCAAAATGGCCGATTAGATGTTAAGGCAATAGGGATTGTAACAAATACAGACTTATGTGTTGCAAATGGTTACGCAGGTCAAGATGGTATTAAAGTTTATTGGATTAAAAACTTAACAGACAATCCGGTTCGTATCCATTCACCCAATGAGGGAGGTTCGACGACTACCTTTTATCAGGAGAAAGAACTTCCCGTCATAAAGGAAATTGTTAATTTATTATACTGACTTTTAAACTAAAAGACGCTCTGAAACAAAATCAGGGCGTCTTTTTCGTTTGCTCTCTATGCAGTCTCTAAGGCTCATAGAGAGCTTTTTCTTTTTTGGGGCAAGCTTTCCGCAAAACATATCTCTTTTGTTCTATACGTCTCTTAGCCGCTTCTGAGACAAAAAGAAAGGTTCTTGAGGCTTAAAGGTTTCTAAGCTCTTCAATCATAGCTGCCAATGTATCGTCTACCACTGTAAAGCTGATACCGAGATGATTGCTTACTTCCCCGTCCTGTACCAGTTGACGACGAATTGCAAGAATTTCACGTTTTGCCTTTTCCAAACTGGCTGTTACATCAACACTTTCTTTGACAATGTGTATCATCTTTTTCCCTCCTCTCTGCTTTGACACAGAAATTCAGGTATAGAACAAAATACGTTTATCTTTTTTATTGATTATGGAGAAGGTATCAAATTATTTGTATTTTCTTTTATAAAAGGATTTTAACCAATTTGAATACTCCCACTCTGGAATTTCAAAGTTTTTATATTTTGCTCTTAATTCTTTATGTTTTTTCTGAAAATTCACAAGTTCATCTGTTGCTAAATTTCCATTTATATCATCTCCGCCTGCGTAGAAATCAGATACCCTTTGTCTCATCATCTGGCTAATGCTTCGATATTGTCTTTCGGTTTCACTTAACTGTATGCGCTGATTTTGCTTTTGTAGTTTTGCTTCCTGACGGCAAGTACGATTTGGAGCACCGGGAAACAGTCCATCACAATACTTTGTATCTGATCTTTTGGGAATGAAGAAACTGCCGCATAAATCGCACCGATTAACAGTTTTGCCTATTGCAAATAGTTCGCTGAGAGAAGTTAAAATAAGGTCTGATAAAGAATCCAAATAAAATAGTTCGTAATAGGTTTGTTGCAGACTATTATCATTTGAATTTTCGGATAGATTGTCCGGTGAATATCTGCCGTCTAAATAGCTTTTAATTTCCCATGGTGTCATTACAGTTTCAAATTCTTTTTCAGGAAAACCATGTAGTGCTTTAAAGCTACTTTGGATTCTTAAACCATTCAGGATAGAAAACTTAACCAAACAGTCTAACGTGCTGTATCTTTTATCTTGTGAGCAAAGCTCTACATAATGATAGCAGTTTAATATTCGAGAAAATTCTGCTCCGTAAATATCGAAATTGCTTACTACAGTTTGGTATAGCTCATACTCCATAAACATTCGCAAATCGTCAAGCGAAGTGTTTCTCTCTTTCCCTTCCGGAAGAAAGTCATAAATGATTTTCGGTATTCTCTGCAAAGAATCTGGCACATCATTATAGCCTTTTACCGACTTACCGATTTCAGCGATAATATTAAGACATTTGCATAGAAGTGTTCCTACTGGATAGGGATAGTCAAAGTCTTCCACAAAACAGGATTCCTTCTCTAAATCATGGTTATAAAGGAACAGATATTCCTGTTGGTTTTTTCGGTCGTGATAATAATATAGAAAATACGGGTCGGAATCATTCTTAAAATAAATCATTGCTTTATCCTCAACTTTTTAAATATTGCTTCCTGACTAATTATAACATATAAAGTGCAAGTATTATGATATAGACAAGAGCTAAGGCCAAAGCTCAAATTTATCAATAGTACGCGTACCAAAATAAAGGAGGAATTTTATCGTGGCTGAATTCAATAACAGTCAAGATAAAAATGTAGTAGGTGCTACACCATGGATTATAGACACGGGAAGCAAAGAAAAAATCGACACACAGGAACTATACCTTTATATTCGGGAAAACGGAAATATCCGAGTCATCAAAAGAGGAAACGACAAGGGGGTGGTACTTTATCAATACAGAAATAATTGCTATCAGCTACTAACAGAAAGCGATTGTAAAGCTTACATTAAAAGCTTTCTGCCCATAAAAAGCCGAAAGCCCAGCGATTGGGAAAGAGTATATAAGGAGCTGATGACAGATTATGCGGATACCTCTGAAAATGATTTGAACTCCAATCAGGATATTATCAATTTTTTAAATGGGATACTCAACATCAAAACAGGAGAACTGCTTCCGCATAGTCCGGAATACCTTACTACAATTCAAATACCTTGCAACTGGAATCCCGATTTGAGTTTGGATGATGCTCCCATATTCAAAGGGTTTATAGACACCTTAACCAGTGGAAATACAGATGACCAAACGACTCTTTTAGAGATTATCGGTTTGATAATCAGTAATGTTGAAGGTTGCTATTTTAAAAAGCTTCTCATTCTGCATGGCGTTGGTGATACAGGTAAGTCGAAGTTCCGCACACTCCTTGAAAAATTAGTCGGTGAAGAAAACACGCATTCTCTTGATATTAAACATCTTAATGAGAGATTTGCACTTTCAGAATTAGACGGAAAAAGACTTGTAGGCTATGGTGATTTATCTTTTATAAATGTTCAAGCAATGGATAAAATCAAAGAACTTACAGGAGGGGACTCCACACGGGGCGAAGCAAAATATCAGAACAGTTATCAGTTCCGCTATAAAGGGTTTCTTTTGTACTGTTGTAATGAACTGCCATTGTTTTCTGGAGATCGTGGTCAATGGGTTTTCGACCGCTTTCTAATCATCTCTTGTGACAATCCGATACCAAAAGAAAAGCAGGATAACGATTTAGTAAATAAGTTGTTGACTGAAAAAGAAGCGATTGTAAGCGTGGCTGTCCGCCATTTACAAAAGGCACTTACCAGAGGACATTTGACTGAAAGTGCTAAGGTGGTGGAAAACCGCAAAAATTACGCAATTAAAAACAATTCCTTTGCACTATTCCTGCAAGAAAAATGTGTCTTGCATTCTGGACGAACAAGCCGCAGTGTTTTCAATGGAGTTTACAAGGAATGGTGTAAGGAAAACAATTTAGCTGTAGAACCCATGAACCAGATAAAAATCATGTTGGAACAGCGGGGCATTACCGCCATGAAGTCTGGTGAATATTACTACCCTTTGACGATCTACTAAATTTTAAATTGAGTTGGGCAAATTGGGCAAAGAAAAAGCAAAAACGCTTTGCTTCTCAAGAAACGGGACTTGACAGATTGCAAACAAAAACAATTGTTGTAAACCTTTGCCCTTTTTGCCCTGAATGATGATTGGAGGAAAAACTATGCAAAGCGCTAGAGAATTGTTTGATTTTATTTCAATTATTGACAGGCACAAAATGATGATGGAGGACTTGCGCTATTGGTTTAAGCTAACGAACGAATTAAGCGAAGATATAAGACAAGAGTTTGATACTATCGACAAAGCCCTTGATTCAATTCGTCAGAAAATGAGTATTTAGAGTGCGGTTGCATAACGTACAAGCCGACATTCATAAAATGAAAGGAGAGCGGGAGAAGGGAGCTTTGGTAGGCTGTGGAGATAATCATGCACTACCCTAAGACGGAACAGGGCTGGCGCGAACTTCAAAAAAGAATAGCTTCTGTTCATGCTGAGGTGGTAGAGCAGTATCTCACCAAACTGCCATGCCCTAAAGAACAGAAGCTGGCATTACTGAAAGCTGTTCAGGAAGATTTGAAAAACGGCAAGTAGGTACATAAAAAGAGACGGTCAGGCTGGTTAGGCTTGACCGTCCTGTTTACATTTGGAATAGATTAAGCTGCATGAACCTGTCAATAGGTGCACTTTCCTCATAAGTTTCATTGACTTCAGATTGCTCAATTAATTGGTCTTCTACCTCTACACTGTCAATTATTTGCGTATCGGCAATATTAGAACGTAACAATTTCAGCATTTCTTTAATATCATCTGGGATATCTTCAACAGTGAAAGCTTCTAATATGTCTTCTTTGCATAAATTTAATTTTCTATCTTCATTAAGCCAGTTAAACAAGAGCTTTAATGTTTCTTTACCCATACCAACGGTAATAAGTTTGTCAACAGTATCAAAAGTTTCATACGAAGAACGCATTCTTTCTGCTTCGGTTCGGATATTATTCTGTCCTCTATATTGGTCTAATTTTAATAACAGAGATGTTTTGAAAATGCTATCTTCCAGATTATCATCATATTTAAATTTACTCATGGATATTGTGGCATTTAAATATTCTTTTATTTTTTGTTCTATGTCATGAATTTCGGGTATTTCTTTGTCCGGAAATTTAGATTCCAATGCCCTATGAATTACTTTACTATTTAAAATATAGTTTTCAATTTCATATCTATTTAAAAGATGAAGCGTTACATTGTTCTTTTCTGCGTAATTTAGCAACTTTTCTTTCCATGTTGCATCTAACCCATCGCTATCTCTAATGAAATGTATCTCGATGTCTTTGCCGAGAAATTGTTTTAGTAATGGCTTTATAGAAAATGGTATTTTATCATCTTTGCTTCTGCCTGTATGTATGGAGATGGTATTTGCGCCAAAAAACACACTTGACTTTAATAACTTATCAAATGTTTCAATGATTTCGGTATTTGAATCTTCGATAAATAACATTTTTCCACTTATAACGGACTTTGCCAATTCATAGTTGTCTAATTGCCCAATATAATTACTCACCTGAGTATCTGATGATAAAGGTTTATTGCATAAGTTTTTAGAAGAAATAGGTATAACTTCAGTGGGTTGTGCAGTTTTAATAATTGCTGGTGAATGAGTCGATATTATAATTTGTATATTTAATTCTTTCTGTATTCGTTTCAAAGATCGTGCTAGGGCTATTTGCATATTTGGATGCAAATGAGCGTCTGGTTCATCTAAAAGTACAACTTTACATTGCTTAGGGCAAACAGTATAAATAGGCGCAAGTATTTGTAACACTTGCATATAGCCACTTCCTGATGAGTTAAAATTAAATGAAAGGGTCTTTTGATTACATCTTTCTTTATATGTAGCCGTTAAATACTCATCGTTTTGTTCATTAAAATCAACCTTGTCTAAATAAAAATTAAAATCAACAGCTAATCTTTCACTCAACAGCTGATAATTATCTGGGTTGTTCTTTTTTAAATCTAGAACTAAATTCCTGATAATTGCGCTAACATTTCCAGATGATAAATAATGGCGGATTGTTACCGGAAAAGACCTTTGTTCGGTTTCTTGTAATCCCACAAATCCAGAAATAAATAAAGGAGAAAAATTATGTAAAGTTGGAGCATTACATAAATCATCGTGGGAAGATAAGCATTTCAAATTATATCCTCCAAACAAAGAGGATACTTGTAACCGATAAAAATTATTATTTTCATCTTTTAGAGTTATCCGTGCTCCTATTTTAGAATTATCAACCTTTCCCTGCTTCCCTTGGCGAGAAACTTTACCATAGTATAATTCCCGAAAATCAGAAATATTTATTCCTGGCAATGAAGTGGCACCAATACCCTTATTGCGTGCTAGTATATTTCCATTATTACGTGTGGATATAAGTTCACTTCCGACCAATGTACTCAATGATAAGTTAATTGCCTGAAGAATTGTGGTTTTTCCACAACTATTTTCTCCCATTAAAATTGAGAATGGCCGAAGTATAATTGTATTTTCTTGAAATTTTTTAAAATTGTTTAAACTTACTTCAGAAATCATTTCAATCCCTCCTTTTTACATTTTACATCATATTTTTTAAAAGCACAAATATAACTTTTGTTTCCCCCACGTTCCCTTTGTCACCCTCACTTTTCCGCTTTCCCATCGTTTCACTGCTCCGGCGCTCACGCCATACTGTTTCCCGAATTGGTACTGTGTCAAGCCCATGCTTTTGCGAATCTTCCGTATCTGCCAACCTTGTCCGTCATAGAGGAATCGGTTGTACTCGTCCAGCAGGTCAGTGATTTTCACTTCCAGCAGTTCCGCAATCCGGCTGAGCTTGTCTATTGGGTAGTAGTCGTGTTCCGGATTCTCATAATGAATATAGGTGCTCTCGTTAATCCCTGCGTATTCAGCGACTTCCCGCTGGAGCAGGGATTTTTTGTATCGGTAGTACCGCAGCTTGTCCGCCGTTGTCGTGAGCATTGCCGGATTTGGGTACTGGATATTGAACTTTTCGGCGTCGGTGAGCTTCTTTGGACGTAGAAACTGAAAACTGTGGATTGCAAGGGGGCTATAAATCGTCCGTCCGTTCTTTTGCTTGCTGAACACATACAGGCTATCGCTGATTTTGAGGAACAACCGCCATTTTGGAGTGCTCCGGGAAAAGGGAGCTTCTTTTTCCTGCTCCGAACCCAAAAGAGCCGTTATGAGGGGATTGGTTTTTCAATACACCTAGCCGCGTAGCTGGACAAGCGGATCCCCTTGCTGTTATCAAAGGTATTTACCGCCTTGATTAGGCCGATGGTGCCGATAGACACCAAATCATCCTGGTCGCTTTGGCTGGAATAATATTTTTTGGACAGTTGAAGCAGAAGGAAGAATTTTTCCGGTCATAAACGACTTCATAAGGGTCACCTAATTTCAAATGAATCTCCAGATGTACCTCCTCACGGGTAGAACCCTTCTTGACCACAATATGATCTAGTATAGTGGTCACCAAGGCTGAATGAATGCCGTTCTGGAAGGAAAGTTCTTCTTCTAAGGCGGTTTTTATCTTGTTTAGTTGATCCACAGAGATTTTACTTTTTTCTTCTTCCGCTTTTAAAACTTGCAACTGCCCTTCTAGTTCTTTAAGCTGCTGGTTAAAGCCATCGTTGCGCTGCTTAAACTCTACCGTTGAAAGAGCCCCCTCAATACTCATTTCCAACAATCGATCCTTTTTAGAGCAGATAGAGGATATTTCCGCATTGATGCGTTTGGCATCCTGTTGGTAATCATGTTCGCTAGGGACCGCCTCAATGACATTTAATACTGCTTCCACAATAGCTCTTTTGTCCTGGGCCAGCTGGTCGAATATTTGAGCCATAATCTGATCCAGTTCCGCGGTCAGCACTTGCGGCGCGGAGCAGCCCGCTCGCCCTCGGTTTCGGTACACCCGGCATTGCCAGGCCTCTTTTACCCCTTTAGCGCTTTTCCGTACCTGTCTATGGAAGCTGGTACCGTGTTCCTCGCAGATTATTTTTCCACTGTATGGATACCGATTGTGAAACTCGGCGGCGCTCTGGTGGGACATCATCTGCTTGCTGCGCCTCTTATACAGCGCGTTGGCCCGATCCCATAATTCTTCCGATACAATCGCAGGGATGGAGGGATCGGGATACATAACCCACTCGTCTTCTTCCAGAAAAATCTTGCGCTTGCTGCGGTAATCTACAGTCTGGGATTTGTTGGCGCAGTACCACCCCTTATATTTGGGATTTTCTAGGATATGCCGGATAGTCAGCACGTTGAACGCGTTTCCTCTCCGGCTGGTGTATCCCTCATCATACAGTGTTTGAGAAATTCTCCTGATCCCCATCTGCTGATTGGCATAGAGGTCAAAAATTCGTCGAACGACCTTTGCTTCCGACTCGTTTATTGTAAGTACGCAATCTTTTTTGTCATATCCCCATAGTTTATCGTTTCCTAATACATGACCATTTTTGATAGCCTGCCGGAAGCCGAATTTTAACCGCTCGGATAACTTTCGTACTTCGTCCTGGGCAACCC
>OHHQ01000904.1_pt1 | contig 13687 bp, 9 predicted proteins | sample 1568051 | NCBI WGS metagenome assembly OHHQ01 (sample SAMEA3879567, study PRJEB24766) | human gut metagenome | biome: human-associated habitat; feature: feces | place: USA | collected 1985/1987
GTGACCTGCACGTTCCTGTCCTTCTGCACAATGGCATAGGTATCAGGCGCCTTTACCTCCCGGAGCAGGTACCAGCCCTCCGCCAAGGCTTCCGAGGTAACGGTGCCGTCTGCGCCGGTGGCCAGGCTGGCGGCCAAATCCGCCGCGGCGGGGTTCGCGGGCACCGCGCTCTCGCCGGCATACGGGCCATAAAGCTCAAATTCCGCGCCGGGCAGCTTCACGCTGTCATCGGTGGAGTCCACCTTGACGATTTTCAGCCTGCCCTTTTCGGACTGGTTCAGGATATAGGGCTTATTCCCATCCATAGACAGCCCGGCGGGATAATTCACCTGGTTGCCCACCACGGTAACGTCATAGGTTTTGCCGGAAACCTCATACTCGCCGCCGGCGGGCGCCCCGGTTTCCTTCAGGGTATACTGTCCCGCGGGGATGCCCTCAAACAGCACCAGGCCATCCGCGCCGGAAACCGCGGTATAAACCTTGCTGTTGTCGTTCTTATTGGTCAGCTGGAAAGCGGCGCCCTGCAAAAACCTCTCCGCGCTCTCGCTGGAGCTGACGCCCTTTTTCCAGAACGCCACATACCCCGGGCCGTTGTTGCCGGTCGTATTGTCCACCGTCACAGGCACGGCCTGATCCTGGGTCTTGGTTCCCACGGTCAAGGTGCCGTCCTCGTTGAGGACAACCTTAATCGCCTCAGCGCTCCCTGTAAATCCGGCGGGAGTCTGAGTTTCTTTCAAATAATAGGTGCCATGGCGCAGGTTGGAAAACGTCACCCGGCCGGTGCCGTCCAGCATGCGGCCCGCGCCCGCGCCGTCGGCGCCGTCGATATCTTTGGCAACCTGGGTGCATGCTTCATCAGAATACAGGGTAAATTGGGCGTTGCCGTAAATAGCCTGCTTTGTACCGTTAAGCACAAAGGTATTGCCGGCCACCGCCAGGTTATCCCCCTGAATGGTCAGGGTCTTTTCCACGGTCAGGCTGACCGGAGTGGTTTTATCCTCCACGTCGCCTACCTGAACCTTGGCGTTGGAGTCCTTGGCCACTGGGTCCTTCGCCAATGGCTTATAGCTCAGCTTGGCCTGGTTATCCAAAATCGCCCGGACAAAGGGAAGGTTGGTAGGGATTTTGTAGGCCTCCCCCTTGAATTTCACCGTCACCTGATACGTGGTGGGCAGCAGGGAGCCATCGGGCACACGAACCTGGCCCTCGGTGACCATAGACTGGTCGAAGGTGTTCACATATTGGAACGAAAGGCTCTTTAAAGAACCGTCGGCATTGGTTTCCTTAGTATAGCCGTTATTTTCCGTCAGCGGCTGCAATCGATTGGAACGGTCCAAATAGCCCACGCTTACCAGCTGGGCGCCGCCGTTTTCACGGTCCGCCACAGGCAGGATATCCGTTACGGAAAACTCCTCGCAGCTCAGGCGGCCGTAACGGTTCATGTTCTCAATAGGGTCGGTCACAGCGATCTGATAGGTTACCTCATAGTCCCCATCCGCGTTTTTGGCAACCACCGGAATTTCCCCGCCCGCAGGCCTGGGATCGGTTACGGTTTTGGAAATATTCCACTGCTGGTCCGCGCGGCTGGTAATGCTGACGGAATTGATTCTTTGATCCAGCGCTTCCGTTTCGTCGGTGCCGTCTTTTGTCAGCGTACCGGTAAACAGAATGCTGGTGAAGTTGCCCACAGTGGCGTCAGGGGTCACCATATTTTCAAAATAGCATTTCAAATACACGGTTCCGGCCTTTCCCTGATCAATGCGGTCCTGGCAGGGAATGGTCACACGCTGGATAACCTCGCCGCTGGGCAGGGAAAGATCGCTCACCACCGGATCCTTGAACTCAGCGGTCACCACAGAGCCGGCTAAATCCACACGGACGTAAGACGGCAGCTGGATCACCACGTTTGCGCTTCCATAAGACACGCCGTCGGGAGACGAGCTGAATTTATAATCCAGCGCTAAGAAAAAGCTGTCGCCGCTGTCCACGGAATCAATCACCTGGGAAGTATCCCCGGTGTCTTTTACGATTTTAGCGCTGAACTCCACATTAGCGCCTAAACCGGCGCCAGCTGCGGTGGGAATCATCACTCCCGCCAGCATAACAACAGAAAGCAGTACCGCCAGGCACCGGTGCCAAAGGGACCGGCTCCCAGGGTACTCCTTTACTCTTAAGTGTTTTCCGTGTTTCATAGTAAAATCCTCCTATTAAAAAGCCATCGGATCGATATCGCTTCAATGGGAACAGCAAACAAAACTATGTAAACTGTCTAACCATTATACCTAATCAGCATCACACTAAAATCACAAACGTGTTATTTAATCTGCTTTATTTCATATTCCAGAGCCACTGACTCAAATTTTCTTCTTTGGCAAAACTTTTCCATAATACGGTTCATGGCTTTTTGGCAGCCCTCGATATTCTGTGCCGCCAAAATCACCGAGTATTGCGCCACATTGTATTGTGAGAACACATCGTTTTTACGAAGCTGCTCCGAAATAATCTGCCGCAGGGTTTCCGTTTCATCCTCGATGTGCTCCTGGGTTCCGCCCTCCTTCAAGGTGAGCAGCACCAGGAACCTGGACCGCAGCGCACGGCGCGCCGCCCGCACATTGATCTGATAGATGTTCTTAAAAATATCATAGTTACAGTAGAAGGTTCCGTCTGAAAGCTGGGCCTCCCGCAGGCCTTTCTCTAACTCTTCCACATCCACGGGCCTCTGGGTCGGAAGGCTCTGTAAAATCAGCTCATAGATTTCCCTTAGGTTTTCCGGGACCTCCACGCCAAGATTGCTGTAGCAAAGGTTAGCCACCTGATTATAATAATCCAAAGCGTTCTGAGGCTGGCCAAGCCTTAGATACGCCAGCATTTTCATTTCATGCACGCCAAGATCCATCTGTTCCATCAAGCCGGCCTGGTCGCACAAATCAACCACCTTTTGGTAATGCTCAGCGTGCATCAGGGTCTCGCAGGTTTCATGAATGCAGGTTATGTATAGCCGCTTATAATAGACGCTGCGGAAAATCACCCATTGGGCGTCCTCGTATTCCTCAAGAAAATCTCCCTGGTAAAGCTGCATCGCCTGCCGGCAGTCGTCATATTTCTGCAGGGCATCCTGCCCCACGCTTATCTGCTTGCACAAAGCCTCAAACTGGTCCGTGTCCACCTGGCAGTCCACGTCGGTATTCCAAAAGTAAGAATTGTTGCTCAGGATAATCGCTTCCTGGCCGCCGCCGTCAAAAAACTTTTTCATTTCCATACGGGCCCGGTACACTAGGTTTCTCAGCGCCCCCTCTGGATTCCCGCTGTCCTCTTCCGGCCATAACACCTCGATCAGCTTGCTTTTTGAGGTTTCCACATTGCGGTTGACCAAAAGATAAGCAAATAAAAGGCCAACTTGTTTGCTTTTCTTTTTTTCCTGGGGAAACGAATAGTTTTCATTGCTCATGGAGAATTTCCCGAACATTTTAATCTGAAGCGTTTTGCCGGATTTTTTCATAGATCCTAACCTGCCTTTTATTCCTTTATCATTTGAAAAACGCAGCACTTGTCACATATTCTTCTGTTTTATTACAAAAATTCACATTTCGGCCATTTTATGTTATAATTATACACCTGTCTATGTCTAATTGTAAAGATAATTCTTTCGTTATTATTCCTTCACGCAAAAATGAAAACAAAAACATTTTCCATCTTTTTTGAAAACATCTTCCTCAAGCATATAAATGAAAAAAGGCAGCATGCCGCCCTCATATAAACGAAGAAACAGCACGCTGCCTAAAAGCCAGATCTCAATTTTTATCTTATTTTTTCAAAACCTTTTTCACCACATCAGTGATATGCTCGGCGCTGAGCCCAAACTGTTTCAGCAGCTCTACCGCCGGGCCCGAGTGGCCGAACTCGTCGTTGACGCCGATCCGTGTCACAGGCACCGGGCACTGGTCGCACACGGCGCTGCACACAGCCTCGCCCAAACCGCCGATGATGTTGTGCTCTTCCGCGGTGACGATTCTGCCGGTTTCCTTGGCGGCCTTAATCACCAGGTCCTTATCCAAAGGCTTGATGGTATGGATATTAATGACCCTGGCGTTAATGCCGGCGTCCTTCAGCGCCTCGGCCGCGGCCAGCGCCTCGGCTACCATCAGGCCGGTGGCGATAATGGTGATATCGTCGCCGTCCCGCAGGGTGACGCCCTTGCCAAGCTCAAATTGATAGTCCGGCGTATCGTTGATTACCGGAACCGCCAAGCGGCCGAACCGCATATACACAGGCCCCTGGTAATGATAGGCGGCTTCTACGGCGGCTTTCGCCTCCACATCGTCGGAAGGGTTGATGACCACCATGCCGGGAATGCTTCTCATCAGGGCAAAATCCTCGCAGCACTGATGGCTGGCGCCGTCCTCGCCCACGCTGATACCGCCGTGGGTGGCGCCGATCTTCACGTTATTATGGGGATAGCCCAGGGTGTTGCGGATCTGCTCAAAGGCGCGGCCGGCGGCGAACATGGCGAAAGAGCTGGCAAAGGGCACCAGGCCCATGGTGGAAAGGCCGGCGGCCACGTCCACCATGTTGCATTCCGCGATGCCGCAGTCAAAATGCCGCTCCGGGAACGCCTTTTTAAACACGCCGGTTTTGGTAGCGGCCGCCAGGTCGGCGTCCAGCACCACGACGTTGTCATACTTCTTACCTAACTCAACCAGCGCGTTGCCATAGCTTTCGCGGGTTGCAATCTTCTTTACATCTGCCATTGTTAACCCTCCAAACTTGCAAGCTGAGCTTTCAATTCGCTCATGGCGGTTTCGTACTGTTCCCCGTTGGGGGCGGTGCCGTGCCAGGAAGCCTGGTTTTCCATAAAGCTGACGCCCTTGCCCTTCACGGTCTTAGCGATGATGGCGGTCGGCCTGCCCTTGACCGTCTTGGCCTTCTCAAAGGCCGCCTCGATCTCATCGAAGGAATGACCGTCGATACAAATCACCTCAAAGCCAAAGGCCTTCAGCTTCTCATCGATGGGATAGGGGCTCATAACCTTGGAAACCTCGCCGTCAATTTGCAGATTGTTGTTATCCACGATCACACACAGATTGTCCAGCTTATAATGGGCGGCGAACATCAGAGCCTCCCAGATCTGTCCTTCCTGGATCTCGCCGTCGCCGGTAGCGGTGTAAACCCGCAGGTTCTTGTTCTCATACTTAGCACCCAGCGCCATACCGGCTGCGACGGAAACACCCTGTCCCAGAGAACCGGTGCTCATATCTACGCCGGGGGTCGTGTTCATGTTGGGATGGCCCTGCAGATAGGAACCGATATGCCGCAAGGTCTTCAGATCCTCCACAGGAAAATAGCCCCGGTTCGCCAGAGCGGCGTACAAGCCGGGCGCGGTGTGGCCCTTCGACAGCACAAAGCGGTCCCGGTCGGGATTTTTGGGGTCCTTCGGGTCAATGTTCATCTCTTTAAAATACAGATATGTAAAAATATCCGCAAAGGAAAGGGATCCGCCGGGATGTCCCGATTTGGCATGGTAAGTGCCCTCGATCACACCCATACGGACTTTACAGGCAGTGATACTCAATGCTTTTTTCTCTTGCTGGTTCACGTATGATACCTCCCATAGTTATAATTCCTCACAAAAGCCGCCCGGGTGGCACCGAACCGCTTTTTTATTATTGTACCATTGAAACCCGATTTGCGCAATGTCAAATAAATCGATTCTATCATAATTCTTGCTTTTCTTTTCATGATTTTTTCAAATCAGCTCCCCACACCCTTCCCCTTTTTCCGTTTTCCGGGTATCATAGGAATAACACCGGTAAAAAGGAGGGTCCCCTATGAATCTGGATCGTATCCATCACGTGGCGATTATTGTATCGGACTATCAAAGGGCCAAGGAGTTTTATGTTGAAAAGCTGGGCTTTCAGGTGCTGCGGGAAAACTACCAGCCACACCGCGGCTCTTATAAGCTGGATCTGAAAGCCGGAGACCAGGAGCTGGAGGTTTTCTACATGCCGGGGGCTCCTAAACGAGTCACCAATCCGGAGGCCTGCGGCCTGCGCCATCTGAGCTTTCGGGTTGGATGCATCGAGGAAACCGTCCGGGAACTGGATAAGCTGGGTATTGAAACCACGCCTATCCGGCGCGACGACTACACCGGCGGGAAGCTATGCTTCTTTTTCGACCCTGACGGCCTGCCCCTGGAGCTGCACGAATAATCCCACAAAACGGAAAACGGGTCTGGCGCGGTATGAAAATCCGCGCCAGGCCCGTTTGATACAAGATGCTTTTCTAGTCATCCAAGGGTTCCTTTTGCCGCTTAAAGCAAAGGACGCCCACCACCAATAGGATGGGGAACAGCAGCGCCGCCGCCAAGCCGGCCTTCAGGCCGAACTGTTCCAGGGTAATTCCGAAATTCCGGCTGATTTCCGCCGCTGCCGGCAAAGACTGGCTGAAGCCGGACACCTGCCCCGTCAGGAACGGCCCCAGAGCGCAGCCCATATCCCCCGCAACCGCCAGCAGGCCGAACATCGCCGTTCCGCCCTTGGGAATCCCCCTGGCGGTAACGCTCAGGGTGCCGGGCCACAGCAGGCTGACGCCAAAGCCGCAGACAGCGCAGCCCGCCAAGGACAATAGAGGCTGTAACGACAAAGCGGTAACCCCATAGCAAACGACGCATAAGACTCCGCATAGCAGCAGGGCGTTTTTCAAATTGATTTTGTGGCCGTAAAAGCCGTACAGCGTCCGTCCGACCGCCATAAAAATAGCGAACAGGAACGGCCCCAGCAGATCCCCCATCAGCTTGGATACCTGAAGGCCCTTTTCCGCGAACAGGGACGACCATTGGGACATTCCCATTTCCGAGGCGCCGGCGGCGAGCATCATCAGCACGGCGATCAGGAACAGCTTATTTTTCAGCAGCATTTTAAACGGAATAGGCTGGTGGGACTGCTCCTTGGGTTCGATAACGGGCACCTTGGCGCATAGGAAGGTATTGCACAAGGGAAGCAGCGCCCACAAAACGGGAAGCAAAAACCAAAAGCTTTCTCCCAGGCCCCAGATCAGCAAAGTAGAGATCAGCACCACCGCCGCCTGGCCCCAGCAGTAAAAGGAATGCAGCAGGCTCATGGCCTTTTCCTTTTCCTCCCCGGGAAGGCTATCCACCAGAGGGCTGATCAGCACCTCGATATAACCGCCGCCAACCGCGTAAATGATCACGGCGATCAGCAGGCCGGCAAAGGCCGAGGGCAGGATCTGGGGAAGAACCACTAAAAAGGCCAGCCCGGCGATACAAAACAGATGAGCGATGACCATTCCGTTTCGGTATCCGATTTTATCGGCAAACCGGGCGGCGGCCAAATCAACGAAAATCTGAGCTGTAAAATTAATCAGGATCAGGCTGCCGACCTCCTCCAGAGTGACTCCGAACCTTCTTTGAAAGATCGTAAACAACAGGGGCGCCAGATTATTGATAATGGCCTGGGTCACATAAGCGCCGTAACAGGCGATCCGGGTATGACGATAGGTTAACGGTTTCATAGATTTTCAGGTTCCGGACAAAACCCGGACCTTTCCTCCATTTCCACTTTAAATTTTTGCCAAGCTATAGAATTCTCAGCCCTCCTGAAGCTGGACGATAGATTCAGCAGCCTTTGCGCAAGCCTCCGCTTGCCCGCGCCGCCCGCTCCGCACTGCATAAGCCGGCTCTCATTATTTTAACGCCTGATCTTCCGCGCATAGAGAGCGGATGGGAAGGCTTGCTCTCCCTCCTCGTAAAACGGAAGCCTTCGGGAAGGCTTCCGCCGGCGCGTCCGGCAGTCCCTTCCGGCGCAAGGGAAGCGCCCTATAATACCAATATGCCGGACCAGCGGGAAACAGCACGCTATTTAGATTGCAGATCAGCAGAGCGCTAAAATTAAGCGTCGGAAGCAGTAGCGAAAGCGCGGGATATCAGTTATAATATGGAAGAAACCGGACTCAGCGAAAGCAAAGGAGAGAGCCAAATGATTCGCAAGCCAAAGCAAATGTCGGAATCCATGATCCTGGGCGTGGTGCTCACCCTGGCGGGAGGCTTTCAGGACGCTTATTCCTACAACTGCCGGGGGCAGGTTTTCGCCAACGCGCAGACTGGAAACATTGTCCTGCTGGGCCAAAATATCGCCAGCGGCAACTTTCAAAACGCCCTCCACTACCTGTTCCCCCTGCTGGCTTTTTTAGCCGGGGTATACCTAAGCGAATGGGTCCGGGAGCTGTGTAAAAGCTTTCAAAAGCTCCACTGGCGGCAGATCGTGCTGGCTTTTGAGATCGTTATGCTTGCCATCGCCGGACTGCTTCCCCAAAGCCTTAATGTGGTGTCCAATGTACTCATGTCCTTCGCCTGCGCCATGCAGGTGGACAGCTTTCGGAAGTTCCGGGGCATCCCATGCGCCACCACCATGTGCATTGGCAATATGCGCAGCGGCACTGAGCTTTTATGCAGATACCATATCACCAAGGACCCGGAGTTAAAACGAAAAAGCCTCCACTATTACTTTATCATCTTCGTGTTCGCCATAGGCGCCGCGATCGGCGCGGTAGCCTCGCAAAAATTCGGAAATCCAGCCATCTGGATCGCCGCCGGCCTAATGCTTCTTGGATTTATTTTGATGTTCGTAAAAGAGGAAATTCAAGGTGAAACGGAATAAACTCCTACATTTGTTTTGACTGCTCCGGTCCTATAAGCGCCCTGGCTATTTCGTCGGGGCGCTTTTTGCGCCGGCTCCTTTTCCCCGCCTGCCGCCCTTTCCATTTTCATTGGAATCCAGCCGGCACTGAAATCGAAGGCCGAGGCTTTTCCTCCGCTTTCCATACTGCTGTCAACAGCTTTACATTTCCTTACGCAGCGCCGGAGCCTGGCCATTGAACCCGACAGGCCGCTGCCTGCCGGATGAACAGATCCAAACGAGCCGCACTATTTTCACCTTAACCGGAATCTCCTCCCAAATTCGCAAAGAAGCTAAGGTCGGAGCAAAAGCGGCGTTTTTCTTAAAGCGGCCTGCTAAGTCGCTCCACCATAGGACGGTCTGCGGGGCAGAATGAAAAATCTGTCAGCTCCTCCGGAGAAACCCAGCGGATCTCCAGATGAACCTTTTTTTCCGGCTCTCCGCTGATAATTACCCCGTCGTAAAACGCAAAGCCGTACGGCCCGTCGGGATATTCATACGCAGTCTCCTCCCGCAGCCCCTGGAGCTGGATTTCCACTCCCAGCTCTTCCCGGCATTCCCGAACAGCGCAGTCCTCTCCGGTTTCTCCCGGTTCAATTTTCCCGCCGGGAAATTCCCAAAGATAGCCGCAGCTTCCGCCTGAGCCTCTCCGGCAAATCAATATTTTATCGTTCCTTCTCAAAATAGCCGCTGCGATCCGTTCCATTTTTCTCCCTATCATTCAATAAAGCTTAGGATTCTTCCCATTACCAGGGATTCACTGCGCCCGTTTCGCGTTTGCCAGAATCGCCAACGCTGTTAACGATTTCCACGGCTTTTCTCCATTGAAGGAAAGCCTTCCCAGCGCCGCCTCACGGCAAAAAAATCCGCCTAAAAGCCCTGCGCTGCCACCCTCCCGGACTCAGCAGAACCGCGCTTCCCCCTGAGGAACGCTGCCCAGCACCTTGACGTAAAACCGGCGGTTTCTCGGGCCGTCGAACTCACAGAAGTAAATTCCCTGCCAAGTGCCCAGCACCAGACCGCCGTTTTCGATCAACACTGTGGCGCTGCTGCCCATAAAGCTGGCCTTCAGGTGGGCTGTCGTGTTCCCCTCCATGTGCCGGTACTCCGGACGGTCCGGGAAGGTCTTTTTCAGGCCGAACAGCATATCCTTCACTACATTGGGATCCGCGTTTTCATTGATCGTGATCCCCGCGGTAGTGTGGGGGCTGTAAATCACACAGACGCCATCCTGAACCCCGCTTTTCCTCACTGCGTCCCTCACCTGCTGGGTCACGTTGTAAAAGCCCTCTTCATCGGTCCGAACCGGATATTCAAATTTTTCCATCTGATTTTTTCCTTTCATTATTTATTTGCGGACAGTCAAAGGCCCGTCCGCCCGGCTGTTTCTTGGTGCACAGAAAATTCCCGCCCATTGCGGCGGCTCAGGAAAATTTACAATAACGCTCGCCGTTCCCAAATTCCAGAGTATGGATATCTTTTTGCGGCGGGAAATCAATTCAGGAGACGGCGCCGGCTCTGTCCAGGCAGCCGGCTTTTCCTCTGGAAAACGCCTCTTTTCCGGGAAGCAGCCCTCCAGCATATTGAAAAGCGCCGCTGCTCCCTATTCTCTAAGTGTAAAAACGCCGCGTTCTCTCCGCCTACGGCCGCGCCCTTTTTTCCGCTATTCTTCCGGCCGATATTTCCATCCGCAGTCGTTATGGTACACCATCAGCTTCGTCATGCCGCCATCCACTGTGATGGTTTCCCCATTGATAAAGCTGTTTTCCTCGTCGCATAAAAACAGCGCCGTCCGGGCGATATCCTCCGGCACGCCGATTCTTCCGGATGGATGCTGCCTCCGGTCCGCCGGAGAATCCCCGGGAACATAGCCCTCCCGATAATAGGCGCCGGTGTCGATCCAGCCGGGGGCGATGGCGTTCACCCGAACCCGGCCCGCCAGGCTGACCGCCATAGCGTGGGTCAGGGCGGCGACGCCGCCCTTGGCCGCCGTGTAGCTTTCCGTGTTTTCCTGGGACTGGACCGCTCGGGTGGAAGAAAGGTTCACCACACAGCCTCCCGAATTAAAATAGGGAAGAAACCGCTGAGTCAAATAGTAAGGAGCCGCAACCCCCACCTTTAAAACCGCCAGGAAGTCCTCATAGCCGCAAGGAGTCAAAAGCCCTCCCCGATTGATGCACATATTGTTTATTAAATAATCAATATTACCATATGTATTAATTGTTTTCTGAACAAACGCTTCCAACGCTTCTGGGGCTTCCCCATTCCCGCAGAAAAATAGAGCGTCTTTTCCCATTCGTTGAAGAAAATTCAGGTTTTCCTCTCCAGCCCTTTGGCCGCAGTCAAAAAAAGCGATCCTGCATCCAGCATCCGCGAACGCCCGGGTCAAGCATCTGCCGATCCCTAAAGCGCCGCCGGTAATGACAGCCGTTTTATTCTGAAAGCCCATGATGATACAGCTTCCTCCTTTCATCTATCAGCGTCTTTCCAGACCTATCGAAAGACTTTTCCCCATTGTTGCGATGATTATCAAGCTTTTTCCAAAAAACTAAAAGTATATCTATCGATTTATAATACAAATAGTAATTATATTCCCTTGACCTTCCAAAAAATTTTATTATCCCAGCCTGCTGCGGCGCCGCGGGAGGCTTCCGCGCTAATCAAGCCGCAAAACAGGACATAAAAGCCATAGCGTTACCAATTTTATGCCTGGAAGCTGAAGCTATTATAACACGGCTTTTCTAAAAAGCACAGCAGGATCTCTGAAAAAATTTACAAATTGTTTTATTCTTTTTTCCTCTGTGTGCTATAATACTGGCGTGTATTGACCGACCGGTCGGTCGGCAGAAAACAGATCGCCAGGAGGACTATTCCATGCTCTCAAAATTCAGCGTTAAAAAACCGTTTACCGTCGTGGTTGCCGTTATCATGGTTTTCATTCTAGGAGCGGTCTCCTTCATGAATATGACCACCGATCTTCTTCCCAACATTGAGCTTCCCTATGTGGTAGTATCCACCACTTACGCAGGGGCAAGCCCGGAAAAGGTGGAATCCAGCGTGACAAAGCCGATGGAATCGGCCTTGAGCACTTTATCCGGCGTAAAAAGCGTCAGCTCCATATCCAGTGAAAACGCCAGTATCGTCATGCTGGAATTTGAGCAGGGCACCAATATGGACTCCGCCTCCATTGAGATCTCCAACCGGCTGGACCAGGTAAAAGCCAAGTTCGACGACGGGGTCGGCTCTCCCACCATGATGCGGATCTCACCGGACATGATGCCGGTGATGGTGGCCAGCGTAGACGCCGGGGGCAAAAGCGTGGAGGAAGTCACCAAGCTGGTGAACGACACGGTGCTTCCCGCCCTCCAGCGGGTGGACGGCGTCGGTTCTGTCACAGCCTCGGGCCTGGTGGAGCAGCAGCTGAAAATCACCCTGGACCAGGGCAAAATCGACGAGCTGAACGATAGGGTGCTCCAGGCGGTGGACACCCAGCTTTACGATGCGAAAAAGGAGCTGGACGACGCCCAGGCCAAGCTGGACGAGGGCAGGCAGCAGCTGGAGTCCGGCCAGGAGGGCGCGGTTTCCCAGCTCACCGCGGGAAGCGTCCAGGTGGATTCCGCCGTGGCCCAATTAAACGCCCTATTGGCGGAGGACACGATTTTATCCTCTCAGAAAATGGCGTTTGAAACAGAGCGGGCCGCTTACGCCGACGGCCTCAAGCAGGCCCAGGATGGCCTGACGGAGGCCCAGGCCGCCCTGTCCCAGCTTCGGCAAAGCTATGAGGCGGTTAACACGGGCTTGCTGGGCCTGAAGGCCTTTGTTTCCTCCCCTACCGGCGCGGCTTTGTTCCCCAACGGCCTGCCCGCAACCACGGTAGAGGAGCTTTTGGCCCTGTCCCCGGAGGACTTTGACGCCTTCAAGACAACGGTTTCCTCCATTCCTACCTTAGGGGAGGCCTTCTCCTCCCTGACCCAGGATGGACTGCAAAAGATGGTGGACGGCATGAGCCAGCTGCAGGCCACGGTGGACTCCCTGCCGGGCACCATCTCCGACGCTCAGACCCGGATCACGGAAATCGATACCGAATTGCAGAACATAAAAACGCGCCAGGCCACCCTGTCCGCCATGAAGCCCCAGCTGGAGGCCCAGCTGAAAACCGCCCAGGACGGCTATGAACAGCTGGAAAGCGGGAAGCTGACCGCGGGCAATGAATTCGCCCAGGCCAACGCCCAGATCATCACCGGGCAAAGCCAGCTGGACACCGCTAAGGCGGAATTTGAAAAGGCCCGGGACCAAGCCCTGGAAAAGGCCGATATTTCCGGTATCATCACCCAAGAGATGATCAGCCAGATTCTCACCGCCCAAAACTTCAGCATGCCCGCCGGCTACCTGGATTCTGAAAACGGCCAGCAGTACCTGGTGAAGGTGGGGGAGCAGTACGGCAGCGTTAAGGAGCTTGAGGACGGCGTGCTGTTCTCTATGGATGTAGACGGCGTAGGCGACATCCGCCTTTCCGACGTGGCCGCCGTCGAGCAGGCCGACAACGCCGGCGACGCTTACGCCAAGGTCAACGGCAACGAGGGCGTGGTGCTGTCCTTCCAAAAGCAGTCCACCGCTTCCACCGCCACCGTTTCGGAACAGATCAACCAAGCCATCGAAAAACTCCAGTCGGAGAATCCCGATCTTCATATCATCCCTCTCATGGACCAGGGGGATTACATCAACATGATTATCCAGTCGGTGCTGCAGAACCTGATTTTAGGCGGTATCCTCGCGATCCTGGTTTTGGCTTTGTTCCTAAAGGATGTCAAGCCCACGGTGATTATCGCCTTCTCCATCCCCATCAGCGTGCTGTTCGCCATGGTGCTGATGTATTTCACCGATATCACCTTGAATATCATCTCCCTGTCCGGCCTGGCCCTAGGGGTGGGCATGCTGGTGGATAACAGTATCGTGGTCATCGAAAATATCTACCGGCTGCGAAGCCAGGGGGTCCC
>OHHQ01000912.1_pt1 | contig 13602 bp, 12 predicted proteins | sample 1568051 | NCBI WGS metagenome assembly OHHQ01 (sample SAMEA3879567, study PRJEB24766) | human gut metagenome | biome: human-associated habitat; feature: feces | place: USA | collected 1985/1987
CGTGGGCGCCCCGACCTATTTACATAAAGAGATGGTGCTCGCGGCGGTGCAGGCTGGAAAACACGTTGTCTGTGAAAAGCCCTGTGCTCTTACGTCAAAAGAAGCTCAGGAAATGGCTGACGCGGCAAAAAAAGCGGGAGTCGTGCATTATTTGAACCATAATTACCGCCGTGTGCCGGCGGTGGCGTTTGCGAAAAAACTGATTGACGAGGGGCGTCTGGGCCAGATATACCATTGGAGAGGCAGCTATTTTCAGGATTGGATTTTAGACGCCAGTTTTCCGCTGACTTGGCAGCTGCAGTCGGAAAAAGCGGGCGGAGGGCCGCTGTACGACCTGGCTTCCCATGGGGTAGACCTGGCTAGGTATTTGGTTGGCGAGCCGGTTTCGGTCATGGCAAAATGTAAAACGTTCGTTGCGCGTCGCCCTCTCTCAGACGGGGACGCGGCTGTATTTACCAAAGGCTCGCCTAACAGCGGCCCAAAGGAAGGAAAGGTTACTGTGGATGACGCGGCCTTCTTGGTGCTTGAATTTGAGAATGGAGCGTTAGGGTCCATCGACGTCAGCAGATTTGCGGCCGGATGCAAAAACCAGAATAAATTTGAAATCTACGGCAGTAGGGGCGCTCTAAAATTTGATCTGGAAAATTTAAATGAACTTCAGTTTTTAGATTTGGATGCTCCGGCTGGGGAGCAGGGCTTCAGAACGATTATGGCCACCTCTCTGGCGCATCCTTATGCAGGCGCTTGGTGGGGGCCTGGGCATATCATTGGTTATGAGAATACCTTTTTTCACGCTTTCGCGGATTTTGTCCAGGCTGTTCAACAGAATCAAGTGATACAACCCAATCTTTTTGACGGGGTCCAGATTGCTAGGGTATTAGAGGCGGCTCAAAAATCCAGCCGGGAAAACCGCTGCATTCAGATTGAAAAGTCATAGAAATTCATAAATGGATGAGCGAGGCGTTTGTAATGGAGGTTCCTTCCATAATATTAGCGGGGGAACCAATGGGCCTTTTTATCGCTTAGGAGAAAGGCCCTTTAGAAGAAGTATCTAATTTTGACGCAGGCGCCCAAGCGATTGTCAGCCCGGGAATCAATCCTGGTGTGTTCAGTTGGTGTATCCATGAGAAAACCCCTGTGATCCCTAGCTGCGCGACGCCTACGGAAATAGAATTCTGCAAAAGGTACGGCTTGAAAGCGGTAAAGTGTTTCCGGCTGAGGTGGTCGGGAGCGTCAAAATGCTGAAGGTATTGGCGGGGCCCTATGCCGATATGAGATTTATGCCCACCGGCGGTATCAATAGCTCAGATGTGGGGGAGTACTTATCGCTTCCTAACGTAATACGCTGCGGCGGCAGTTAGATGGCTACAGAAGAGTTAATCGATTCAAAACAATTTAATAAAATTGAGGGCTTAGCGAGAGAAGCGAAAAAGATTTCAGAGAACCGGTTTGGTATTTAGAGTTTAGAAACCAGCGTATGCCGCCCAGGGAGTTTTTCAAAAAAGATGCTTGCGCCGGCTATCGAAATCATTTACTATTTTGCGCCCCCAAAAAAAGGACTGAGTCATCAGTCCTTTTTTTATTGCATAAAGAAAGAGCCACTCGCGATGGCGAGTGGCTCAAAAGAAGGCGTGTGCCGGAAAAGCTTCGTTTGGCGTGGGGAAGCCTCAGGCCTGCCGATTGAACGAGAACCTAAAAGAGGCCTGAGGCCCGAAGCTTAATGGCACGAATGGTTAAAGGGATACAAGATGAAATCTGCTCATAGGGGTATCAAAGGCCTTTTTTGATGGGAGGTACAAAATCAGCCTTATACGTTGAATTTAACCATGTTATTGTAGCTGATGGCTAAACTCTCAAATGGGTCAACCTTGCAGATGTCCTGCTCGACGACAGCATATTCCACACCGATCTCTTTACAAGCTTCGATCACACCGGGCCAGTCGATATTTCCCTCGCCCACCTCGGCGAACTGCTTGCAGACTCTCTCTATATGGTCTTCGGTGCCGCCGATAATGGCATAATCCTTAAAGTGGCAGATGGTCATACGGCCTTTTACCTTCCGGATATACTTGGGGACGTTAACGCCGCCAGCGGTCATCCAGTGGGTATCCATAATAAAGTTTACGCCTTCGGGGTCAGTTTCATCGAAAAGAATGTCAAAGCCCTTTTTGCCGCCTCCGAAAGAGTAGAATTCCAACGCGTGGGGATGGTACAAAAGACGCATGCCTTCCTTTTTCAGTTCAGCGGCGATTTTGTTTAGGCTGGCGGCATAAAGCTTATAGCCTTCCTCGCTTTCGCGCCATTCTCTCGGAAGAGTAGCTACTTCCACATACTTTACCCCAAAAACATGGGCTTGCTTGAGCGCCGCGCCGATTCCCGCTTTGGGATCGGAAACCATCAAATCATAGTTGCCACCGGCAGAACAATCTGTCAGGCCGGCATCATCGAGCAACGCTTTAAATTCCTCGTCGGTTAGATAATCAGGGGTGCCGGTTTGAATGGAATCATAACCGATCGCCTTAATTTTCTTCAGGGTTTCGGCCATGCCGGCTTTGTCTTTGGTAAATTCGCGTACGGTGTACATTTGTGCGCCTTTTCTCAATGTAATCGCGACCTTTCTAAGTATAAAATGGATTGCTTCACGAAATTAACAGAAATTCTTCCGCCGGCTAGGAACAGCCGATGGGTTATTTGGATTTTTCATAAAAATTAAAGTAGTAAGATCGTAGCAAAGTAAAGTTTTAGCTGTTGCTGTCAATGATCTGCTGAATGCGATCATTCATGCCGGACAAGATAGTATCGAAATCGTCATTACCACCCAAAACCTCTGTGCTAAGCTCACGAGCCAAATCCTCGCCTTCCAGAGAAGACATCGCCGGGAAAGCACTCAATGAAGGATAGTTCAAAGAACAACCATGAGGCATTATTTCTTCCGCGAAGAAACTTTTAATCTTGTTGTCCTTAATCGAGGGCAACTGATGTTTAGTGGTATCAGCCGGGAAAGCGCCCATGCCACCGTCTTCCCACAGAGCGCCGTTGTTAAGAGTCCACCATTTCATAAAGGTCTTAACAGCCTCTGGGTATTTGCTGTCGCTGTAGCCCATTAAACCATTCATACCCATGGGGGAACGTACGGTTCCAGTGGGGCTTTCCAGAACAGGCAGCACTTCGGTATTTTCATAGATCTCCTGGCTGGTTTCCTCAATAACAGGACCGAAGTCAGGGCCGCAAGGAATACACCAGGCCTTTCCCTGCATGTACAGTTTCTTGCCATCATCTTCCTTCATAGCAGCCGCTCCAGGAGGAATTACGCCGCTGTCGCGCAGTTTAGCATAGAATTCCAGGGTGCTCTTCACTTCAGGAGTATTGATATTGGCCTGCTGGTCTTCCGTAACATAAGCGCCGCCGTTACCGAACATAAACTGATAGAAGCCCCAGTGATTTTCACCGGCCAGAGCCATACCGTAAACATCGTCATGAGTCATGGCCTTTACCACCTCAAACAGTTCATCCCAAGTGGTAGGAACGTCAAGGCCTGCCTCTTCCAGCCAGTCGGCACGATAGAAAATGCCTCTTGGATCTACGTTAAAGGGGAGTGCGGTTTGGAAACCATCTACATTGAACTGATCAGCAGTGCCGGTAGACCATGTTGTTCCTTCCTCTTCCAATTCCTCCATGATGTCGCTGACGTCAATCATTTTGCCCATGGCATGGAACTGTAAGGACTGGAACCCAGGACCAGTGCTGACATCCAGGGTAGTGCCAGAGGTGACGGCAGTCTGGAATGTTACGGAAGAACTATCCCAGGGAATCTGCTGATAGGTTACCTTAATGTTGGGATACTCTTCCATAAAATCTTCGACCAATCCTTGTGCTACGTTTTGATATTCGGAAGACCCCCATGGCATATCCCAGAATACCAATTCCGCGGCCTCGCCGTCGCCGCCAGTAGTCGATTCCGCCTGAGAACCGGTGGAATCAGTGCCTTGAGAAGAGGACTCGGTGGAGCTGCTGTTGCAGGCCGCCAAAGAGACCGCCATACATCCGGCAAGCACCAGACATAATGCTTTTCTCAGTTTTTTCATAATTTACCTCCTGAAAAATATATTTTTTTGCTTTTTCAAGCAAGCCTACCAAAATTAGCCTTTCACCGCGCCTGACGTTAACCCGGCAACGATATACTTCTGCATGAAAATTAAAAAGAACAAAATAGGAATCAGGGCAATAGAGGACGCCGCCATCAAAGAACCCCATTCTGTGGTAAACTGCTGGATAAACGCCTGCAAGCCAACCGGAATGGTTTTCATCTCCTGGGTTTTCAGGAAAATGTTTGCGGTCATAAATTCATTCCAGCAGCCGATAAAGGTGAAAATGATAATGGAAGCGATTCCAGGCTTGGAAAGCGGTACGACCAGCTTGATGAATGTCTGGAAAACGTTGCAGCCGTCTATTTGCCCGGCTTCTTCCATTTCGATGGGGATGCCGTCAAAAAATCCGCTGATGAGCCAGGTGCAGAAGGGAATGTTGCTGGATATGTAAATAATGGTCAAGCCCAAAACGGTATCATTTAAATGGACTTGGGTAAAGACCAGCACCAAGGGAATCAAAACCAGCACGCCGGGGAACATTTGAAGAATTAAGAATAGGGAAGAATAGTATCTGAAAAAACGAATGCGGCGGCTGTAACGAGAGATCGCATATCCAGCGAGACAGGAAAAAACCGCTACGATCAGGGAAGCGGAAACAGCGATTAAAACACTGTTTTTCACATAAAGCAGAAATGGCGTGGTTTCAAATACCCGGTAAAAATTCTCTAATGTGAATTGGTGAGGGAAAAGGTTGTTATTTGTCAGGATCTCAGCTTTTCCTTTAAAGGCGGTGCCGATCACACTGATAATCGGAAGGACAATCAAAAATCCGATCACTAAAAGGAGAAGATAAAACAGGATGGATTTGACGACTTTTTTCGGCGTCGACTGTAGCTTAAACATAATTGTTGTATTCCCCCTTTAGTCTTTATCCCGCAGCAGCCGGCGGTATACATAGGACATTATGAACATGATTACCATCATTACCACGGCGATTGCGGAGGCATAGCCCAGAAGCTGGCGGTAGAACGCCATATTATAGGTATAAATCGAAATGTTCATGGTAGCTCTTCCCGGGCCGCCTTTGGTGAGAAGATAGACGATATCGAAATTGTTAAAGTTCCAGATCATCATCAGGACCGTAGAAACGACGCTCACTTGCTTAATCATCGGCATGGTGATGTAACGGAATCTTTGAAACGCGCTGGCGCCGTCAATATGGGCGGATTCGTATAAGTCCGGGGAAATCGCCTGCATGGCGCCGATCAAAACCATCATCATAAAGGGGAAGTTTTTCCAGGTGCCCACAAGCACCGAGGTCAACTGGGCCGCAAGCGGGGTTGCCAGAAAGAGAATCGGTTCCTGAATCAAGCCGAGCTGCATCAAAGTCGTGTTGATAAAGCCGAATTGGTCATTCAGGATCCAGGACCAGGAGTTTACCGCGACCACAGAAGGAACCACCCATGGCAGAAGATATAATGCCCGAATGACGCTTTTGCCACGAAAAGGCTGGTTTACAAAAAGCGCCAATACTAAACTGATGATATAAACACAGATTACAGTACTGATCGCGTAGAAGAAAGTAAAGCCAATAACGCTCCAAAATTCCTTATCCTCAAACAATACCTTTCCAATGTTTTCGAAACCAACGAATGTTGTCCGGTCAGGGTATAAAGCGTTTGAGTTCGTGAAGCTGAGATAAAATCCCCGAAGCAGCGGGTAAATATTAACCAGCAGCACAACGATTGACGCGGGCAGAACAAATAGGTATCCAGCCCGATGCCTTTTCCTAATTTGCGATTTCAAAATAATCACTCCCAAATCACATTTGTTTGTTGTGTAAATTCACAACTTTTCCTTTTGCTGTGATTGCATTATATACTGTTTGCACATTATACGCTTGTATAAAACCGCAGTTTTTTATAATACAAAATTATCCTTTTTATTTACTGTTGAAAAATGTTCTTTTTTAGGAAGTCTTTTTCCGTACGATTTTCAATTGTTTCCGAAATTGTACGGGAGAGCAGCCGTGAAAGCGTTTGAACTGGCGTATAAAATAGGAAAGGTTGTTGAACCCCACCTCCATAGCGATATCGGTAATCATATCGTCGGAGAAGATCAGCATTTCAGAGGCCCGCTGGATTCGATACTCATTGACATACTCTAAAAAGGTTTTTCCGGTCTGTTCCTTAAATAGGCGGCTGAAATAATTGGTGCTGTAGTTGAACCGTTTTGCCACCGTGGCAAGAGAAAGATCTTCATTATAGTTCTTTTTCAGATAGGATAAGATCGCTTTAATGCTGTCCATATTTTTCCGTTTGGAATTTTTATCAGTTTTCAGGCCGAACTGCTTGCTGCATTGCAGTACCTGCGCCATGAGCTCGAATAGCTTTCCCTTGATGTACACCTCAAATAAAGGGGATTTTTGGTGATAAAGGGCCAGAATATCCTGAAAAATGCCGACAATTTTTGTTTGCTCAACAGTATTCTTGGAGATGTGCTGAGACAGGGAGAGATCCTGCTTGATTGCCGGCTGAATGTATTTTTGGTCTACACAATCGTCTGAGGACCCCTCTAAAAAGGAAAGATTGAAGACGATGGCCTCTCCGGTATAATCTTCGGAGGAATCTTTGCGGATCATATGTAAGGTATAGGGCTCAATTACCACAATGTCGCCCTGGCTGGCCCGGATTTGATTGGCTCCAATATAAAAGACAGCGACGCCGGAAGAGATATAGGCGATCTCCATTTCTTCGTGCCAATGCATAGCGATTTGACGGTCATCCCCCAGTGTTTCGCGGCAGGTGGTAACAGGAAATATCAGATTGCCATGTTGCTTTTTTTCCTTCAGGTTTAATAGGTTGTTGGCAGTTTTCATCTGTGGTTTCCTCCCGATTTAGTAATTTATACAATTTAAGACAAATTTTTTAATACTGTTTTTTTACAAATTTTGTATAAAACAGTATTTTTTTTGCGTTAATTGCTCCAAAATTGTATGTCTTAAATTGTATAAAATACCAGTTGAGCGGAGGACGGTATCATAGGATGTGAGTGTCCTTCGGAACACAAAGGAGGCATTTTGATGCTGAAAAGAAAATTACGGACAGGAAAGACTTTGCTGGCGGCGTTTCTGGTATTCATTATGATTGCGATGATACTCCCTGTGGCTGCTTTTGCCGCCGGGGAAACCGTGGAAAATGTAAGGTCGATATCAATTACGAAGAATACCACCCAGGAGGAGCTTGACGCTTGGGCAGAAGGCGCCGCGGTGATTACCGGGAACCCGGGTGAAAGCCGTACAATAACGCTGAACAAGAACATCTCTCTGGCCAGCGGCCAAAACATTAATTTTGGTCAATTTGATTACACCGGTAGCGGCGAGGGGGCGTCCCAGCCCTATTTGACCTTGGATTTAAATGGGCACACAATCACTGGCTTAAGTATTGTGCTTACTAATTATGGGAATTTGATCATTGAAGATAGTTCAGAGGAACAAACAGGTGAAATTATATATGACGGCGGTGCATATTTTGCCGCCGTACAAAATGCCGGCTATAACCTGCAGATCAAAGGCGGCGCTTTTGTCTGCAACGGCGCCGGCGCCAGTGGATATAACGCCGCGGTAAACACAGCGGCCAATACAACCACTATTATTGACGGCGGCACATTCCAGGGAAATAACGCCACCGCGGTAATTTCCTATGGGGATACCACTATTAACGGCGGCGATTTTTATGGGAAATATGGGGTGGCTGTAAAAGTAGGCAGTGAAGGAAACGAAGGTAAAATTGAGTTCCCGGCGGATTCCACCGCCGTTGTAAACGCGGATGCGGCGGCCTTCTACCGGATAGAGGGAACTGGAGCAAACCAGGATAAAGCCGGAACTATCGTTGCCGGGGGCGGAGATTTTAACGCGCCGCAAATTGTTAAAGAAAATACCGGTACAATTCCAAGTACTACTGTCATCACAGGCGGAAGCTATGAGGTTTCTCCTGTTGGCTATGTTCCCGACGGAAACGCGATAGTTGGGTATACTGCCGCTGGCGATCAGAGCGTTTCATACCTTGTGGGAACCGGCGAAATTGAGCAGGCGGCGGCTTCCGCCACAGCAGGCGCCCAAATTGAAATTTTGGCCGGATCTGTGAATTTATCTATTACCACAGATGGGGTAGAGGTCATCAATTCTGGTGATGGAAATGTCATTGTAAATGACACGGAAATTCAGAAAAACGATGGAATTTTTACACACAGTCACCTCCCGGCAAAAACGGAGGCGAAAGCGGCTTCCTGCACTGAGAAAGGTAACATTGCCTACTGGTACTGTGAAGGCTGCGGCAAGTATTTCAGCGACGAAGCCTGCACGACGGAAACTACATTGGAAGCAACTGTGATTCCGGCAAAGGGCCACGGTGAAACCGAAATCAAAAACGCCAAAGACGCTACCTGCACAGAAGAAGGCTACACCGGCGATAAGGTGTGCAAGGACTGCGGCGAAGTCATTGAGCAGGGCAAGGCGATTGCGAAGGTTGCGCATACCTACAAAGACGGCAAATGCACTGCTTGCGGCGCTGCTGACCCGAATTATAAACCCTCAACGACCCCGGAGCCGTCTAAGCCGGAAAAAGAAAACTCGTCCATATCTGAAGGGGAGAAACAGCCTCAGACCGGTGACAGCGCTCCTATCATTTTTTGGGCCGCCTTGTTGTTTATCAGCGCCGGCGCGGCGGTTTTGGTACTGTTTTTAAATAAAAATGAAAAGATAAAGATGTGAGGTTTTGCGGCCAGCATAAAAATTCAGAAATAAAAAGCAGCGCGGAATGTTAATTCCGCGCTGCTTTTTCTTACGGGCGGCGTGTTGGTGGCTTAAGGCAAAGCCGGCTGTTTTCATCGGTAATGCGGAAGCGGAAAAAGAAAAGTACCGGTCAAGAGCGTTGCATTGGAAGTGAAATTACAGTATAATTAACAATTAAGGTTTCTAACGCCATAGGATAGGAGAAAACGGAATGAATCCCAAGCTGGAAAAAATATTACTCAAGGTGCAAAAGCCCGGCAGATATGTGGGCGGGGAAAGCAACCGCGTGGTCAAGGAGAAAAGCCAGGTTGACGTGCGCTTCGCTTTTTGCTTTCCCGACGTCTACGAGGTGGGGATGTCCCATCTGGGCATGAAGATATTATACGGGCAATTCAATGAAATGGATGGGGTCTGGTGCGAGCGGGTGTTCGCTCCCTGGCCGGACATGGAGGAGCGGATGCGGGAGAATCAGATTCCTCTTTACGGCCTGGAAAGCGGAGACCCCATTACTGACTTTGATTTTATTGGCTTTACTCTGCAGTATGAACTGAGCTATTCCAACGTGCTGAATATGCTGGAGCTGGCGGGGATTCCGCTGTATGCCAAGGACCGGAAGGGCCTGGGACAGATCGTGGTGGCCGGCGGCCCCTGCGCCTGCAACTGCGAGCCTCTGGTTGATTTTTTGGATTTGGTGTTTTTAGGCGAAGGGGAAGAGGTGGATCAAGAAGCCATAGCGCTTTACCGGGAATACAAGCGGGCGGGAAAAACCCGCGAGGAATTTCTCGTCGCGGCCGCCCAGATCGAGGGGGTGTATGTGCCCTCTCTTTATCAGGTGGCCTATCATGAGGACGGCACGGTAAAGGCCATCACACCCACCCGCGGTGCGCCGGCACGGGTGAAAAAGCGTATTATAATGGACCTGGATACCCTCTATTATCCTGAGGCCTTTGTGGTGCCCAACATTGAAATTATCCACGACAGGACGGTGGAAGAGATTTTCCGGGGCTGTATCCGGGGCTGCCGGTTCTGCCAGGCGGGCTTTTTATACCGCCCGGTGCGGGAAAAATCCCCAGAGACCATTGACCGCCAAAGCCGGGCGCTTTGCAAAAATACCGGCTATGATGAGATTTCATTGTCATCGCTCAGTTCCAGCGATTATTCGAAAATTACTGAGCTTTTGGAAAAAATGCTCACCTGGACCGATCGGGAAAAGGTCAGCGTGTCCCTGCCGTCGCTGCGGGTGGATGGCTTTTCCAATGAATTGATGGAAAAGCTGAACACCGTCCGCCGGGGAGGCTTGACCTTCGCGCCGGAGGCCGGCACCCAAAGATTGCGGGATGTGATCAATAAAAACGTGACGGAGGAGGAGCTTTTAAAAACCTGCTCCACGGCCTTCTGCGGCGGCTGGACCACGGTGAAGCTTTACTTTATGATGGGGCTTCCCACTGAGACTTTGGAGGATGTGGCGGGGATTCCCGCTCTGGCGCAGAGGGTGGTCAACGCCTATTATGCCAATCCCAACAAGCCCAAGGGAAAATCAGTAAAGGTAACCGCTTCCGCCTCCTGCTTTGTGCCTAAGCCGCATACGCCGTTCCAGTGGGAGGCGCAGGATACCATAGAGATGTTAGAGCGCAAGCAGAAGCACTTAAAGGAAAATATCACCAGCAAGAAGATTTCCGCCCATTGGCACGACGCCCGGACAAGCACCTTAGAGGGCGTGTTCGCCAGAGGGGACAGGAGGCTGGGCAAGGTGCTGGCCTTAGCCCAAAAGAAAGGCTGCAGATTTGACGGATGGGATGATTATTTCAATTACAGCCTATGGATGGAATGCTTCGAGGAATGCGGCATCGACCCTTCGTTTTACAATCACCGGAAAAGAAGCTTCGACGAGATTCTGCCCTGGGATCACATGGATTATGGAATCGAAAAGGGGTTCCTGATCGAGGAATGTAAAAGGGCTTACGCCGGCGCCGCTACCCCGAACTGCCGGGAAAAATGCTCCCACTGCGGGGCTGCCTGCTGGAAAGGGGGGCTGTGCGTTGAAAAGCGTTAGAATCTGGTACCGGAAAGAGGGCGCCGCCAAATATATGTCCCACCTGGATTTGGTCCGGGTGATGGGCAGAGTGTTCCATCGGGCGGGGATCCCTCTGTGGTATACAGAGGGCTTCAATCCCCATCCATTTATGACCTTTGCCCTGCCGCTCTCACTGGGAACGGTGGGCCTGCGGGAAACCATGGATATCAAGCTGGAGGACGAAATCTCCCGGGAGGCTATTTTGGAAAAAATGAATCCGTGTATGCCGGATGGCATTACTGTATTCGACGTCACCGACCCGGTGATGAAGCCGGGAGTCATCGCCTTTGGGCAATACCGTATAGAGCTTTTCTGCGGGGAAACAACCCCGGAGGCCCTTTTAGAGACGGTAAAGGGCCAGCTTGAGAAAAAAGAACTGATCATTGAAAAGCGCTCCAAAAAAGGAGTCAAGCTTTTTGACTTAAAGCCTGCGGTTCAGAAAGCGGAGCTTTTTCTTGACGAGTCCGGTGTGGTTCTGGAAACCATACTGCCGGCAGGAAGCACGCTGAATGTCAATCCCTCCTTACTGGTGGAAGCTTTTTGCCTGTATACCAAGCTTCCCGTGGAAGCGAGGATCACCCGGGAGAATGTTCTTGATCAGAATCTGAAAAGCTTCCGTTAATCTTAAAAGGCCGCGGCCGTGCGGGAAAAAGGGGCTGGCCCGCTCGAAAGCTCCAATGTTAATATACGTTGCTTGCGGCAACGGGCAGGCTCTTACATAATAGTGGTAACAACTGATAGAAGGAGGTTACCCCTAATGTTAAACGAAAACATCAAGGCAATCAGAAAATCGAAAGGGCTTTCCCAGGAGGAGCTTGCGGTCAAGCTGAATGTGGTGCGGCAGACAATCTCTAAATGGGAAAACGGACTGTCGGTTCCCGATTCTGATATGCTGATCTCCATATCGGAGGCGCTTGAGACGCCCGTAAGCGTTTTGCTTGGAGAACCTGTTGCTGAACCGGAGGCTGACGATTTAAAAGCGGTTTGTGAAAAGCTGGAGATCATAAACCTGCAGCTCGCGCAAAGAAAGGCCGCAAGGCGAAAAATACTTCATTGGCTGTTTATCTCATTGTGCGCGGTTCTAGTAATAATTTATGGCGCTTTAATAGTATTAGACAGTCCTTACCAGAGCTGGGATTACAGCGCCCCTGAAACCGCCGTTGCCGGGGCTGCTTTTCATGCGTTTGAATGGCTGTTCGTAAGAGCGGCGCCAGTGATCCTCATAGGGGCGGCCGCTGGGGCTTTCTTGACAAGAAAAAAAGCGTAAAACCGCTCTGCTTTTTAATTGGGGTTCAGACTTCAAAGCCCCGCCCGTGGTTTGATAACAGGCCTGCGGCAGCAGACCGGCAACACCGGTGCGGACAGGGGAGAAGGCCTTCTGCCGGCAGCCAATCAAGCCAATAGAGCCTAACCGCTTATACTGGCAACGCAATTAGATTTGTTTTCGTGAAACACAGAGTGAATAAAAGCGGCTCGCGGGAGTGTGAAATTAATTTTCTTCGCAAAGAGAAAAAGCTGTTGCTTTTTTTAGAAAACTGTGATATTATATTTAGGCATTTGGATGCCGTGAGGAAGCTCATGGGGTTCAATGGTGACATTGAAGCTGACAGTCCTCTGCTTTACGCATGAATGTCTGAAAAATAGGAGGAAAAAAGATGGATGCCCTGAAAATGATCGCAGCCGATTCTATCAAAGAGAATCGTCCCCAGTTCGAAATCGGTGATACCGTGAGGGTTCACGTGAATATCCGTGAAGGGGAAAGAGAGAGAGTCCAGATGTTCGAAGGAACCGTCATTGCCAAGAGAGGCAGCGGCGTTTCCGAAACCTTTACCGTTCGCCGCGTTTCCTATGGCGTTGGCGTGGAGCGTGTTTTCCCAGTGCATTCTCCCAATGTTGCAAAAGTGGAACTGGTTCGCTCCGGTAAGGTGCGCAGGAGCAAGCTGTACTATCTGCGCGACAGGGTCGGTAAGGCTGCAAAAGTTAAGGAACAGCTTCGCTGAGGGCAGAAGTACACAAGGGACAAGGGTGACACCTATGTCCCTTTTTTGTTAGGATGATTTACATGCGCAGATATGAAGAATATACCATTCAATTTGATGAAATCCCGGCACGCCGCACAAAGTGGAATGTGATCTATGAGATGCTGGATTCCCTTTCTCTGGCGGTGCTGCTTGTGATGGTGCTGTTCGCTTTTGTGTGCCGCCCATTTTGGGTAAGCGGCGCCTCAATGGAGCCAACGCTGCTGGATCGCAATTGGGTGGCGGTCACCACACTCGGCTTTCATGCGCAGCGCGGCGATATCGTTGTGATTTCGCAGCCGAATGCGCTCAACGAGCCGCTGATTAAACGCATTATCGCCGTGGCGGGGGATACGGTTGAGATTGATCCGCAGGCGCATACGGTTGCGGTAAACGGCGAAAATTTGGACGAGCCCTATATCAGCGAGCCGGTGGAGAAGGCAGGGGATCTTACCTATCCAGTCCAAGTGCCGGAAGGTTATGTTTTCGTGATGGGGGATAACCGCAACGATTCGCTTGACAGCCGTTCCTCTACGATCGGGTTTATCGATACGCGCTATCTTTCTGGCAAAGCGGTGTTCCGGCTGCTCCCGGCGGGCCAGTGGCAAATCGGGTAAAACATATCGGATG
>OHHQ01000931.1_pt1 | contig 13435 bp, 12 predicted proteins | sample 1568051 | NCBI WGS metagenome assembly OHHQ01 (sample SAMEA3879567, study PRJEB24766) | human gut metagenome | biome: human-associated habitat; feature: feces | place: USA | collected 1985/1987
AGGAAAACGCCGGCACAGATGGAGCTGCGGCGGCTGTGCGGCGGTCCCCCGCCTGCCTGGGTGGAACAGCAGACCCTGACGCTTCTGAACCGTCTTATCCAGGACCCGGAAAGCATCGTCCCTGGTCGAACAGAGGTGGAAGAGCCAGCAGAGGCCAGGAGACTGCGCCGGGAGCTGGATGAGGCGCTTCACTCCCCACCCGTGGATGGAGAGCGGGCCAGAGATATGGCGCTTCGGCTGGCGGAACACAGACTCAACGCCATTGGGGCGGAGGAATATGAGATGACGCGGCTCCAGAAGCTCTTCCGAAACCATCCGCACATGGAGGAGTTGGAGCGGGAGCTCCTGCATGAGAGCGTCCGACAGATCACATACAGAGGAAAAGACATTCAAGTCCAGCTGAAAAACGGCCAGATCATGAAGGGAGGACAACAGCCATGACAGAAACCGCCCCGAAAGTCATCGTGATCCCAGCCAAGAAGGAAACACCCCAGGAACAGGCGAGAAAGAGAAACCTGCGGGTAGCGGCCTACTGCCGTGTATCCACCAACAGTAAGGAGCAGCTCACCAGCTATGAAAACCAGCTTGCCTACTACACCGAGAAGATCATGAAGAACCCCGACTGGACCATGGTAAAGGTGTTCGCGGATGAGGGCAAGACCGGAACCTCCACCTGTAAGCGGAAGGAATTCCTCCAGATGATCCGGATGTGCCGCCAGGGAAAGATCGACATGATCCTGGCCAAAGCCGTTTCCCGGTTCGCAAGGAATACGGTGGACACCCTCAATTATACCCGAGAACTGCGGGAACTGGGTATCCCGGTCATCTTTGAGGAACAGAATATCAACTCCATCTATCCGGAGAGTGAGTTCCTCATCACCATGCTTGGAGCCTTCGCTCAGGCAGAAAGCGAGAGCATCAGCGCCAATGTCCGCTGGGGGAAGCGAAGGTCCATGAAAGCCGGCCATGTCACGATGCAGTACAAGTGGATGCTTGGGTATGAGAAGGGCCCGGACGGAAGGCCGGTGATCAACGAGGAGGAGGCGGAAACCGTCCGCTTTATCTATCAGCGGTATCTGGCTGGAGACACCCTGCGGGCCATCAAGAGCAAGCTGGAGGCGCAGGGGGCCTTGAACGCGATAGGAAAACAGGAGTGGACCATCAAGAACCTGCTGAGTATTCTGACCAATGAAAAATACTGCGGAGACGCGCTACTTCAAAAGACATTCATTCAGGACTGCATCAGCAAAAAGGTGATCCAGAACAACGGCCAGCTCCCCAAGTATCTAGTCCAGGACCACCATGAGGGGATCGTGAGCCGGGATGTCTTCTACGCGGCGCAGCTGGAGATAGCCCGGCGCAGGGCACAGACAGGCGGTACCAGCAAGAGCGCGCCCACCGGGCGGAGCAAGTACAGCGGGAAGTACATCCTGACAAATCTCATGTTCTGCGGCCACTGCGGGACAGGCTACCGCCGGTGCGTGTGGAACAAGGGCGGAGTGAAACGGGCTGTGTGGCGGTGCGGAAGCCGCCTGGATTATGGGGCAAAATACTGTAAACACTCTGAAACGCTGGAGGAAAAGCCGCTCCAGCAGGCGATCCTGAACGCCATCAACAGCGTGATGGGCAGCCGGGAAGAGCTGGAGGCGCGGCTGCTTGGCGCTATGGAGCAGGAACTGGCACCCATCCCCGGCGAGACCATGAGCCTCGCGGACATCGACCGAACCCTGGATGAATTGGAAAAGCAGTTCAACAGCCTGCTGGCTGAGGCGTCCGCCGCGGGCGGCACAGAGGACTACGCGGAGCGGTTCCGCATGATCTCAAACACAATGGCAGACCTCAAGGAACACAAGGCACGGATCAAGCAGGTCCATCAGGAAAATGAACTGTTGAACCAGAGACTGAAAGCAGCCTCAATGGCCATGAGCGCCTATTCGGCGGAGCTGACGGAGTGGGATCAGAGCGTGGTCTACCAGCTGGTGGAGAAAGTAACCGCCCTCGCAAAAGACAAGATCCGGGTCACCTTCCGGGACGGTACCGAGGTGGAGCAGGAGATCGAACAACTGGATTGGAGGAACGCATCATGAGTGCCTATATCACAGGCGATACACACGGCGGATTTCAGCGGTTCGGGATGAAATACTTCCCGGAGCAGAAAAAGATGAACCGCGAGGATACGGTTATCATCGCAGGCGACTTTGGAGGACTCTGGGGTGGAACACCCGCGGAGGAGTATTGGCTGGACTGGCTGGAGGACAAGCCTTTTACGACTGCCTTCTTGGATGGGAACCATGAGAACTTTGCCATGCTGAACGCGCTGCCGGAAAGGTTGTGGCATGGAGGCAGGATCCATGAAGTACGTCCCCATGTGCTGCACCTCATGCGAGGGCAGGTCTTTGACATTGAAGGGTACACATTCTTCACCATGGGCGGGGCGGCCTCCCACGACATTGAGGACGGCATCCTCAGCCTGGAAGATCCCAACTTTGAGCGAAAATACCTGACATTGAAGCGGAAGGAGCACGCCCGATTCCGCATCGATCACCTGTCCTGGTGGAGGGAGGAGTTACCCTCGGAGGAGGAATATGCAGAGGCCAGACGAAACCTGGACGCCCACGGCTGGGCGGTGGACTACATCCTCACTCACTGCGCCCCCACCAGCATTGCTCTCCAGTTCTCCCGGCACAATGTGGCGGACCACCTGACGGACTTCCTCCAGGAGGTCAAAGACCGGGTGCAATACCACTACTGGCTGTTCGGGCACTACCACGGAAACAAAGCCATTGATACCAAGCACATCCTCTTGTGGGAGCAAATCGTGCAGATTTTATAGAGAAGGCCGTAAGGGAAAGGGCGGCGTTTTGATCCGCCGCCTTTTCCTTTGCGGCCTTCTGTCCAAGAAAATATCTCACCACTATGGAGTAGATAGAACGAATGTGCTATAATTGGCTTGAAAAACTCCGGGGAGGCGGTACGATGGCGATCGAGGACGGCGAGTGGATCATGCGGGGGCTGGACTGGGATGACCCCAGCCGCACCCAGAGCTGGGAGGAGCTCATCGGCTTGATTGACGAGGTGGGCTTCCTGCCCCTGTTCAAAAACGAGGTAGACAGCTTCTCCGCGGAGGAGAACACCTCCGACCTCTATTGGTGGACGGGGGACGAGGAACAGGATCCCTGGGAGTGGCGGCGGCTGATCGCCCGCAGCGGCAGGGCGGCCTACGGCAAGTTCTTCGGCGGCAAGGCGGGCTTCATCTCCAGAGCGTGGTTTCCCCACTTCGCCAACTGGCGGAGGGACGGCTACGACTTCGACAGCCGCTGGGACGAGGAGCTGGCCACCATGCGGCAGAAGCGGATCATGGACCAGTTCCTGACCAAAGACGAGTGTGCTTCTCCTTTGAACTCAAGCGGCAGGCCGGATTCGGCAAAGGCGGGGAGAAGAACTTCGAGGGCACGGTGACTGACCTGCAGATGGGCGGCTACTTGCTCATCCGGGACTTCCGACGGAGGCGGAACAAGCGGGGGCAGGAGTACGGCTGGCACATCTCCGTCTATTCCACCCCGGAGACCCTGTGGGGCTATGACCACGTCTCATCCGCCTACTCTGTGGCTCCGGCGGAGTCCAAGGCCCTGATCGATGAACAGATCTGGAGGAATTTCCCGGAGGCAGAGCAGGAGGAACTGGATGCCGTGCTGGGCTGGACCCGATAATTGGACGGTACCCATGACATACTAAGTGCGAAAGGAGTGACTGGGGCGTGAAGGAGAAGTGTTACATTTGCTGCGATTTGAAGAGCTTTTACGCCTCGGTGGAGTGCGTGGAGCGGGGGCTGGACCCCATGACCACCAACCTGGTGGTGGCGGACAAGCGGCGGACGGACAAGACCATCTGCCTGGCGGTGTCCCCCTCCCTCAAAGCCTACGGCATCTCCGGCCGGGCCCGGCTCTTTGAGGTAGTGCAGAAGGTGAAAGAGGTCAATCTCCGGCGACAGCGGCAGGCCCCGGGCCGACGACTCACCGGCGCCTCTTGGCACGACCGGTCGGTGCAGGAGAACCCATCTCTGGCTCTGGACTACCTGGTGGCCCCGCCCCGGATGGCCCACTATATTGACTGGAGCACGAGAATCTACAGCATCTATCTGAAATACATCGCGCCGGAGGATATCTTCCCCTACAGCATCGACGAGGTGTTCATGGACGTGACCAACTACCTGGACACCTACAGAATGACGGCCCGGGAGCTGACCCAGACCATCCTCCTGGATATTCTGAACACCACCGGCATTACCGCTGCTGCGGGGATGGGGAGCAATCTATATCTGGCCAAGGTGGCCATGGATATCGTGTCCAAGCATATCCGGGCCGACCGGCACGGCGTCCGCATCGCCAAGCTCACGGAGGAGAGCTACCGTCGCCTGCTCTGGGCGCACCGGCCCCTGACGGACTTCTGGCGGGTGGGCAAGGGCTACGCGGGCAAGCTGGAGGCCAACGGCCTGTACACCATGGGGGACATCGCCCGGTGCTCCATTGGCAAGCCTACAGATTACCACAATGAGGAGCTGCTCTACAAGCTGTTTGGGGTCAACGCGGAGATTTTGATCGACCACGCCTGGGGCTGGGAGCCCTGCACCATCGCGGACGTGAAGGCGTACAAGCCGGAGAACAAGAGCATCGTCTCCGGCCAGGTGCTTCAGTGCCCCTATGACTTTGACAAGGCCCGTCTGGTGGTACGGGAGATGGCGGATGCCCTGGCGCTGGATCTGGTAGACAAGCGGCTGGTGACCAACCAGCTGGTGCTCACTGTGGGCTATGACCGGGAGAACCTGGACGACCCAGGCCGCCGTCAGAACTACCACGGCCCGGTGACCACTGACCGCTACGGACGGAGCATCCCCAAGCACGCAGTGGGCACGGAGAACTTCACCTACACCTCGTCAGCCAATGATCTGCAAAAGGCAGCAGCCACCCTCTATGACAGGATTGTGGATAAGAACCTGCTCATCCGCCGTCTGAGCATCAGCGCCAATAAGCTGCTGGATGAGGCGGAGGCCCCCAATGGGCACGAGGCGGAGCAGATGGATCTGTTCACCGACTACTCCGTCAGGGAACAACAGGAACAGGCGGGCGAGGCTGCCCATGCCCGGGAGCGGAAGCTCCAGGAGGCCATGCTGGGCATCAAGAAGCGGTACGGCAAGAACGCCATCCTCAAGGGGATGAACCTGGAGGATGGCGCCACGGCCAAAGAGCGCAACCAAACGATCGGAGGGCATCAGGCATGAGTGGGCCATACGACGACATCATAAACCTCCCGCATCCCACCTCCAAGCGGCACCCCCGGATGCCCATCCGCGACCGGGCCGCGATTTTCAGTCCCTTTGCCGCCCTGAGCGGCCACGGGGCCGCCATTGCCGAGACCGCCCGGCTGACGGAGCAGAAGATAGAGTTGGATGAGGACACCAAGGCAGAGTTGGACCGGAGGCAGGCCGTGCTGCTGGAGTACATGGACGAACGGCCGGAGCTCACCGTCACTTGGTTCCAGCGGGACGAAAAGAAGGACGGCGGGGCTTACCTGACCACCACCGGCCGACTGAAAAAGCTCAGAGAACTGGAGCGGAGCCTGGTTTTGACAGACGGGACAGAGATTCCACTGGAAGATGTGGTGACTCTGGAGAGCGACATCTTCCAAACACTTATGTAGTTGACCACAAAAGGGAGCACGGTGCATCAGACGCCGTGCTCCCTTTTGCGATCAAAGCAGGCGCGGGGCGCCAGAAAGGAGAGCTCAATGAACGTCAGAAAGCCAACCGATTACAGCGCCATGTATGGGATACTGGATCAGCTCATGGGGGCGGAGTTCCCGCAGATGGAGCTGTACTTTGAGATCGGCAAGATCGTCTGTGCCCACCCGGAGAAGGGCACGGCGGTCATGGCCGCCGAGTATCTCCAGGCAAACTACCCTGGGGATAGAGGATTCTCCCCGCGAAACCTGCGGCGGATGCGGGAATTTTACCGCGCCTATGCCGACAATTCAGAGCTGAGGGCGCTGGCCCTGAAGCTGGGCTGGACACAAAATATGGCCATCCTAGAAGGCTGTGAGAGCTTTGACGAGCGCATCTGGTATCTCCGGGCCGCTCTGGGGCACCACTGGACAAAGGTGGAGCTGCTGGAACAGATCCAAGCCGGAGCATGGCTGCGGGAAGAACTCGACGAACCGGACAATACCTGTTATACTGAGAGCAACATAGTATCAGTGGGGTGTCTGGAGCATGAAGAAGATCCTTTTTGTGTGTCATGGCAATATTTGTCGGAGCCCGATGGCCGAGTATGTGATGAAGGACTTGGTGAAAAAGGCGGGACTGGAGGACCGGTTCCAGATCGCCTCGGAGGCCACCAGCCGGGAGGAGCTAGGCAATCCGGTCTACCCGCCAGCTCGGCGAAAGCTGGCGGAGCACGATATCGCCTGCGGCGGCCATGCCGCCCGGCAGCTCCGCAACCGCGACTACGAGGAGTACGACCTGCTCATTGGAATGGATCAGGCCAACCTCCGCAACATGTATCGCATCTGCGGCGGCGACTTCAACGACAAGATGCACCTCCTGATGGAATACGCCGGCCACCCGGATCAGGAGGTAGCCGCCCCCTGGTACACTAATGACTTCGACACCGCTTGGCGGGATGTACTGGCCGGTTGCCAAGGGCTGTTTCGAGAATTGACAGGGCACCTCAGCAATGATATCTTAGCATAGAGTAGCATTTGTTTCATATAGCAGTCAAGGAGAAGTGGTGGGAAAAGTATAAGCCAATCTAAGAAAACAACATTTATCACGGTTCAGGATGTGCCGGTAGCCATCATGAGTGTGGATCAGCGCGATTATATCAGCCTTACTGATATGACGAAGGCCCGCACCGATGCAATAAGGGCAGCAGACGTGATAAAAAACTGGCTTCGTGCCTGATCGACATTGGAATTTCTCGGGACTTGGGAGGTCATGTATGGTCAAGGTGCAAAAGAAACCTGCAGTTGTACATCTGACCTCGAGGTAAGGAAAAGGTCTGGAAATGCCGGACAGAAATCGATTGTAGAAAGAACAAAACCTTGCTATAATAAAAGTCATAATAATAGGATAGCATTCAAATAAACCAATACATAAGGAGACGAGGCCAAAGTGTATACCCCTATGACGCTTGGAGAATTGATGGAAGCTCAGGAGGGTGAAGGGATTCAGTTTAAGGAGGCAAAGAACCGTTTTGATTTTGGAGAAGCACTTCGTTGCTGCTGTGCGCTTTCAAACTGTGGCGGGGGAAAACTTGTCTTTGGTATTTCAGATAAACGCCCTAGACAAGTTGTGGGCAGCCAAGCATTTGAACAGCCCGAACGCACACGTAAGGGTTTGATCGATAAGCTGCACATTATGGTTGACTTTCAAGTTTATGAACACGAGGGTAAGCGTGTTTTAGTATTTGAGATAGCAGGTCGACCAGTTGGCCTGCCTGTGCAGGCTGATGGCGTTGCCTGGTGGTACGAAGGAGATAGTCTGATTCCTATGCCAGAAACCATTCGGCGACGTATTTATGCGGAGGCAGGGATCGATTTTTCTGGCACTATTTGCGTCGGGGCAACTCTTGATGATTTAGATCCGTCTGCTGTAGACGAGTTTCGTAACAAATGGGCTGAAAAGAGCGGTAACCGTCGGATAATGAGTCTTTCGCAAGAACAGCTTTTGCGAGACTGTGAAGCCGTTATTGATGAGGACAGAATTACATATGCGGCACTGGCGTTATTTGGTAAACGAACAGCGCTCGGAAAGTTTTTGCCACAAGCTGAAATCGTTTTTGAGTACCGCTCGTCAAATGCCTCTGGCCCAGCAAATCAGAGAGAGGAATTTCGGGTAGGATTTTTTTCTTGCTATAACCGTTTGTGGGAGCTTATTAATCTGCGTAACGATAAGCAACACTATCAGGAAGGTTTTTTTGTTTATGATATTCCAACATTTAACGAACGCGTTGTTCGTGAGGCGATCTTGAATGCAGTGAGTCACCGGAATTATCAAATGGGGGGGAGCGTGTTTATCCGGCAGTACCAAGATCGGCTTGTAGTAGAGAGTCCAGGAGGCTTTCCAAATGGAATTACGATTGAAAATATCCTGGACCGGCAATCGCCACGAAACCGCCGTATTGCTGAAATTTTAGCGCTTTGTGGTCTGGTTGAGCGCTCTGGTCAGGGTATGAACTTGATGTATGAGTGGAGCATTAAGGAGGCAAAACAACTGCCTGATTTCACAGGCACAGATCAAGATTTCGTAAAATTAACTCTAAACGGTATGGTGCTGGACGAAAAAATGTTATCGCTCATTAACCGCATAGGCGATGAGCGGATGGAGTCGTTGACCACTGGCGATTTTTTGGTAATTAACGCAATGTATCATGCAGAAAGCATTCCTCAGAATCTCAGGCAGAACTTAAAACGTTTGGAGAATCTGGGATTAGTAGAGCATATCGGCCGCAACAGATATGTTTTGGTGCGCAGCCTATATGCCGCAGTTGGAAAATCCGGTGTACATACGCGGATCGTTGGTTTGGATCGTGAAACAAACAAGGAACTGCTACTGAAGCACATCCGCGAAAGCGGCGAGTACGGAACGCCATTCAAGGAATTACAACAGGTGTTACCCGGGCAAAGCCGGAATCAGTTACAGGTTCTCATGCGTGAACTTCGGCAGGAAAATCGCGTATATTGTAAGGGAAAAAACCGCGGTGCAAAATGGTTTGCAAATGATTTTGGTTCGAGTACACATAATTAAATACGACTGGAATGCGACTTGGGTTTCATTTCGGTCGCATTCAAAAGCATTTCTTTTCATCCCCATTACAGTAGTTTGGTTTTAAATGCAAGTCTGAAAGCTGGTATCTATAGTGTTGCGATGTTCCATAAAAATAACCACACCGTCAGGTGTGGTTATTTTTATGGATACCGAGAGAGATTTTACATGCTCAGGCGAAATAAAGTTGCCCTGCGCCAAGGTTTTGGCCTTCGGCCAAAACGTTTGTACGGCGCAAAAGCGCCGCCAGCCAGAAGGCCGGTTGGGTGCACTTTCGGAACCGTTCGCAGGATCTGAAAATATCCAGATTGGAGTCCAATTTCACAAAAACCGCTCTTTTCGCTTGAAAAGGGCGGCTTTATTTTTGGGGGAGAAAGAACCACCAGCTATACTGGTGGGCTTCCCCCATATGCTTTAGCAAAAAGCAGTGATAGTGACAAGAAAGTTTCAAATAGAAGATAATATGCCCGTTTACGGGCGGCCGAGCGCAAGATGCAGGCTAAAGATAGCGGTATGGGCCACTTCACCCTGTTTTTACCGCGTGGTATAGGTGCGGGTGCGCAGGGTAAACCCGGCGTCGTAGTGTCCCAGAATGGAAAAACCGTTTTGACATCCACGCCATTTTGCAGGGCTGTTGTGGCAAAGGTGGGCCTGAGGTCGTGGAACATGAGGTGCTCTAGGCCCGTGTTTTTAAAATTTATTTATAGAGGGTTACCATTCTGTCCGGGTGCTTTTCGTGCTCCTGGATGAGCAGTTCCACGGCAGCCTGTGGGATGGACACCTGCCCGACGGAGTTCTCCGTTTTGGAGTGGGTCAGCTCCAGGGAGCAGTCAGGGTTACGGACGTATTGCCTGCGCACCGGAATTGTCCGGCCTTGGATGTCCACATGTCCAACCGCAGGGCCGCCAGTTCACCTTTTCGCAGAGCGTTGTCCAAATCCAAATAGAACATGTGCAGGAGTACCCACACCCTAGCAGCCTCCAAGTCGTCCCGGATGTGCTCCAGAGGCAGGATTTTCATGTGCAGTTTTCGGGCATTAGGGACGATGCAGGCACTAACAATAAGCTCGTAATAGTTTGAAATAGCGTTGCAAACGTTAGGCTTGGCGCAAAGCTTGTACCACGTTCACAGTCCGGTGGCCGGCTCTCCCGATGTCCCTGATAATGCCAGCCATCCGCCGGCAGAGGTATTTTCTTGCAATTCTAAGTTTGGAGTGGTAAACTGGGCATGCACGCAACACAGATTGGAAGGAGAATGGAGCATGAATCCCGAGAGCGACTTCCGGATCGAGAGCACGTATGACAGGCAGGCGTATCAGGCCATGGCAAAGGCCACCTGGAAGCTGTTCCAGAAGCACAGGATGGAGGTGATGGCCTATCCCGCCCTGATCAGCGTGGCTTTGGTGATCGCCGTTCTGCTGGTATTTAACTGGAATCATACGGTCCTGCCCATACGCATTTTGGGTATTGCGTTTATTGTTCTGCAGTTCGCGGTGATCCCCCTGGGCGCGCGGCGCGCTCAAGCCAAGACGTGCCGGAAAGCGATCCGTGATGCGGAAAAACGGGGCGAATATCCCGCCCGTGTGGAGTTTTTGTTCCAGGACGACCATATCCGTACCACAGTGGGGAAGGAAGCCACGTCGGTTCGCTACCGGGAGGTCAGCCATTTGGCCGCTCTGAAGGACTGGCGGTTCCTCTATTTCGGGCAGGGGGCGTATATCATCCCCGTCTCGGCGTTTCGGGATGCGGCGGAGCTGGACCGCTTCGATACGTTTATTACCGGGAAGTGCGGCATGCCCATTGTAATACTGGAGGGGGAAGTACCCAAGAGCTGACGGAACGCAAGAAGGGGAGGAGACGGATGCAGGAGTCCGAGCGTATTTTCATTGCTGAAAACGCCACGCTGCTGCGGGGAAGCGAGCGGGAGCTCAACCGACAGCTCTTTACGATCCTGAACAGCATCTATGACGGACTTTACATTACGGACGGACAGGCCAACACGATCCTGATCAACCGCGCCTATGAGGAGGTCTCCGGCCTGCGGCGGGAGGACGTGCTGGGCAAAAGCATGCAGGAGATTGTCGCTACCGGCATGATTGACCGCTCCGGCTCCCTGGGGGTGCTCAAGACCCGAAAGCCCGTGACGCTGGAGCAGACCTTCCGCACCGGCAAGCAGGCGCTCATCACCAGCACCCCCCACTTTGACAGCAGCGGGGAGATCACCATGATCATCACGGTGGTCCGGGATATGACGGAGATCTACGGCCTGCAGCGGAAGTATCAGGAGAGCGAGGAGCGCCGCCGCTCCGAGATGGAGTTCCTGCAGCGCAACCAGAGGTTTGTCTCCCGCATGGTGGCGGCCGATCCCCGCACGCTGGAGGTGCTGGCCCGGGCCCAGAAGGTGGCCGCCCTGGACACGACGATCCTGCTGCTGGGGGAGACCGGCGTGGGCAAGGAGCAGTTCGCGCGGTACATCTACGAAAACTCCGCCCGCGCCCGGCAGAGCTTCATCGGCATCAACTGCGGCGCCATCCCGGCCAGCCTGATCGAGAGCGAGCTGTTCGGCTATGAGAAGGGGGCCTTCACCGGGGCCAGCAAAGAGGGAAAGATGGGCGTGTTTGAGAGCGCCGACAAGGGTACCGTCTTTCTGGACGAGGTGGGCGACCTGCCCCTTGAGATGCAGGTACATCTCCTCCGCGTCCTGCAGGAGATGCAGGTAAGAAGAGTTGGAGGCGTACGCTCCATCTCGGTGGATGTGCGCATCATCGCCGCCACCAACCGGAACCTGCTGGACATGGTGCATGAAAAGACCTTCCGGGAGGATCAATGTGGTGCCCATCGAGATCCCGCCCCTGCGGGAGCGCAAGCGGGACATTCGCCCGCTGGTGGAGAGCTTTCTCAAGGACATGAACAAGAAGTACCGCTATCAGAAGCGGTTTGCCGACGCAGCCATGGAGATTCTATACAGCTACGTCTGGCCCGGCAACGTGCGGGAGCTGAAAAACGTAGTGGAGCAGGCGGTGATCCTCAGCGCCGGGGACGAGATCCAGCCCTCCGAGCTGCCCATTGCCTGCCGGTTTGAGGGGGAGAGCCACGGCGGGGACGAGACTGGGCGTGTGAACCTGAAGCTGGAGGTGGCGCGGTTCGAGTATGAGTATATCTGCCGCGCCTATGAGAAGTACGGAACGGTGCGGGCCGCGGCGGCCAGCCTGGGGATGGACAGCGCCACCTTTGTCCGCAAACGCCGCAAGTTTGAGGAGCTGCTGCAAAAATGAAACGGGCGCTGTAAAAATGCACCAGCCTACAGAATTGCGGCAGGTCAATTGGTTTCAGTTAGATAAGTTTAAATTAACCGATGATCTCTTGATGCAGAAATGCAGCAAACAGGGAGAGGGATTTCTCGGGGGAAAAGCCCAATCAACTGCGCGGCAGTTGATTGGGCCCTTTTTTCGAAGTTGGCATGTGAAATGCATAAGAGAAGGAGTGTCACGAACAGTTGGCCAACTGTCGCAGCGAGACTGACAAAACTCCTGTTTGGGATGAGAAAGAGGGAACGTAAATGGCAAACGAACAATTTGTCAGCCGTTACCGTAAATACGGTGAAGAACAGCCCTACTGGAAGGCCGGTATTTTCAAGATCCGCCTCCCCTTTGTCCACTACAAATGGTCGGTTCCCGAGATGGTGCAGGCCGTGTTCATGTGTGCGACCTGCCTGGGCGCTATCCCCGTGCTGCAAGAGGTCCTGGGCGTTTCGTACGGTGTAGCCCTGTCCATGGTCATCATTAACGGCTTCTTCTACAACCTGCATGTGTTGCTGGGCGACCCCGTGGTGCCCGGGTGGATCACCCCTGCCATTCCCATCATTACCGCCTTCCTGACCGACGGATATGAGATGGGCCCTGAGCGTACCCAGGCGCTGATTGCTATGCAGTTGATTCTGGGCCTTATCTTCCTGGTGTTCGGTATCACCGGTATCGGCGGCAAGATGGTACACTTGGTGCCAAACTCCGTAAAGGCCGGCGTACTGATGGGCGGCGGCTTAGCGGCCATCATCGGCGAGATGGGAGAAACCGGTCGTTTCTGGACGTATCCCATCTCTATTACCGTGGGTGTGCTGGTGGCCTACTTCTGCCTGTTCAGTCCCATATGGGCCAACCTGCGCCGGAAATACAAGGCCATTGATTTAATCGGCAAGTTCGGTATGCTGCCGGCTATCATCATCGGTGTCGTTCTGGGCCCCATTGTGAAGGAGATCGCGGTGCCTGCTGTTCAGTTGTGGCCCCTCATCAAGATCCCAGAGTTCGGCAACATCTGGAACCAGTTGTCTCCCTTTGCCATCGGCTGGCCCAGCGCGGCGACCTGGATTGCCGCCATCCCCACCGCCATCGTGGTGTATATCATTGCCTTTGGCGACTTCGTCACCTCGGAGGAGCTGCTCCGCTCCGCCGATGAGGTCCGCCAGGATGAGAAGATTGACTTCAACGCCAACCGCTCCAACGTCATCAGCGGTATCCGGAACGTGGCCATGGCGCTGTGCTGCCCCTACACCCAGACCTGCGGTCCCCTGTGGGCGGCCGTTACTGCCGCTGTGTCCCAGCGGTACAAGGAGGGCCCCAAG
>OHHQ01000932.1_pt1 | contig 13416 bp, 10 predicted proteins | sample 1568051 | NCBI WGS metagenome assembly OHHQ01 (sample SAMEA3879567, study PRJEB24766) | human gut metagenome | biome: human-associated habitat; feature: feces | place: USA | collected 1985/1987
CGTTGAAGGCTGTGAGCGCTTTTGCTCCTCCTATGCAGACACAGGATTTCAATTTATATAAGAATGAAGTGCATGCGAAGTTCAATGACTTTGATGCCGGAATGGAATATGCCCGTCAGCAGGGAAAACCGGTGATGATTGACTTCACGGGTTATGGTTGTGTGAACTGCCGTAAGATGGAACTGGCTGTATGGACAGATCCTACAGTAAGCAAGCTGTTGAACGAGGACTACGTGCTGATTACGCTGTATGTGGATGAAAAGACCAAATTGCCAGAACCGGTGAAGGTGATGGAAAACGGTACGGAACGTACATTGCGTACGGTGGGCGATAAGTGGAGCTACTTGCAGCGCTCCAAGTTCGGAGCTAACGCACAGCCTTTCTATGTGTTGCTCGACAACGAAGGAATGCCGTTGAACAAGTCTTATTCGTACGATGAGGATATTCAGAAATATGTGGAATTCCTGCAAACAGGATTGAAGAACTATAAAAAATAATCAGTATGATTGCACAAGCAGAAAGAGAGCGTATCATCGCACTCATTCAGCGGGAGGTGGTTCCAGCCATCGGTTGTACGGAACCGGTGGCTGTGGCTCTTTGCGTGGCCAAGGCTACGGAAGTATTGGGAAAGTGTCCGGAAACGATTACTGCACGTCTGAGTGCTAACATCTTGAAAAATGCCATGGGAGTAGGTATTCCCGGTACGGGCATGATTGGTTTGCCCATTGCCATTGCACTGGGGGCCTTGAAGGGTAAGTCGGAATATGGGCTGGAAGTTCTGAAAGACATCACTCCCGAGAGTGTGGAAGAAGGAAAACAGATGATAGCCGGTCAAGGCATTAAGATAGAACTGAAGGAAGGTATCGAAGAGAAACTGTATATTGAGGTGGTTTGTTCGGCCGATGGAGATGAGGCTACTGCTATCATCAGCGGAGGGCATACAAACTTTGTGTATGCAGAGCGGAACGGTCAGGTTTTGTTCGATCATAGAACCAAGGCGGGAGCTGAAGCAGATGCAGAAGAAGTGGAATTGAACCTGAGCAAAGTGTACGACTTTGCTACTACAACTCCGCTGGATGAGATTCGCTTTATTCTGGAGGCCAAACGCCTGAACTTACAAGCAGCGGAACGTTCGTTTAAAGGGAATTACGGACATGAGCTGGGAAAAACCTTGCAGAGCAGCCGCAGTGAGCAGAGTATCATGGGAAGCAATACATTCACGCATATCCTTTCGTACACATCTGCTGCATGCGATGCCCGTATGGCAGGAGCCATGATTCCGGTGATGAGTAATTCCGGTAGTGGAAATCAGGGAATTGCTGCTACGCTTCCGGTCGTAGTTTTTGCGGAAGAGAATCACAAGACGGAAGAAGAACTGATTCGTGCCTTGGTACTCAGTCATCTGACAGCTATTTACATCAAGCAGAATCTGGGACGTCTGTCGGCTTTGTGTGGTTGTGTCGTGGCGGCTACAGGAAGCAGCTGCGGAATTACTTACCTGATGGGAGGGGAGTATAAGCAGGTAGCTTATGCCGTGCAGAACATGATTGCTAATCTGACAGGTATGATTTGCGACGGGGCCAAGCCAAGCTGTGCTTTGAAATTGACCAGTGGGGTATCTACCGCTGTGTTCTCTGCCATCCTGGCCATGGAAGGAAAGTGTGTGACTTCAGTAGAAGGTATTATTGAAGACAATGTGGATTTCAGTATCCGTAATCTGACGAAAATCGGTTCTGAAGGCATGAACGAGACCGACAAGCTGGTGCTCGACATCATGACGCATAAACATTGTGATTGAGTTGTTCCGGTAATGAAACAGACTACAGACGCGGATTATATACAACAACTCATTACTGAAGGTGAACATGTGCATCAGGATTTCAAGTTTGCCATTTCCGATGCCCGGAAAATAGCGAAGAGCTTGTCGGCTTTTGCCAATACCGGAGGGGGAAGATTGCTTATAGGAGTAAAAGATAACGGGAAAATAGCAGGAATACGTTCGGAAGAGGAGCTTTACATGATAGAAGCTGCAGCTACAATGTATTGTAAGCCTTCCCTACAACTTGATAACCGATTATATAAGGTGGAAGGAAAAGATGTGCTGGAGGTTTATGTTCCCGAAAGCAGGGAGAAGCCTGTCTATGCCCTCGATGAAGACAATCGTCCCAAGGCTTACTTGCGCATTAAAGATGAAACAATCTTGGCCACTCCGGTCCACTTGAACGTGTGGTTTCACAATAAAAAAGAAGTGGTAGTGACTTATACAGAGAAAGAGCAGTCTATATTAAACCTGGTGGGGCAGCACGGCGAATTGACGTTGAATAAGTGTGTCAGGCTTTCAGGGCTTCCGCGGAAGCTGGTGATTGGCTTGCTGGCAGATTTTATTCGTTTTGACTTGGTGGAACCGGTATTCAGAGAGCATACATTTTATTTTAAACTCAAATCTGATTAATAAATTTCATGGAGCTATTCACGAATATCATAAATGAAGCCAACTATGTCTTGTGGACTTATATCCTGATAATCATGTTGTTGGGATGCGCCATCTGGTTTAGTGTTAAGACTCGTTTCGTACAGTTCCGTATGTTGGGTGAGATGATCCGGTTACTGGGTGATTCGACTGCTAAGATAAACGGACACGAGAAACATATCTCTTCTTTTCAGGCTTTTACCATTTCGCTGGCAAGCCGTGTTGGAACCGGCAATCTGGCTGGTGTGGCAACGGCCCTTACGGTAGGTGGACCAGGAGCGATTTTCTGGATGTGGATTATTGCGCTGCTGGGTTCCAGCAGTGCCTTTGTGGAATCTACGTTAGCCCAGCTTTTTAAAGTCAAAGGAAAACATTCCTATGTCGGAGGCCCTGCCTATTACATGGAGCGTGGATTGAAGAAACGTTGGATGGGAGTACTTTTTGCGGTACTGATTACGGTCACGTTTGGTCTTGCATTCAATTCGGTGCAAAGTAATACCATGAGTGCTGCCTTGCAAAGTGCTTTTTCTATAGAGCCTTTGAACTCAGGAATTGTCATTTCGGTATTAACCCTTGTCATTATTTTTGGAGGTGTACATCGTATTGCTGCCATCAGTAGTGTCATTGTTCCTGTCATGGCTGTCGGTTATATTGCATTGGCTTTGTTTGTTTATTGGCTAATATTGACCGTATTCCAGCAGTTGTTGAACAAATTGTCGGTAATGCTTTTGGCTGGCATCAGGCCGTTGGTGGCGGAATAGGAACGGCTCTGATGCAAGGGATTAAACGGGGACTTTTCAGCAATGAGGCTGGTATGGGATCTGCCCCCAATGCTGCGGCAACGGCTCATGTAACCCATCCCGGTAAACAAGGATTTATTCAGGCACTGGGAGTGTTTACAGATACTCTGCTTATTTGTTCCTGTACAGCTTTTATCATTTTGTTTGGTGAGGATTATGTTGGCAGTGGTCTGGATGGTATTCAGTTGACCCAAGCGGCGCTGACCAGTGAGGTTGGTAATATTGGATGCATCTACGTGGCCATTGCTACTCTTTTTTTCGCTTATAGCAGCATTTTAGGAAACTATTATTACGGAGAAGCTAATATCCGCTTTTTCACCTCTCGTCAGTGGCCGGTAGTTTTATACCGTATGTTGGTTGGGGGGATGGTTTTGTTTGGCTCATTGGCAAGTCTGAATCTAGTATGGAACTTGGCTGATGTTACTATGGCTTTAATGTCCATTTGCAACCTGATAGCAATATCCTTGCTTGGCAAATATGCTTTTCGCTTGCTCGATGATTACTTGGCACAGAAGCGGAAAGGCATCAAAAGTCCAGTCTTTCACAAAGAGCAGATGAAAGATATTGAGCAGGATTTAGAATGTTGGTAACTATTTTCGTATCTTTGCAAATCAAAAAACAATAAAAAGTACAAGTATGAGTATATTTTCAAAACTATTAGGCAAGAAAACAGCAGAAGGTGCTGATGAAACGGTACGTGTGGGCGGAATGGAAGACTTCATGACGCTGATTCGTGTGTACTATCAGGCAGTAATGGCTGCTCAGCTGGGTATCAGTAACATTAACTTTCTGCCGGATTTGGCTGTATTTAAACGTACATTGAAGGTTCCTACGCAGAATAACAAACTTGGTGTCGCAGAGCGTACACGTTGCCGCAAGATGCTGATGGATATTTATGGTCTGCCTGAAACTTTCTTCAAGGAGATTGACGGTTCTATCAAGCGCAACTGCCGCAATGTGAACGATATAAAGAATTATCTTTTCATGTTCCAGGGATTTAGCCAGGATTTGATGATGGTTATCGGTAACCTGATGCAATGGAAGTTCCGTATGCCGGGAGTATTTAAGAAGATGCTTCGTAACATGACGGAAAAAGCCGTACACGACATTTTGACAAAAGTAGACTGGAAGGATGATGGCGTACGTAAGACTTGCGGAAACATTCGTCAGTATCAGCATGCGCTGGGCTATTCTGAAAGCTGGATGACAGAATATGTCTATAACATCGTATTGCTGGCTAAGAAGGAACCTAAACCAAAAGCATGACGTTGGACGAGCATTTGCTTGCAGGAGTGGAGCATCATCCGCTGGAGCCTTTTCTTCCGGAGAATGCAGTCTTGCTGATGTTGGGTAGTTTTCCTCCGCAGAAGAAACGCTGGAGTATGGATTTTTTCTATCCCAACCTGCAGAATGATATGTGGCGTATTTTCGGCTTCATTTTCTTTGATGACAAGGATTATTTTCTCAGTCCTGAAAAGATATTTGATAAAGAGCGTATCATTGCTTTTCTGCGAGAAAAAGGAATTGCTCTGTATGATACGGCTTCGTGCGTGCGCAGGTTGCAGGATAATGCATCCGATAAGTTTTTAGAGGTGGTTTCGCCCACGGATATCGGTCTGCTTCTTCAGCAGCTTCCTTCCTGTCGGGCGGTGGTGACTACCGGTCAGAAAGCGACGGATGTGTTTTGCGAACAGATGGAAGCAAAAGAGCCGCCAGTGGGAGGGGGAAGTACGTTTCATTTCAGAGATCGGGAGCTGACCCTCTATCGGATGCCGTCTTCCAGTCGGGCTTACCCTTTAAAGCTTGAAAAAAAAGCGGCGTATTATCGTCAGATGTTCAATGACTTATCTTTACTGTAGAGGGATTCTGGAAAAATATTTTTCGAAATCCCTTGCAGTTTCCGAAATTTGTACTACTTTTGCAACCGCAAACACGGGAATAGCTCAGTTGGTAGAGCATCGGTCTCCAAAACCGAGTGTCGGGAGTTCGAGCCTCTCTTCCCGTGCCGAGATAAAAAGCTGTAACTATTTGGTTACAGCTTTTTTCTGTTTATAGCCTATAGACAATGGGAAAAGAGTTTCCGATGTCAGTCTCTTTTCCTCGTTTTTAAGGCGTATTTTGAAGAATGGGAGGAAAGTATATGAATCATCAATCTCAAGCAGTATTTAGCCGGAATTCGAGGCCGGTGGTTGTGATGAATTTTACAGGAGTCTACAATTATGAGTCTTTTGCCCGGAATTGTCAGTTTGTGTGGCTGGACTGCCAGCATTTGAATGGAACTGAATGTTATTGTGATGAAGAAGGTGCTTCTGCCTTGCAGCGCATGATAGCAGATTATTCTCCGCAGGGAATTCATTTTATAGATTCAGGAAACTATCATTATGTGACGAAATTCTGGACTGACAAGCTGGCTACTCCATTTGCTTTACTGGTGTTTGATCATCATCCTGACATGCAGCCTCCTTTGTTTGAGCATATCTTGTCGTGTGGAAGCTGGGTAAAAGATGTGCTTGATACGAATGCGAATTGTAAGAAGGTAATTATAGCCGGTGCTTCAGACCGTTTGCTGCAGGAAGTCCCAAAGGAATATGGCGACCGTATTCATTTTTATAATGAATCTTCTTTGGATCAGGAAGCAGGCTGGAAAGCGTTTGCCTCTGAGCATGTGAGTGAACCTGTCTATATTTCTATCGACAAGGATGTGCTGGACCCTTCTTCTGCGATAACCAACTGGGATCAAGGTTCACTGACTTTATCAGAACTGGAGCAGTTGTTGGCCGTTGTGTTTCGGCAAGAGCGGGTCATAGGTATTGATATTTGTGGGGAATGTTCTTCTACCCTGAATTTATTTGAAGAGATGCGAGAGACGGAAATCGATAATCGGGCGAATGGAGAGTTATTACGCTTTTTCCGTTCGTTCGAGAAGAGATAGTCTATGTCAGGAGTTACATGCTATAAAAAAGTCCGAAACGTGTTTTGTCTCGGACTTTTTTATGGTAAAAAGGATAATTATTAGTCTAATACAGTTACCCATCCGTATGGATCAGCTTCGTCGCCGTACTGGATACCACGCAACTTGTGATATAGTTTCTCGCTAATAGGGCCTGGTTTTCCATCTTTTGCAATGACGTATGACTTCTGGTTCTCCAGGTCGTCAATGCGGCCGATAGGGCTGATTACGGCTGCTGTACCGCAAGCTCCTGCTTCCTCGAAGGTAGTCAGTTCTTCTTCCGGAATTGGACGGCGTTCTACTTTCATTCCCATGTCTTCAGCCAGCTGCATCAGGCTGCGGTTGGTGATGGAGGGCAGGATAGAGGTAGACAGCGGAGTGACATAGGTATTGTTCTTGATACCAAAGAAATTGGCTGCACCACATTCGTCGATGTATTTCTTTTCTTTTGCATCCAGATAGAATTCGCTGGCGTATCCTGCATCGTGTGCCATTTTATTGGCGCGGAGGCTGGCAGCGTAGTTACCACCTACTTTAAACGTACCAGTTCCGAGTGGTGCCGCACGGTCGTACTGGCGGATAATTACGTAGGGGTTAGTGGCAAATCCACCTTTGAAGTACGGACCTACCGGAGTGACGAATATCACAAACATGTATTCGCTGGCAGGATGTACACCTACTTGTGCACCTGTACCAATCAGCAGCGGACGGATGTAAAGAGAAGCACCGCTTTCGTATGGAGGAATGAAGCGTTCGTTGGCCTTTACTACCTTCTTCACAGCTTCACAGAATTTTTCAGTCGGAAGTTCTGGCATCAGGATACCCCGGCAAGTGCTTTGCAGACGTTCTGCATTAGCTTCAGGACGGAAGATACGGATTTTACCATCTTTTCCGCGATAAGCTTTCAGTCCTTCGAAAGCTTCCTGTCCGTAGTGCAGACAAGTGGCAGCCATGTGAATGTTCAAGGTTTCTTCTGAACAGAGTTCGAGTTCTCCCCATTTCCCGTCGCGATAGTAGCAACGTACATTGTAATCTGTCCGCATGTATCCGAAAGACAGATTCGACCAGTCTATTTCTTTCATGGTTATCTTATTTTATAAGTTTTTTGAATGTTCTTTTAGCTACGCAAGCAAAAGTACGGTTTATATTTACAAAATCCAACATAAATGCATTCTTTTTTGACATAAATAAAGGGGATGAAAGAATACTTCCTCTTTTTGCAATAAAAATCTTTATGGTAAAGTCGTTTGTTTCTGTTCCTTAAATGTTTTTATATCCAACTCAAGAGGGAAGTGTAAAAGAGTCATTGGGGTATTTGCCTTGATTTTTTCTGCTGATATGGGTATAAAAAGAAAGATTTTCTGTAAGTTTGCATGGAATAAAACAGAGAGATAAATACTGCAAAAAGATTTTATAATTATTTGTAGGGTGTCAAAATGAACTGAAATATGTCTTTGTGTGATAAAAGTGTTATATTAGGAGAGAGAATAACTGGATGAATTTGAAACTAAAATACATACTAATTATTTTTTTGATTATTGGAATACAAGTTCGGATTCCTGCACAAGAAACGATTCTTCCTGCCATTCAGCAGCAGGAACAGATATTGAAGCGCAATCCTGAAGATATGAGAGCCTTGAAAGAATTATGTTTTCTTTATTTGCATAAGGCCGATTATCATAAAGCCATAGAATATGGGGAAAGACTGTTTAAGATAGGATATGAAAAGCAAGATTATAAGTTTGGTATTCTTTATGCACATATTGGATTGGGGCAGGCATATATTATGTTGGGAGATAGTACTGCAATAAATCATCTTGGGCAAGCTAAACTATTGGCCGAAAGTGAGAAGAATGATTCTGCTTTATGTTCTATATATAATGGAATGGGACTTTATGCCAGCAATATTCATAGGGATTACTATTCAGCATTACATTATTTTTTTGAAGGGATAGAAGCTACGCATCGATGTCAGTATCAAGAACTGGAAGCTATTTTGCTTGGTAATATTTCCAGTATCTATTATTTGAAAGATGACCCTACTGGACTTACTTATTCTTTACAGATTTATGAGTTAGGGCATCAATTAAATTCTGCTTACCTTATTTTTATAGGAGCGTTAAATGCTTCTTATATGTATTATTTGCTTCATGAATATGATAAGGCTTTACCTTATATACAAGAAGCTGAATTTATAATGAAGCAGAATGAATATTATAATCAAGGAAATGTATATGCTATTTATGGGATGATTGAGTTTGCAAAAGGCAATCGGAAGCAGGCCGTAGAATATTATAAAAAGGGATTGTCTTTAAATGATATTAATCAGACCTCCTATAAGGTATTGTTGTTGAATGAATATGCCAAAGCCCTGGCGGAAGAAGGGAGAAACAAGGAAGCTATAGATTTGCTCTTTCAGGCTTTATCGTTTACTAAGGAGGAAAATTGTGAAATTCATCGTAATAAAGTGATAACCACTTTATCGGCTTGTTATGAGAATATGGGTCAATATGTGGAGGCATTGACCTGGCAACGTAAGCTTCAGCAGGAAACTGATAGTATTTTTAATACTGATAAAGAAAAAGTCTTGAGTGAACTTCGTATTAAATATGATACGGAGCATCAGGCAAATGAGATTAAAAAGGGTAAGCTGGCTTTGCTGCAAAAGGAAAAGAAGGAGCAGGCTTTAATGGGTACTTTGGTCATTATTTTGCTGGTAGTGTTTGCTTTGTGGTATCGTTATAAACGGCAAAATCAGTTGTATACCCGTATCGTTTGTCAGCATCAGGAAGCTATTCGAAAAGAACAGCAGTTAAGAGAAGTCATTACTTCACTGCGAGCACAACAGGAGAGTGTTTCTGCATCGTCTCCAATGAGTGAAAAATACGCTGCTTCTTCACTGACAAATGAGAAGAAGAATTCATTGTTTCAGCGTCTGGAAAAGCTTATGCAGGAAGATGCGGTGTATAAAGAGAATTTTTTGACGAAGGAACGGGTGGCTGATTTATTAGGTACTAACCGGACTTATTTGTCACAAGTCATCAATGAACAAACTCAACAGAATTTTACTCAATATATCAATAATTATCGAATTAATGAAGCTATTCGCTTATTGAGTGATCCGGAAACAGATCTTCCCCTTAAGGCTGTAGCGGCAGAAGTCGGGTTTAATTCAATGAGTACGTTTTACAAAATATTCCAGAACACGGTAGGAGTTCCTCCCAAGCAATACCGTAACAAGGTAATGTCTATGCATAAGAATGCATGATACTGCCTTTTTATAACAAAATGTTGTCCTAATGTAACAATTGTCGAACTTGGATACGTCTTTATTGTTAAAGTTATATCTTTTTTTACATTTTTGCAATGAGAGAATCGTAAAAATGTCTGAGGACATAAGTCTATAACCTCTAAAAAAGATGTAAGTATGGAAAAAAACGTATTGCACGACATTCGGCTCAAAATGGAATTTTTGCTACTGTGTGCTATGTTGGTCTTGTCTGTCTCTCCAGCTTATGCTCAGAGAAACCGTACCATTCATGGCATTGTAGTAGATGAAAACAAGGAACCACTTCCTGCAGCTCATGTCAAACAGGTGAATGATGACCCTAAAGGATCAATTGCAGCGGTCATTACGGATATACAAGGGCATTTCACTTTGACACTTCCGTATGGCACGAAGGAAATTGAGGCTTCTTATTTGGGATATACATCTCAACGCATTAAGCTGACGGCAACTAATGATTATTACATTGCTCTTCAACCTTCTACAGAACTGCTTGACGAGGTAGTAGTGACAGGTTATCAGACTATTTCAAAAGAGCGTGCCACAGGGGCATTTTCAAAAGTAGATGCCAAGAAATTGGAAACACAGCGTTTGAGCGATATGGGTTCTATGCTCGAAGGACGTGTGGCAGGATACAGTGATGGCAAGATTCGTGGAGTTACGTCCATGAATGGATTGACTACTCCGTTGTATGTGATTGACGGATTTCCTGTGGAAAAGACTACGAACGACGGTTATGGAAACTGGATTGAGAGTGTGCCCGATTTGAATATGGAAGATATAGAAAGCATCACTGTCTTAAAGGATGCTGCAGCTACTTCTATTTATGGAGCACGTGCAGCGAATGGAGTAGTGGTGATTACTACCAAACGGGCTAAGAAAGATGAACTGAATGTTTCTTTCTCGGCCACTCTTACACTACAGCCGTACGACACGTATGCAGACAAATATCTGGCCGGGTCTTCTACTATGGTAGAGCTGGAGCGTGAATGGTCCCGACAGAATCCGCATTTGAGTGGGGATAATGTACAAAGCTATGCCCAGACGGTGCTGGATAATATGTCTTATTCTTCACTTGGCATACGGAATATCTTGAATTATTATGCGGGACACATCTCTCGTGATCAGATGGAGAGTAATCTGACGAATTTGGCTTCACAAGGTTATCGGTATTATCGGGATATAGAAAAATACGGTAAGCGTAATCCTTTTTCACAGCAATATAATCTGAATATTGGTAAAGGTACCGAAAAGAACACTTTTAATGCGTCTGTTTCTTATCGTAACAATCAGCTGGAGGATAAGTATTCAGAGAATAGAACCATTGGCATCAATTTGCAGAATTCTACGAAGATGACTTCCTGGCTTACCTTGGATGTAGGTACATATTTGAACTATGGGAAAGGTACTACGCAGTCATTTAACCTTTTCTCACCAGGATATACTTATATGCCGTACAACGGGCTGGTAAATGGTGACGGTACGTATTACACCAATACAGAAGAGGAGCGTTATAGCTTGTACAATTTGAATTTGCTGCATAACAACGGATTGTACAATCTGGATATTACTCCTTTGGATGAAATAAAGATGAACCAGACTAAGAACCGTGATTTCAGTAACCGAACATTTGCTCGTTTGACATTCAAATTTACCGACTGGCTGAAGTATACAGCTTCTTTTCAGTATGAATATGCGGAATATAAGACTGAACAACTGAAAAGCAAGGACTCTTACGAAGTACGTAATAAAGTGAATACATTCTCTACTTCCAATAATGATGGGACATCCACTTTTGCCTTGCCGTATGGAAATATCTTTTTCACTTCTTCCAATACGACACATGCATATAATTTCCGTCAGCAGTTGGATTTCAATAAAACATTTGCGGATGTACATGATGTAACTATGATTTTAGGTACTGAAACACGGGAAAATAAGCTGGAATATAATGATCGTACGCTTTATAATTATGACCCTCAGTTGCTTACGTATAGCTTGATTGATGCGGGAGCGTTGAGTAATTTCCGTGGACAATGGGGATATGCATCATTCGGACAGCAGAATTTTGCTTATATCCGTGAACTGATTAACCGCTATGTGTCTGTGTATAGTAACGCAGCTTATACATACGATGGAAAATATATGGTAAGCGGTAGTATTCGCTGGGATAAAACCAATCTGTTTTCTACAGGTTCCAAATATCAGAAACGTCCTATTTGGTCAGTAGGAGCTGGATGGAATGTGGATCGGGAAAAGTTTTTCCATGTATCGTGGGTAAATATGCTGAAACTGCGTGCAAGCTATGGTATTGGAGGTAATATTGCTAAGAACTCTGCTCCTTATATGATTGCTTACTACAGCAACAATAATCAGGTAGGAGGTATCCAGGGAACTATTTCAAGTCGTCCAAATCCGAACTTGCGTTGGGAAAAGACCACTACATTGAATGTGGGAGTGGATTTTGCCTTGTTGGGAAATCGATTGAATGGTTCTATTGAATATTATAACAAACGAGGTACAGACTTGCTGGCTAACACGAACGGAGTTCCTACAGAAGGATGGGGATATAGCACCTACTCTATAAACAATGGGAAAATGACGAATCAGGGATTTGAATTGACCTTGTCAGGAGATGTAATTCGGAATAACGACTGGAATTGGAATATCAGCGGTGTGCTGGGCTACAATAAGAATAAGGTAACTTATATTAATGTAGAAGCTCCTGTGTCGTATTTGGTAATTGATTATCCGACGGCTTATCCTCGTGTGGGAAATCCGTACAATGCGATTTACGGATACCAGTGGGCCGGACTGAGTGAAACGGGAACTCCTCAGGTGTACGATGCCAAAGGAAATCTATACACCGATATGACTCCTCCTGAGATTGAAGATTTGGTTTATTTGGGAACTACCGTACCGGTTTACAATGGTTCTATTAATACGAATTTGCGTTGGAAGAACTGGGAACTGGCTGCTCAGTTCTTGTTTGAAGGAGGACATAAGATGCGTAATACCAATGTAGCTTTTATCTCTTCTGGTATGGGAGTAGTGAGTAAAGACATTGAGAATCGTTGGCGTGAACCGGGCGATGAGGCTTACACAGATGTGCCGCGCTATATTTCATCTGAGAGTGAATTGTACAACTATAACTACCAAAGCATGTATGCCAATTCGTCCATTAACGTGATTGATGCTACTAACTGGCGTCTAAGAAATTTGTCATTGACATACCGTATACCTGCCAGTGTGTGTCATAAACTATATTTGAAGAATGCACGTATCATGCTGGGTATGGAAAATGTATTTATGGTAGCCAAGAGCAGTAATGCCAAGTATTTGCTTGGTGGATATACGAAACCTAATTATCTGTGTGGCGTTTATCTGAATTTTTAACCTCGATTTTTGTAATATGAAACTTATGAATAGAATTATATATTTCTGTATTACATTGGCATGCTTTTTATGCAGCTCATGTAATGATTACCTGAATATTGCACCGAAAGGTAATAAGATACCTACGACTTTGGCGGATTTTGAAGCTTTATTGCGTGATCAGTATACCATCAGCAGAACGCCTGTAGAAAATGCCTTGTATTTGTTGAATGATGTATATCTGACAAATGCGAAGGTGAATACTCCGAGCTTGAGCCAGGCCAATTATATGTGGGATGAATCGGCTGACCGTATTATGCTGAATAATGCGGATGAAGGGACTTATTATGTACTTTATGGAGCTATTTCCAGTTGTAATCTGATTATCGCAAATGCACCTACAGCTACAGAAGCTACAGATGCAGAGCGAAAGGAAGTGATGGCGTATGCAAAAGTGATACGTGCACTTTGTTACGATGTGCTGGTTAATTATTATGCCGATACGTATGACAAGGCTACGGCAGCAGAGAAGCGT
>OHHQ01000951.1_pt1 | contig 13227 bp, 8 predicted proteins | sample 1568051 | NCBI WGS metagenome assembly OHHQ01 (sample SAMEA3879567, study PRJEB24766) | human gut metagenome | biome: human-associated habitat; feature: feces | place: USA | collected 1985/1987
CGTCATCACCCCCAAGATGGTGGCCGCAGGCGGCGGGCACGTCTTCAACATCGGGTCGATCGCCGGCACGGAACCCTACGAGAACGGCGCCGTATACTGCGCTTCGAAGCACGCCGTGCACGCCATCTCGCAGGCCATGCGCGCCGACCTGCTCGCCAACGGCATCAAGGTGACGGAGATCCGTCCGGGCATGGTCGAGACGGAGTTCTCCGAGGTGCGCTTCCACGGCGACAAGGAGCGCGCCGACCGGGTTTACGACGGCGTCGAGCCGCTCACCGGCGAAGACATCGCCGAGGCGATCGCATGGGCGGCACAATTACCGGCCCATATGACCGTTAATGAAATGGTACTGATGCCCTCGCAGCAGGCGGGCGCATATTACACACACAGAAAAAACTAAACGACTATGACACACATGCTTTTCACCCTGCTCCAGGCAGGATACTACGCCGAACCGGCCTCCGGTGCGGCACACTATTCGGCGGCGACGATGGGAATGTTCGTCCTGATCATCGTCATCGGTATCGCCGGCTATGCCGTGCAGGCACGCCTGCAATCGGTCTTCCGCAAATATTCGAAGGTACAGTTCCCCGGCGGCCTCACGGGCGCCGAGGTGGCCGAGAAGATGCTCCGCGACAACAACATCCATAACGTCAAGGTGACGCACGTGGGCGGAAACCTGACCGACCACTTCAACCCGCAGACGATGACCGTCAACCTGAGCGACAGCGTCTATTCGTCGACGAGCGTCGCAGCGGCAGCCGTGGCGGCGCACGAGTGCGGGCACGCCGTGCAACATGCCCGGGGCTACGCCCCCCTGACGCTGCGCTCGCAGTTGGTACCCATCGTGCAGTTCTCCTCGCGTATGGCAATGTTCGTCATCATCATCGGCCTGGTGATCCTGGCCTCCACGCAGAATGAACTGCTCTGCTGGATCGGCGTGGGCATGATCGGCGTATCGGCTCTCTTCTCGATCATCACCCTGCCGGTGGAATACAACGCTTCGCAGCGGGCCCTCGCCTGGCTCCAGAGCAGCCACACGCTCGAAGGCGCACAGCTCGGACAAGCCAAGGAAGCCCTCTCGTGGGCTGCCCGCACCTACCTGGTAGCGGCCTTGAGTGCCGTAGCGTCGCTGCTCTATTACGTTTTGATGATTTTAGGACGCCGTGATTGATGGCCCCGGAAAAGGACTACACACACCGGAGCTGGATCGCCGTCACCCTGCTCATCGCCGTTCTCATCGGATTGAGCCTGATACCGCCGCAAACGCTCGGCGGGGTCAGTCTGCGCAGGGCTAACATCCTGTCCGACCTCATCTCTTTCGAAGAAGACCTCGAAAAAGCCGAAAAAGCGATCGATCTGGACGATGCGGATTTCCACATCGACCTGACGCAGGTCGCCCGCCAGATCGCCGACACGGTGCCTCAACACGCCCCGACCACCTACGAATGGAACCTCCGGGAAGAGGCGGACGATACGACTGCCCAACCCCGGCTTCCGGATTCGGTCCGGCTGTCGCCGACGCTGATCCCGATCGAAGATTTCGACACGACGGGACACAGCCGCCTCACGGCCTTCTATGAAAAACTGCAGAAAGGCGACGCTCCTGTCCGTATCGCGGTCATGGGCGACTCGTTCGTCGAAGGCGACATCCTCTCCTCGGACCTGCGTGAAAAGCTGCAGCTCCGGTTCGGCGGTTCCGGGGCCGGTTTCGCTCCGATGGCTTCGCCGCTGACCGGCTTCCGGCGCACGATCAAAACCCAGTCCAAAGGTTGGGACTCCTACAACATCATGCAACGGCGAAACACCCCCGCCGCTATCAGCGACTATTATTACATCTCGGGCTGGCTCTGCCAACCTTCGGACGGAGCCTCCGTTCGCTGGGAAGGTTCATCGGACCGGGCTTGCCTGGACAGTTGCCGCACGGCCCGGATCCTGTTCGTCAGCCGTGACGACAGCCGTATCGAGGTGACCGTCAATGATCGGGACAACCGTACGTTCGACATCGAAGGTTCGCCCGCCGTGCGACAGATCGTCGTCCATGACGACATCCGTTCGTTGAGTTTCAAGGTACTGTCGGGTGCCGCAGGAGCGATCGGCTACGGTGCGATCTTCGAATCGGCGCCCGGCGTGGTGGTGGACAACTATTCGATCCGCAGCAACAACGGACAGGCGATGTTCTGGACCTCGCCCACGGTCAATGCCCAGATCAATGAAATGCTCGGCTACGACCTGGTGATCCTGCAATACGGCCTCAACATCCTGGAACCGGGCATCCGCTCCTTCGCCAAATACGGCGAACAGATCGAGAAGATGATCGCCTACATCCGGCAGTGCTTCCCTACGGCCGCCGTATTAGTGATGAGCGTCAGCGACCGCAGCGTGAAGTCGGACTCGGGATTCGTCCCAATGGATTCGGCACCCTACATGGCTGCGGCCCAACGACAGGCCGCGCAAAACAGCGGGGCAGCCTTCTGGAGCGCCTACGACGCCATGCAATCGCTCGGCGGCATGGCGCAATTCGTGGCCAACGGCTGGGCCGGAAAGGACTACACCCACATCAATTTCGCGGGCGGTCGTCGCGTAGCCTGGGCTCTGTACGACGCCATCAACCGAGGTGCCGAACAACATCCTCCCTTCACGCCCGTTGCGCATGACAACGTCATCGACACCCGGAAAATCTCGCACCTGGAAATGATGCTGCGCCAGGCAGCCAGGCCCCGTATGCAAAAACCCTAACGCCCGGACATGATCCAGACGGTGGAAAATATCGGGGAAAAGCTGGTTTCGATGCTCACGTACGACGCATCGCAGCCGTTGATCTTCAGCAGCGGGCTGTTCCTTTTCCTCTTCGCCGGATTCCTCTTCTTCTACGGATTCACCCGCCGGGCTCCGATGGCCCGCATCGTCTATGTCATCCTCTTTTCGCTCTACTTCTATTACAAGTCGAGCGGCATCTACTTCCTGCTGCTCGTCTTCGCTTCGGTGAGCGACTACTGGATCGCCCATGCCATCTACAAAGTACGGACGCAACGGGCGAAATACTGGCTCGTGGGATTGAGCGTGTTGGTCAATCTGGGCATGTTGGGCTATTTCAAGTACACGAATTTCCTGATCGAAATCGCCAACAACCTCTTCGGACAAGGGTTCCTCAACTTCCAGAACATCTTCCTGCCGGTCGGTATTTCGTTCTTCGTATTCCAGTCGATGAGCTATACGATCGACATCTGCCGGGGACAACTCAAACCCCTAAACAACTGGGCCGATTACCTGTTCTATCTCTCGTTCTTCCCACAACTGGTAGCCGGCCCGATCGTCCGGGCCAAAGACTTCATTCCCCAGATCCGACAAAATCCGCTGCGGGTCACGCGCGAAATGTTCGGCATGGGCGTATTCCTGATCCTCATCGGCTTATTCAAAAAAGCCGTCATTTCGGACTATATCTCACTCAACTTCGTCGATCGTATCTTCGACGAGCCGCTGCTCTACTCCGGGTTCGAATGCCTGATGGGAATTTACGGCTACGCCCTGCAAATCTATTGCGACTTCTCGGGTTACTCGGATATGGCCATCGGCATCGCCCTGCTGCTGGGCTTCCGCTTTCCGAAGAACTTCGACGCCCCCTACAAATCGGCCACGATCACCGAATTCTGGCGCCGGTGGCACATCTCGCTCTCCACGTGGCTGCGCGATTATCTCTATATCTCGCTGGGCGGCAACCGCAAGGGGCGTATCCGCACCTATTTCAACCTGCTCGTCACCATGCTGCTCGGCGGTCTGTGGCACGGGGCGGCCGTGCGCTTCATCCTTTGGGGAGCGCTGCACGGCATAGCGCTGGCCCTGCACAAGCTCTGGCTGAGCGTCGTTCCCGGCTCCAAAGCCACAGGAGCCGAAATGCGGTGGTTCTGGCGTATTCCGGGCATTTTCTTCACCTTCAATCTGGTCTGCTTCGGATGGCTGATGTTCCGTGCCGAATCGATGAAAACCGTGCAGCTGATGCTCCACCAAATTTTCACGAACTTCAATCCTTCGGTCATCCCCCAGGTGCTCGAAGGTTATGCCGGCATCTTCCTGCTCGTCGGCATCGGCTACCTGCTGCACATGCTTCCCGACCGCTGCGACCGCTGGGCGCAACGATTCGTCACCTCCCTGCCGACGGTCGTACAGGTTCTCCTGGCCGCGTGCGTCATCTGGCTGGTGATGCAGGTCAAGTCGAGCGATATCCAGCCTTTCATCTACTTCCAATTCTAAACGACCTATGCACTCCTGCGACGAATCCCTGTTTCTGGCTCTCAATTTCGACGGCGGTCCCTGCCTGGACCGGATCATGACCCTCATCTCGGGCATGGCGATCTGGATTCCCTTTTACCTGCTGATACTCTGGCTGGTCTGCCGGCGCTACGGATGGCGCAACACGCTGCTTTTCCTCGCGGCGCTGGCTCTCGCCCTGGTGCTCTCGGACATGCTCTGCGGCATCTTCAAGCACTCGGGTCCCCTGAAACACCTTTGGGCCGATTTTCCTCCCCGCTGGCGCCCGATGTTCTCTCCGGCCCTCGAAGGACTCGACATTCCGGCCGACTCGCTCTTCGCCTGGCGGCATGCCGGGCTCCCCACACCGAACAGCCTCGTACACGTTCCCGCCGGAGCCGTCGCCGGGAAATACGGCACCGTATCCTCCCACGCCGCGACGATCGCGGCAGTCGTCGTAATGTCGGCCGCCGTCATCCGCCGCCGCTGGTTCACATGGCTCGGGATCGCCGCAGCGCTGCTGATCTGCTACTCGCGCATCTACCTGGCCAAACACTTCCCCGTCGATCTGTTGCTCGGCACCGGCGTAGGCATCCTGACGGGTCTTTTCATGCTCTGGCTCTATAAAAAATCGGGAAGAGGCTTTTTCAAGCCCCTCGATCCGAGCGGGAAGCAACAGGCTGAATAGCTCCCGACCAGCTTGCACCGCTGATCCGACCGCTCCGGTCGGCACCCCGAAAGACACAGCGCCCTGCCACCTCTCCGATGGCAGGGCGTTTCCGGTTCTTCGTTCGAAATCAGCCCCGGCTCCTTTTCAATAACGGCACCAACCGCACCAAGCAAAAGAGCGCCGCCAACAATGCGATCGTACCCCCGGCATAACCGATCCGGGCAATCGAAGCGTGCGTACAGACGAATCCTCCTACGAGTGCCCCGGCACCGATTCCGACGTTGTAAATCCCCGAATAGACGGACATGGCGATCGCCGTCGCCTCGGGAGCCAGACGAATGATCTCCGACTGAAAAACCAGGTTGAAAATCGTAATGGCCAACCCCCAGCAGATACACAGAGCGACAACCGGAAAGTGCCCGAAAGCCGAAAGGCGCAGCAACAGCAGGAAAAACGCAATACCCACGACGGCAAACCGCATGAAGGCGTAGGGACGTTTTTCATAATCGCGCGAAAACCATAAGCTTCCGACGATCCCCACCAATCCGAACGCCGTCAGCACCCAAGTTATCCAGTCGTTGTCCAGCCCGGCCACCTGTGCCAGGAACGGTTCGATGTAACTGTACCCCGTATAGTGGCCCGTTACCATGAGAACGGTAAGCACATAGAGGCCCACGAGAGCGGGGTTTCCCAGCAGAGAGGGCACCTTGCGCAGCGAAATGGTGTCGCGGCTCGGGACCCGGGGAAAGATCGCCGCCAGAAACAGCCAAACGGCCGCCGCGACCGCAGCAATGAAGAAGAAGGTCGTCCGCCATCCCACGTAAAGTCCGATCACGCGACCCAGCGGCAGACCGACGATCATGGCAATCGACGTTCCCGTGATAATCAATCCCAATGCAGCCGATTGCGCTCCCTTCGGTGCGACGCGGACCGCCAGCGGCGAAACGATCGACCAGAACACCGCATGCGCACAAGCCACACCGATCCGCGAAGCCATCAGCATCGCATAGGAAGACGAAAGTCCTGACAACACGTGGCTCGCAATGAAAAGCCCCAGCACCCCGAGCATCAGCCGCCGACACTCCATCCTCGCTACCGCGAGCATCAACGGCAGCGAAACCAGCGCCACGACCCAGGCATAGACCGTAATCAACAATCCGGCCCGAGCCTCGGTAATCCCGAAATCGGCCGCGATGTCGCTCAACAGGCCGATGGGAATAAACTCCGACGTATTGAACACGAAAGTACAACACATCAGCACGATAACCGGCAGCCACTCCCGCAGGGCGATACGGCCGCGGGTCCATTCGTTTCTCTTCAGCATAGTCAATTACTCAAAGCAGTCAATACTGAAAAATACCGGGTGTCGCCCGGGCAAAGCCCCGCCGCTCACGGATCCTGTCTGCGGGTTCGTCCCGGCCGCAGCAACAGACGGCCACAAACGCATATCGGATCGCTCCGGAGCAAAACTGCGCCACCCTGTTCGGACAGAATCCGATCCGCCCCCCGCAAAGGAGATTCAGGAACCGTCCGATGCGGATAGTACATCCGACGCATACTTTTTCAGCGGGGCAAAAATAACCGATATTTTGCCGTTTTGTCCGTCCCGTCCCGATTTTCTCGTCCGGCAGGTTCCGAAACTTCCGGGTTTCACCCGTTTCAAATCCGAAAAACGAGGGACGCATCCTTGCAGAATGCGTCCCTCCCCGAAACAGTTATCACTCCAAACTCAGAATCCCCACTCTTCGGGCACGGGGATCCGTGTCTTCACCTCTTCGGGAACATCGGGGAAGAAGGTCATGCCCATCTTCTCCTCGATGAAGCTGACCGGCACGGCGAGGCGGCGCAATTCGGCACGTGCGCTGGTTTCCGGACTTTCAGTAAAAGTTTCGATCCAGAAACCGACGGCCTGCAATTCATCGGCGGTGCACTCCTGAATCCGTTTACCCGTGCTGCCCGACTTCGTACGCAACGCCATCTTGAACTGATGGGTCGGCATCGTACAGAGTTTCTGCGCCGGGTCCGGCTCGGCCTGATTGGAGTCCGAAGAGTCGTACTCCTGCCAGTAATCATGCTCGTAGTAACAGCCCGCCACCACGAAAAGCGTATCGGAAACGATGTTCATATTTTGCACGCCGTCGTCGGCTACAATATCGTTTTCGCTGTTCCGCGTCCCGGCAAAGAGCGCCTCGACATACCCCCAGACTGTTCCGAACGTACTGGCTTTGGCACTCGGCTGCGGAGCGATGTTGGTCGGATAGAACGTCTGCATGTTGATCTGCTGGTTCGCACCGCCGCGTTCGCTCGACATGCAGAGATGTCCCTTCCCCCAATATCCCGACCGCTGGAGATAAGCCATCGTATTGCTCGTCCAATACTGATAGGGATCCGAACCAGAGGGACCGTCCTTGCGGTAAATCTTCGACTGATACGCCGCATCGAGCGACGGATCCGCCGTCCACGGATCGGGATCCGTACGTCCGAAGCCGCCCTCGCGGTAGCAGGCATGCATCGGATAGGCGACCCAAATCGGGTTATGGCGCCGCGTATCGTAACAATAGGAGTAATTCCGCACGGTTTTCCGCGTATTGACGGTCTGCGTCCAATGCGTAAAGAAGGCATAATCGCCCGAAACGACAGCCTGGGACGAAGTCGGAGCGGTCCAATTGGACGGCAGCTCGGGGAACCGGTAGTCGCCGCCGTCCAAATCGACCGTCTGTCCGCCCGGCCCGGTCGTGAGCTTCAAGTCGTCGAAATTGACGCCGTAGCTCTGCGAACCTTGCGGCGTAAAGCGGATGAAGAGCCGCTGTACGGGAACAGCCAGGGTAAAATCGACGGAGATCTGTTCCCAGATATTATAAGCCCTCGATCCGGTATAATCGATCCGCTGCCAATAGGAGCCGTCGCCGCTCAACTCGATCAGACAGTCGGCCGCCGTGAACGAAGCGCCCAAAGAGAGGGTCAGATCGACCTGGTCGGGCGTAAGCGCGATGTCATTCACGATGAAATACGGACCGTTGTCGAACCAGATACGGACGTAGTTCGCACCCGAAGCTCCCGGATAGCGGCCCGACGATCCGAAATTATCGTTATTGATACGAGTCCGGGCGGAGGTATAGGTCACCCCTGCCGCCCCCGGACCGGTCGGATTCTGCCATGCGGCGCTCGCATCGGCCCATCCCGAAAAAGGCGTCTGATCGAAGTCGTCGTAATAAATCGTCTCCTCCGGAACGGGAATCTGGTTCTCGCATGTAATCTCGACCTGCCGCGTCACGGTCTGCTCGCCTTCGCCGGCGGTCACTGTAATTACGGATGTTTTACCCGCAGGAGCCGCCGTAACGGTAATCACCCCGTCGTTCTCGCCCGATGCCGGAGAAAACACCAGCCCTTCGTCGCTCGCAACGGCGCTCCACACGGTATTCGACCGCACCTGAACGGTATTGGCCGAAGCGTCGTCGGGATCGAACGTCAGTTTCTCGGGAGCAAGTTCGAGGGTCGGCTCGAGCACGGCTTTTCCACGGGTTATCCGCACCGAATTACTCTTCAGTTGCGTACCGTTATTATAAGTATGGACCGCTTCGATTTCGATGCTGCTATCATCGGGCATCTGTTCGACCCGAAAAGAGCCGCTGCCCCGGCCGGACGATGCACTGAACTTACATCCGGCAGCCGACGGCTTCACCTGGAGCACCCAGGTCAGTCCGTCGGTCACAGTGACCGTGAACTCGTTTTTTGCAGGATCCTGCTCGTCGAAAACAAGACTCGACGGCGACAAAGCCAACTGATCCGCCGGAGGTGTTTCGTCCACCGAACCGCTGTCGCTGCACCCGCCGCAGCACACAGTCAGCAGAACAAACAGACAGGCAGCCCGAAAAGGCCGCAAAAAAGCAGTAAAATTGGAGGTCATAGGCAAAATAATTTGGTTGAATGAATTGATAGGATAAAAATAACGCCTTTTTAGCTTATCGTTTCTCGCATTCCATACATAATTCCTCGCAAAAAGTACATTATTGCCCGAAAAAAGAGTATCCCGCATCGTTTTTTCCCGGTATCAGCCCGTCCTGCAAGCCCCTGCAGATAACTTGCCGAAACGCCCCATCCTTTCCGCAGTTTCGCCGGGAAATCCGCCCCGGACAAAATAATCTCCGATCCACCGCAAATAAATTTGGCACTGCCCGGGGCTTTCACTATCTTTGTAGAAGATAGGAGGCGGCCCGGACAATTTCAGCCGACCGACGACCGCAGCGGACGCGCGGTACACTCGCGGACTTCGCCCCGCACGCAGACAGGAAGTCGAAAATTTTCGACGACCGGAAGCACAGCCTGCAAACGGTCTTTGCCGAACGTAGCGGACGAAGACAGATGTTCGAAGTCAAGTTTGGCTTATCGCCCTCCTTTTCTTATCTTTGCAAACTCGAAATCAACACCCAAAAACATTCAATATGAGCATCGAACTCAGTGAACAGGAACAGTTACGACGCCAATCGCTCGCCGCACTGCGGGAACTCGGCATCGACCCCTATCCCGCCGCCCGCTACGAGGTGACGGCCACGGCACGCGAAATCGCCGAGAATTTCGATCCGGCGAAGAATAATTTCCAGGGCATCCGCATCGCCGGACGCATCATGTCGCGCCGCATCATGGGCAGCGCCTCGTTCTTCGAATTGCAGGATCACACGGGCCGCATCCAGGTCTACATCCGCCGCGACGACGTCTGCCCCGAAGGAGACCCCACGCTATACAACACGGTGTTCAAGAAACTGCTCGACATCGGCGACTTCATCGGCGTGGAGGGATTCGCCTTCCATACCAACACCGGCGAACTGTCGGTACACTGCCAGAAGCTGACCCTGCTCTCCAAATCGCTGCGGCCCCTGCCCGTCGTGAAAGAGAAGGACGGACAGACCTTCGACGCCTTCACCGACCCCGAAATCCGTTACCGCCAGCGCTACGTCGATCTGATCGTGAATCCCCACGTACGCGAGGTTTTCATCAAGCGTTCGAAGATCATCTCCACGATGCGCGAATATTTCAACCAGTTCGGGTACGTCGAAGTCGAAACCCCGATTCTGCAGCCTATTCCGGGCGGTGCGGCGGCACGTCCGTTCATTACCCACCACAACGCGCTCGACATCGACCAATACCTGCGCATCGCCAGCGAGCTGTACCTCAAGAAGCTGATCGTAGGAGGCTTCGACGGCGTGTATGAATTCGGCAAGAACTTCCGCAACGAAGGCATGGACCGCACGCACAACCCCGAATTTACCGTTATGGAGATTTACGTAGCCTACAAGGACTACCTCTGGATGATGGAGTTCACCGAACGGATGCTCGAAAAGGTCGCCCTGGCCCTGCACGGGACCACGACCGTGCAGATCGACGGCCGGGAGATTTCGTTCAAAGCCCCGTTCCGCCGCCTGACGATGACCGACGCCATCCGCGAAAAGACCGGCTACGACATCACGGGGCAGAGCGAAGAGCAGCTCCGCGAAGCCTGCAAACGCCTCGAAGTCGAGATCGACGACACCATGGGCAAGGGCAAGCTGATCGATGCCATCTTCGGCCAATACTGCGAGGAGGAGTTGATACAGCCCACCTTCATCATGGACTACCCATGCGAGATGTCCCCCCTGTGCAAGCGCCATCGGTCGAATCCCGACCTCACGGAGCGTTTCGAGCTCTTCGTCAACGGCAAGGAGCTCTGCAACGCCTACTCCGAGCTGAACGACCCGATCGACCAGTTGGAGCGCTTCCAGGAGCAGTTGCGCCTCTCGGAGAAGGGCGACGACGAGGCTATGTTCATCGATATGGACTTCGTCCGCGCCCTCGAATACGGTATGCCGACCTGTTCGGGTATGGGTATCGGTATCGACCGCCTGACGATGTTCATGACGGGCAACAGTTCGATCCAGGACGTGCTCTTCTTCCCGCAAATGCGCCCCGAAAAGAAGGCCGTAAACGATCCTGCCGAGAAATACACCGCCCTCGGTATTCCCGAAGAGTGGGTTCCCGTCATACAGAAAATGGGCTACCTGACAGCCGATTCGCTCAAAAAGCTCTCTCCGGGCAAGTTCTTCAACGACCTGTGCGGTTTTAACAAAAAGAACAAACTGGGGCTGAAGGCTCCTTCGATGGAAGAGGTTAAAAAATGGTGCGAACAGGAGTAAACTCCGGAAGGTAATGACATCGGGAAGAAACATCTGGCTCGCAGGCATCTGCGCCGCAAGCGTACTCGCTGCGGGACTCCGGCTCGGCGACATCGTACCTGGCTGGGTATTCCGCACACTTTGCACGTTGGCGCTGGGTACGATCTGGCTCCGCCTCGGGCAGCAGGTGTGGCATCGGTTGCGGCAACGGCAGCGCCCCTGGTTCCTCTTTTGGAACTATGCACTTCCCGTGCTGGTCGCCATCCCGACGCTGGCCAGCCTCTCCGACGACGTCGTTCCCGTGGACCAGCGATTTCTGGCCGCTGCTGCGACCGGAGCGGTTCTCGCCTGCATCTATCGTCTAATCTATCTTAAAAACAAAAATATGAGAAAGAAAATCGTTGCCGGCAACTGGAAGATGAATACGCTTCCCGCCGAAGGCGTCGAATTGGCCGAAAACATCCGGGCCGACAGAAACCAGGTTTGTTCCTGCGTGAATTTCATCGTATGTCCGCCCTTCACCCACCTCGGCGGAGTCATCGAGGCACTTCGGGGTTCGGACATCGAAGTCGGCGCCCAGAACTGCGCGGCCGAAGACAAAGGCGCCTATACGGGCGAAGTATCTGCCGCGATGCTCGCAGCCTTGGGCTGCCGTTACGTCATCCTGGGTCACTCGGAACGCCGCCAGTACTACGGCGAAACCTCGGCGACGCTCAACAAAAAGATGGCGCAGGCATTCGCCAACGGTCTGCAACCGATCTACTGCGTGGGCGAGAATCTCGAGGAACGCGAAGCGGGCCGCCACTTCGACGTAGTAAAGACACAGATCGAAGAGGTTATCTACAACCTCACGCCGGCCCAGTTCGCCCGAACCGTAATCGCCTACGAGCCCGTCTGGGCCATCGGCACGGGCAAGACCGCGACGGCAGAGCAGGCACAGGAAATCCACGCCTACATCCGCACGATCCTGCGCGAGAAATTCGGTGCGGCGGCCGATGAAACTCCTATCCTCTACGGAGGTTCCTGCAAGCCGTCGAACGCCCCGGAACTCTTCGCCAAAGAGGACGTGGACGGCGGCCTGATCGGAGGAGCGGCGCTGAAGGCCGCCGATTTCCTGGCTATCGGCAAGGGTTTTCCGCAAAAATAATTTTGCGTCTTAAAGTATTGACAGACCGGATAATATCCGGTCTGTTTTTATTTTATCCGAAATCTCTCGCTGAAAAAAAATCAAAAAAAAGTTGCATTGTGAAAAAAACGCGTACATTTGCATCCAAAGAACAGTAGAAATGACAAGATTTTCGACGCAGAACTGGTGGTGGCGCTCTTTGTTTAAGGTAAACAATGAGTCCATTGGTATTTGTATGAAATAAGCCGAAAAAATCCGATCCATACAGTCAAAAATATCAAAAGCGTTGTTTGCCGAGCAGACAACGCTTTTTTCGTAACTTCCACGCAACACTGAAAATTACAATCATAATAAAAACAAACGATTATGAAAACGAAAAAAATTATCCTACCCGAATCCCAGATGCCGACCCAATGGTATAACATCGTCAGCGACATGAAGAACCGACCGCTGCCGCCGCTGAACCCGGCGACCAAAGAGCCGGTGACGCTCGAACAGATGAGCGCCCTCTTCGCCGAGGAGCTGATGAAACAGGAGATGTCCACCGAACGCTACATCGACATTCCGGAAGAGGTGCAGGATCTATACAAGATCTACCGCTCTACCCCGCTGGTACGTGCCTACGGCCTGGAAAAGGCTCTCGACACCCCGGCCAAGATCTACTTTAAGAACGAGAGCGTATCGCCCGTCGGCTCGCACAAGACCAACACCGCGATTCCGCAGGCTTACTACAACTACAAGCAGGGAATCCGCCATCTGACCACCGAAACCGGAGCAGGACAGTGGGGAGCCGCGATGTCAATGGCTACGCAGCACTTCGGCATCGACCTGAAAGTCTTCATGGTCAAGGTGAGCTTCAACCAGAAACCCTACCGCAAGCTGATGATGAACACCTGGGGCGCAGACGTGTATGCCTCGCCGAGCGAAATTACAGCCGCCGGACGGGCCGCCCTTGCAAAGAACCCCAACGATTCGGGCAGTCTGGGCATGGCGATCTCCGAAGCCGTAGAAATGGCGCTGCAAAATCCTCAGGATAC
>OHHQ01000957.1_pt1 | contig 13177 bp, 9 predicted proteins | sample 1568051 | NCBI WGS metagenome assembly OHHQ01 (sample SAMEA3879567, study PRJEB24766) | human gut metagenome | biome: human-associated habitat; feature: feces | place: USA | collected 1985/1987
TAAATTATAGTATAATAGTTTTGATAAGTTAAATAAAATTATGATGTTAAAACTTTTTATTGCATGATATATAATGTAAAAGAAAATGCAGATAAAAAACTTCTGATGACTGTGTATGTAAGAAAAGGTGGTGGTAGATATGTTTTATTTAGCGCTATGCGATGATTGCAAAAATGATTTGCAGGAAATTATGGAATGCCTGGGGGCACTCAAAAAAGAAAATTATCGTATGGAAATTATGCCTTATCTTACTGGACCGGAGTTGATTCGAGAGTATGAGATAGGGCGTCGTTTCAACCTTTTGGTTTTGGACATGTACATGGAGCCAATAAATGGTATTGAGACAGCTAAACAAATACGGAAAATTGACACTACCGTGCCGATTTTAATTGTTACATCTACGATAGAGTTTGCATTGGAAGGTTATTCAGTAAATGCTTACAGGTATTTACTGAAACCGATCGATAAAAAAGTTTTTTTGAATGAAGTTCGAACAATACTTAATAAACAGGAAAAAGCTGATCAGCATTATTTTAGTATTAGTAATGAACAGGGTATCAGTAAGGTTAAGCTGGAAGATATTTTATACTTTGAATCAGATTTGAAAACAATTTATCTGCAAAGCTGGCAGCAACGATATGCTTTTAGAGGCACTATCAGTGAAGTTGCTGAAAAACTTGAAAAATTTAATTTCGTACGGGTGCATAAAAGTTATGTAGTTAGCCTTCGTTATGTAAAAAATATTTTTAAGGGAGTAATTACAATGGAGAATGGAGTAAAAATCTATGTAAGCAAATATCGTTCTAAAGAGGTTTACGAATTATTAATGCAATATATAGAGGCTGGCTATGGAAGTTAATCAAGCTTTAACATTAGGGTTTGCATGTTTTACAGAAACAGCCATGCTGCATCATGCATTTACGACCTTTTTAGAACGTAATGATGTCAAAGCCAAATACTATTGGCTGGCTTTGCTTTTATATGCTTTTTGTGTTTTATTTACAGCTGGAAACAGTTTTTCTATTTATTTCGTATCACTGTTCTGTTATTCACTTATAGTATTATTTTCCCTGATCTTTTTTAGAAATCAAATGGAAGTAAAATTGATAGTGTCCTTTATGTTTGTGGCACTTAATTATGCTTTTACTGTTTTGGCAGCAACATTTTTATGGCAGATGCGTGGTAATCCTATTTCTGAATATCCTTTGAATTTAGAACCAGCTTTTTGGTCACAAGCGATTTTATATCTGCTTTTTACTGTCAGTGTATTTGTGATTGATAAACTTCGTAACTATGAAAAGGATAAGAACTTACTTTTTGATGGTATTTATGTGTTTTGTGTTCCTTTATTCATGCTGTTAATTATATTAAAATTATTTTATGTGGCCATGCAGGTACAGTCACGTGAATATATGCTGGAAAATTTTTTGATCATCAGCGGACTATTGCTATTATTAGGATTGTCATTATATTTTTTGGCAGATCGAACGAGGTCTATCAGTGAAACAATGGAACAAAAGCAGATTATAGAACAACTGCTTTCAATGCAGGACGTTTATTATAAAGAATTGGAAAGTCAGCAAAAGGAGATACGTAGTATTTCACATGATATGAAAAGCCATCTTCGGTATTTAAATACGATTCTGGCGCAGGGGCAAACGGAAAGAGCGCAGGAATATGTAAAGACTATTTATCAGGATGTGGAATCTGCTCATTCTGTCGTACACTGTGGTAATTCAGTAATTGATGCGATCCTTAGCAATAAGTTACAGGGCGCAGAGGATTTTGGAATAAGATTGGAATTTGATTTGATAATACCGCCGCAATTATCAGTGCGAGATATTGATATTTTAATTTTGCTGGGCAATTTATTAGATAATGCAATGGAAGCATGTAAGCGTTTAGAAATAGAAGATGGAGAGAAGTTTATTTATGTTAATGCGCGTGTTCAAAAAGGATTTCTTTGTATTCAAGTAAATAATTCATATAATGGATTACTTAATTTAGTTGAAAATAGTTATGCAACAGTGAAAACAGAGAAACATTTTTGTGGAATCGGCCTTTCTAATATTAAACGTATCGTCAATAAATATCATGGTAAATTAAATATTACGCATACGGAGACAGTATTTTCAGTGTTGGCATTGTTAGCACTGGATGAATAAAACCGAAGCTGTAAAAAACACCGGATAACTTTTAAGTTATCCGGTGTTTTTCCGATAATAGGCTGATTTTTCCTGATTCTGCCACTTTTATAGAGAAGTAGTATGTTTTTTTAGATAATAGCAGTAACAAGTAACACCGTAAGTAAGCTGGCAGCCAGATAGCTGAGCCTTGCAGTTGTTTGGAAGTGCATAACTAGCTTAAAAAGAACGGGGGTGATAAAGCTTTTATTAAAAGCGGTGTGACTGGTAATAACATTTAGGGAGGGAGACAAATGAGTGAGAATAAAAAGCCTGTAAGAACGGAACAGGAGAGTAGCAAGCTTAGTCAGTTGGATATGCTTTTAGGGCTGGTCTGTGCAATCTTTTTTGTGGATACTATTGCTTCGGTTGCTACAATGGGAGCTGCTGCAGTGACTTGGATCGTTATTGTTGGGGCACTGTTTTTCTTTCCCGGCAGTCTAACTGTTGCGGAGTTAGGTTCCGCCTATCCTGAAAATGGAGGGTTTTATGCATGGATTAAGCGTGCTTTCGGAAATTTATGGGGAGCGCGGATTAGTTGGATTTACTGGTCCTGCAACGCTATTTGGATATCATCGGTTGCAACACTTGTCGTTACAGTTTTTTGTCAAGTTTTTCATTTGGAAATATCCAATACTATAGCGACCTGTTTCAATATTGCGGTTATTTGGTTGATGGTATTTGTTGCCACCAGGCCGATGGATAATTCACAGAAGATCATCAATTTCAGTGCTATCGCAAAATTATGTTTGGGTATAGGGCTGGTTATTGCTGCCATTTTATATTTAATGCGAAATGATTTTGAATTTGCTAATCCAATTACATTGGATCGTTTTGTTCCGACTTTTGGTCAGTCGATCGTTTTTATACCAGCATTGATTTATAATTTTTTAGGGTTTGAGTCTATGTCAGCGGCTGGTTCTGCAATGGAAAATCCTGGCCGTGATGTTCCAAGAGCAGCGTTGAAGAATTGTCTGTTGGTTTCAGGCCTTTATATAGTGACTGTACTGTCCATGCTAGCAATAATTCCCATAGGAGATATCAGTATTATTCAAGGGCTCGTAGATTGCTTCAGGATAGGTTTTGGTAACAGCTTTGTGATGAATGCATTAGTTTATGGTATTGGTGCTGTTTTTGTTACTGTGCTATTCTGCCAGGGAATGATGTGGATTCTTACTGTGTGTCGCGTGTCTGCTGAAACGGCCTTAACAGGGGAGCTTCCGCGTATTTTTGCTAAAACGCATAAAAATGGGTCTCCAATTGGTAGTTTGGTTATTGCCGGATTTGTTGCTTCGGCGATGACCCTAGTTGCGAGTTCTATGTCTGGTTCGGCAGAAGAAATGTTCTGGTCGATTTTTTCCTGCACAAGTTTTTTACTATTAATTCCTTATCTGTTAAATTTTGAAGCTTTTTTAAAATTGCGGCGCACTGATAAAACTACGGTTCGGCCATATATCTTTCCTGGACCGTCCTGGTTTGCAGTCTTAATGGTTCGGATTGGTGAGTTTATTATCCTTGCAACGATGTTTTTGTTTATCTGGGTACCTGGAACTCCTTTCAATTTCAAACAGAGTATGTTCGTGCTTGTTGGAATTGTATTGACTTTGGCCGCAGGAGAATTGATTACACGCAGCTGTATGGCGAAATATAGAAAGTCAACTGATCGTAATGATGTTGATAACTGGTCGGCGGATGATATTGAAGCTGAGTAGATTAGAAGATTGCAGCTGTTGATGTCAGACGGTAGTTAGTAAAAATAGAAGTTAAAGAAAGGTGGTAAATTATGAAAGCTGATCTGGTTTTAAAAAACGGGGTTATTTATAAGGCGGACAGTGCAAGAACAATAGCCGAAGCATTGGCGGTGGCAGATGGGAAAATAATATATGTGGGTGATAATAATGGTGTGAATGAGTATATAACGGAAACAACAGAAATCGTGGATTTACAAGGGAAATTGGTTCTGCCATCATTTTTTGAGGGACATACACATTACACAAAAGCGACAGCAACAGTTGTAGGTATTAATTTAGCGGGTATGAATACTGAAGCTGAATATGTAGAGGCTTGCCGTAATTTCATTGCGGCAAGACCTGGAATCAAGCTGTTGCGTGGGCAAGGATATTTGGAAGCATGTTTTCCGGGGGAAGGACCGCACAAAGAAGCTCTTGATAAAGCTTCAACTGAAATTCCTATTGTTGTGCAGGCTGAAACTCTGCATTCTCTATGGGCTAACTCTAAAGCAATAGAATTAGCTGGTATTACCAAAGCTACGCCTGATCCTAAGAACGGACGCATTGAACGGGCTGCAGATGGAACTCCTAGTGGCTGTTTCCGTGAAACAGCACAGGATCTCATTCTGAATGCTTTACCTGATTTTTCGGTTGCTGAATATAAAGAGGGCATTTTAAGTTTTCAGAAAATGGCTCATCAATATGGTTTTACCGGTGCTTATGATCCCTGGTTAATGGCAGGCGGAAATTCCATCAAGGCATTGAAAGAATTAGAGGCTGAAGGCAGGCTGCAAATGCGGTTAAGAGGTGCCTATTGGGCCGATCCTAATCAGGATTCCGGGCAGGTTGCAGCATTGGTAACAGCTAGAGACGAGGATAATAATGGTGATTTGTTCAAAATCAATGCAGTTAAATTATTTATGGATGGAGTACTGGAAAGTGTAACAGCTTATTTACTGCAACCTTATACTGCAAAAGCAGGTAGGGCTCCAGATTGGCGTGGTGACCAGATTTGGAGTACGGACAATATGAACAAGGTCGTGGCGGCAATTGACAAAGCGGGGATGGGAATACATGTGCATTGTGCCGGAGATGCAGCTGTGAAACAAACTCTGGATGCTATTGCATATGCACGTCAAGAAAATGGCCCTCGTGATGCCAGACATTGTATTACACATATTTTTTTAGTCGATCCGAAGGATGTAGTTCGTTTTAAAGAATTGGATACAGTGGCAATGACAAACTCTTACTGGGCTCAGATTGATGAAACTTATTTCGTTAACGGTAGTTATATTGGTCAGGAAAGAGCTGATCGAACCTTCCCGCTTAATTGTTTCTTTAAAGCTGGGGTCAAGGTCGCAAATGCTAGTGATTATCCTATTACTGCAGTACCTAATCCGTTTGTTGGTATAGAAATTGGCATTACGAGGATTGCGCCTGATAATTATCATCCATGGATTTTTAACTACGATGATCCTAAATTCCACAAACCTTTGTGGCCAGAAGAGCGTGCCGATTTAAAAGATATGATCGATTCTTTTACTATTAATCAAGCGTATGCAAATTTTATTGATGATATAAGTGGTTCTTTAGAATTAGGAAAATACGCAGATTTGATAATTGTAGATAAGAATATATTGGAAATTGCCTCGGAAGATATTGGTACAGCTAAAGTAGAAGCCACATATTTTATGGGGAAAAAAGTATATGCTGTTTAAGTAAATATAAGGCTGACAGCCTGAATTGTTTTCCTTTATAATCCTCCTGTCAACAAAAAAGCCCTGCCTTATAAAGGCGGGACTTTTTTGTTTTTTAGCTGTGAGGATATTTAACAATTGGTTTATTTACAATATAAAAAGCTGCCAAGGTTTGCTTGAGGCTTAAGCTACTGCTGTATTAGCGCACAGTTTATTTTTGTGTGGAAAATACTTTAGTAAATTAAGCAAAGTAAAAAAATAACTCAGATCAGTAAGACGTAAAAATGATTTGGAGATTATTTCTCCGTAGAAAATTATATGTTGGCGGCAAGCCCATGCAGGCGGGATTGTTACGATAGAAGTTCTGGCGTTTTACTCTAACTTTTTTAAAAAAACATATTAAAAAGTAAATGAAAATTTCTTGCTTGGATATTTTGTTTGTAACGGGTGTAAGATTTATCCGAAGCAAGAAACCGCATAAAGAAAAATGCTGCAAAGCTGGCTTTATGTATGATTTGCCGAAAGCCAAGATTCCCATCCGCTGCTGACGGCAAATAATCGAAAGGAGAGGTTTTATTATGAATCAAGACGACAACAGTAATAAAATAGGTGTTGTTGCTGCAACATTGATGGTTGCCGGTAATATGATGGGTTCCGGCGTATTTATGTTGCCTGCGAATTTGGCGGCAATAGGAGGCGTTGCAGTATTCGGCTGGATAGTTACCTGTATAGGTGCTATTGCTCTGGCACTTACATTTGCAAAGTTATCTTCTATTGATCCTGCTGCCGGCGGTCCTTACGCTTATACGCGTCAAGCCTTCGGCGATTATATGGGGTATCAGACAAACCTCATTTACTGGCTGGCAAATGTTATCGGTAACGTTGGTCTGGCAGTTGTAGGTATCGGTTATCTGATCAGTTTTTTCCCGGCTTTAAAAAATCCATTTGCTTTTGCTCTGGCGCAGATCTGCGTTATCTGGCTGTTTGCTTACGCTAATATGATCGGCCCTAAACTGGTCGGGCGTATTCAATCAGTAACCACTACTCTGGCATTGATTCCTATTATCGGTACCGCAATCTTAGGCTGGTTCTGGTTTGACGGCAAAACCTACATGGATGCATGGAACGTAACAGGTAAAAGCACTGTCAGTGCTATTGGTATGACATTGAACTTTACTTTGTGGGCTTTTATTGGCGTCGAGAGTGCTTCTGTATCTGCCGGCGTTGTTAAAAATCCTAAAAAGAATGTTCCAATTGCAACTATTGGTGGTGTAATTTTAGCCGCTGTCTGCTATGTTTTAAGTTCTTCTGTTATTATGGGCATGATTCCGAACCATGCACTTGCAAATTCATCGGCACCTTTTGCTGATGCCGCAAGACTGGCCTTCGGTGAAATCGCTGGTAACGGCGTAGCTATCTGTGCGGCTTTAGGCTGCCTGGGTTCGCTGGCAGGCTGGACGCTGCTGGTTGGACAAAGTGCTAAAGCTGCTGCTGATGACGGTTTGTTCGGTAATGTTTTTGCCCGTACCAACTCTAAAGGCGTGCCTTCTGCAGGCTTGGCTATTGTTGCTGGTATCATGACAATACAGGTTTTGGCAACCATGTCGCCGTCTGCCAGTCAGCAATTTGGTAAGATCGCATCAATAGCCGTTATCCTGACTTTACTGCCTTATATTTATTCCAGTATTTCTATCAAGGTTTTAGGTTACGGAAAGTTATCACCGAAAGATTACAATAAATCATGTATCATCGGTTTGATAGCAGCTGTCTACAGTATGGCTGCACTTGTAACATCCAATGGTAACCAGACACGGTGGTCACTGATCTTCGTTATCGCTACGATCGTATTCTTCTCCGGCGCTGTTACCAGAAAACATGAGCTGGAAGAGCTGCACGAAACTCCTGGCGGATTCTCGCCGAGATGGGTTCGTTACACTTCCCTGGCTATTACGATCCTTACTTTGGTCGGTACGTTCTGGTACTCTGTCGGTATCGATAAAAATATGGAACTCAAACATCGTACTAACATAACGACTACTACACAAGCTCCGGATAAGGTAGGTTCTACTACTACTCAATCTGTTAGCATAGATAACTAAAAAATTAATTAAGGAGTGAAAAAAATGATTATTTCCAAAACAAAAGGCAAAAGAATTTTGTTGGTACATGACCTTTGCGATCATAATACCCTGGATGAAAGTGCTCTCGATAAACTGAGTAATGTTTTAGGAGAACATGAAATTGAAGTGCTTACCGCTACAACAGCATTCGATGCCGAAATGATGATTGTCGCTGACCCGATGATCCAAGCAATACTTCTGGACTGGGATCTGGCAGAAGACAATACACATCAGGCTGCTAAAGATGTTTTAAACAAACTGCGCAGCCGTGCCGAAAACGTACCTGTATTTTTATTTGCAGATCGTGCCGACGTTGCTGATATTCCTCTGGAAGTATTGAAAGAAACCAGTGACTTCATCTGGTTGTATGAAGATACTGCTAACTTTATTGCCGGCCGTATCGAAGCAGCGATTGATACTTATTTGAAAAATCTGCTGCCGCCGATGTTTAAGGCTTTGGCTAAATTCTCTCAGGTGCATGAATATTCCTGGCATACTCCGGGTCATACCGGCGGTACTGCTTTTATGAAAGCACCTGCAGGACGTGCTTATTTTGATTTCTTTGGCGAAAATCTGTTCCGCAGCGATTTATCGATCTCTGTCGGAGAGCTTGGTTCTTTGCTTGATCATTCCGGACCGATCGGTGCCAGTGAAAAATATGCCGCTAAAGTATTCGGCGCTCATCGTACCTATCATGTTACCAACGGTTCTTCTACCTCTAACAGAGTAATCTTTATGGCTTGCGTAACTCATAATCAGGTTGCATTGTGTGACCGTAACTGCCATAAATCCATAGAACAGGCGATGACCATGAGCGGCGCTATCCCTAACTATATGATGCCGCTGCGTAACTTCTACGGTATTATCGGCCCTATCCCGCCGCAAGCTTTGCAGGCTGAAGCAATCAAGAAAACTATTTCTGAAAACTCCTTGATTACTAAAGATATAGATTCTACTCCTGTACATGCAATCGTTACCAACTCCACCTATGATGGTTTGTGTTACAATGCCCGTCGTGTTGAAGAATTACTTGGACAAAGCGTTGACCGCATGCATTTTGACGAAGCATGGTATGGCTATGCCCGCTTCAATCCTATTTATAAAGACCGCTTTGCCATGTACGGCAATCCTGCCGACCACAAACCAACTGATATGACGGTTTTTGCAACTCAATCCACCCATAAATTACTGGCTGCTCTTTCTCAGGCTTCCTTCATTCATATCCGTGAAGGTAAAAAGAATGTCGATCACAGCCGTTTTAATGAATCCTTTATGATGCAGGCATCTACCTCCCCGAACTATCCTATTATTGCTTCTAACGATATCACAGCAGCAATGATGGATGGTAAAGGCGGTAAAGCGCTGACTGACGAATCGATCCATGAAGCAGTAGCCTTCCGTCAATTGATGGCAAAACTGAATGCAGACTTTGCCGATCAGGGCGAATGGTTCTTTAACTGCTGGCAGCCTGATTTTGTTAAAGACGCTGAAGGCAAGAAAATTGCTTTTCGTCTGGCCAACCCCGAATACCTGGCTACCGAACCGGAATGCTGGGTCCTGCATCCTAATGACGCATGGCACGGCTTCGGTGATATCGAAGACGGATACTGCATGTTAGACCCGATCAAAGTATCTATCACCACTCCGGGCATCGGTCCTGACGGGTTGGGTAAAATGGGCGTACCTGCTTCCATTTTGTCCGCTTATCTTACTGCCAATGGCATCATTCCTGAGAAGACAACTGACTTTACTGTTCTGATGCTGTTCTCTATCGGTATTACTAAAGGTAAATGGGGCACTTTGATCGATACCTTGATCAAATTTAAAGAAGACTATGACAACAACACTGCTTTGGAAGAAGTATTGCCTGATGTTGTTAAAGCAGCTCCGCAGCGTTATGCAGGTATGGGCCTGCGCGACTTGTGCGAGGAAATGTTTGCAGCAATGAAAGAGCTCAAAACGACAGAATTTATGTCCGAAGGTTTCGCTGTATTGCCGCATCCTGATATGAGCCCGGCAGCAGCTTATGAACAACTGGTGCTTGATAATGTTGAAAAAGTAGATCTTGACGGTGTTGCTGAGCGTACCTTAGCTACAGGTATTGTTCCTTATCCGCCTGGAATTCCGCTGATCATGCCTGGTGAAAATGCCGGTCCTGCCGACGGCCCTGCACTTGGTTATCTGAAAGCCTTAGAAGGCTTTGACAGACAATTCCCTGCTTTTGAACATGATTCCCATGGCGTAGAAGTAGAAAATGGTAAATATTACGTTACCGTTTTGAAAAAATAACGGTCAGCTACCGTTCATATAGATACCCTTTCCCCTTGATAACAGGCGTCACCAGTTTCGGTGGCGCCTGTTATTTTTATACCTTTTTAAAGGTGGGAATGTAAAATACAAAACCAGGTCTGAGAGTGAAGAAATAAATAAAATAAAGCTTGCGTTTTTACTGTGTATGGCTGACAATAAAAGCAGAGAACTTTTGGTAAAGGTTGTGAATTATGATGAAGAATATAGATTTGACAGAGGTCTTGGCTGCTGCCAGAGGTGAAGTCCCAGCTGACATAGTGTTAAAAGGCGGTTGTATTTTCAATAGTTTTACAGGTGAATGGGAAATTGGCGATGTAGCTATAGTTGGAGAAACTATTGCCGGTATCGGCAGCTACAGCGGCAAAAAAGAAATTGATGTTACCGGTAAATATGTGACTCCCGGTTTGATGGACTCTCATCTGCATATTGAAAGTACAATGGTTGCTCCGCGTGAGCTGGCAAAAATTTTACTTTTGAATGGAGTAACGACGATTTTTGCCGATCCTCATGAAATTGCTAATGTCCTTGGAACAGCAGGGATTGAATTGATGCTTACAGAAACAGAGGCAATACCTTTAGACGTTTTCTTTATGCTGCCTTCTTGTGTGCCTGCTACTGAAATGGAGACCAGTGGTACCGTGCTTACAGCTGCAAAGCTGGAGCCGCTGGTCAGTCATCCAAGAGTACTGGGATTGGGTGAGATGATGAATTATCCGGGGACGATCAATGCTGCGGCAGCAGTGCTTGATAAACTTGCGTTGGCTGGCTGCAGCCTGTGTGACGGGCATGCTCCAGGTGTAAGCGGTAAAGCTCTCAATGCTTATCTGGCCGCAGGGATCAGTTCTGACCACGAAGCAACAACGGCGGATGAAGCAATGGAGAAACTGCGCCGAGGTGCTTATCTGATGCTGAGAGAGGCTTCTGGGGCCCATAATTTGTTAGCCTTACTGCCGGCAGTAACGCCGCTTAATTGCCGCCGCTGCTGTCTGGCAACAGATGACAGGCATTTAGATGAGCTTGTGAGTGAAGGCAGCATCAATTATTTGATTGAGATTGGTACAGCGCATGGTTATCCTGTTGAACAGTTATTACAGATGGCGACCTTGAATACAGCAGAAAGGTTTCGACTGTATGACAGAGGTGCATTAGCACCCGGTTATAAGGCGGATATCTGTGTTTTTAATAATCTGGTAAATTTTCAGCCACAGCTAGTCCTAAAAAACGGTGTCGTTATTGTAAATAAACAAAAACTGCTCTGGCAGTCACCGCCGCTGCTAAAAGCTCCTGAGAATACCATGTACTTGGAAGATGTGCGTGAACAGCAGCTGCGCTTGCCGGTAATGAATGGCAGAAAGGCCCGTGTTATCCGCATTGTTCCAGAGCAGATTTTGACTGAAACAGAATATGTGCAGCCTAAAGCAGAAGCTGGTTTCGTTGTGAGTGATACTGAGCGTGATATTCTAAAACTGGCAGTTTGGGAAAGACATGGTAGTAATGGGAATACAGGTGTAGGCCTGGTACGGGGCTTTGGTTTGCAGCGCGGTGCTTTGGCTTCGACTGTAGCGCATGATTCGCATAATCTGATTGTGGTCGGGGTTGACGATCAGGACATGCTGACGGCTGCAGTTGCTTTGCAGGAAGCCGGCGGTGGCCTGGCAGTGGTGGCAGATGGAGAAGTAAAAGCTATGCTGCCTCTGCCTCTTGCCGGTCTGATGAGTGATCAGAATACTGAATATGTGCAGCATAAGCTGCAGCAGCTGAACTTTTGGACTGCTGAACTAGGAGTGCCGGAAAATGTGAATGCTTTTAATTGCCTTTCATTTCTGGCGTTACCGGTTATTCCCAGTTTGAGGCTCAGCGATAAAGGCTTGGTCGATGTTGGTAAATTCGCAATTGTTGATCTATGGGAATAAAATATAAAAAAACGCTCCTTAAAAAAGGAGCGTTTTTTATGTTTCAGGCTTGTACTTCAGTTTTAGGGGCATCTGTTGGTGGAGCTGCTTGCTTTTGGACCAGCGGTGTTTCAAAATAAACGCTGGTACTTGGGAATGCACAGCCAAGATTTTCTTCTTCTAACATTTTCATAATATCGATGTTGATTTGCTGGCGGACATCCATAAAACTGGCGTAAGCGCTGGCCTTAGTATAGCAGATTATTCTGATGTCCAGGCTGCTGCCACCGAAATCCTGAAAATTGACGGTGATGCCGTCGTCATAAACACCATCATGATGCATGAGATATTCGCGCAGGCGGCCGACAAATTTTTCCATTTGCTGATAGGTCGTGTCGTAGGTCAATCCCAACACAAAATCAAGCCTTCTTTTTTCACGTTTACTGAAATTGGTGATGGCCGTGTTGGAGAGCAGGGAGTTGGGGATATAGACAAGTTCCTGTGGAAAAGTACGCAGACAAGTGCTGCGGAAAGTGATTTTTTCTACAGTGCCTTCGATGCCGTTAGCCGAGATCCAGTCGCCGATCACAAAAGGTTTGTCAATGATGATGACCAGACTGCCGAATACGTTGGCCAGAGAATCTTTAGCGGCTAGGGCGACAGCCAGTGAGCCAATACTCAAACTGGCGATAAACCCGGTAATATCGTAATTCCATTCTTTGGCGATCATGACAAAACCCAAAATGATAAGCAGGATGCGTAAGGTTGTGGAAACCACATTGGATAGCGCCAGATCAAATTCAACGCCTGCTTTAAGGAGTACCTTCATGGCGATACCATGCGTTGTGTCGCTGAGGTTGTAAAGGCCCCAGATGAAACAGATGATGAAAAAGCTGCGCAGAAGCTGATCGATAGAAGGATGGTCAGCTATAAAGGTCAAAGGCGAGCAATTAAGCGCTGCATAAATTGCAAAAATAAATAGGAAAAAATGCACTGGCTTTTCAAAAGCGTTCAGCAGGTCTTCTCCGTATTCAAAGGATGTTTTGCTGTTAAAACGATGCAGTACACGCAGTAATACGGCTCTGTAAAAATAAAAAAAACAAACGCCAGAAAAGGTCTGAGCCAGGGCTGCAGAAGAATAAAAAGAGCGTCCAGATCCATTGTAGTTACTCCTCTAAAAGATATTTGTAGATATTGTAACATTTGCGTAAACAAAAAACAATAATTCACATAAGAGTCATACAA
>OHHQ01000959.1_pt1 | contig 13165 bp, 12 predicted proteins | sample 1568051 | NCBI WGS metagenome assembly OHHQ01 (sample SAMEA3879567, study PRJEB24766) | human gut metagenome | biome: human-associated habitat; feature: feces | place: USA | collected 1985/1987
CACCAAACTGCGCTGTGCCCGGATGCTGATTTATTCGGCGGCCGAGCTCAAAGAGCACCACGAGCCTTACGGCATGGAGTCCGCCATGGCCAAGATGTACGCCTCGGACATTGCCCTGGAGGTCACCAACGACGCGGTGCAGATCTTCGGCGGCACTGGTTTCCTCAAAGGTATGGACGTGGAGCGGATGTACCGCGACGCCAAGATCACCACCATCTACGAGGGCACCAATGAGATTCAGCGGGTGGTTATTGCCTCCCACCTCATCGGCAAAATCTCCAAGGGCAGCGGCAGCGGCAGCCGCTCTGTAGCCAAAAAGCCCGCCCCCATCACCGGCGTGCGCAAGCGCCAGCTTTTCCGGGACGGAGCGTCCAAGGACAAGGTGGCCGCTCTGGTGGAGGCACTGAAGAAGGACGGACACGACTTTACCGTGGGCATCCCCATGGACACCCCCATCAACCAGGCTGAGCGGGTGGTCTCTGCCGGTAAGGGTATCGGCGACAAGAAGAACATGAAGCTCATTGAGAACCTGGCGAAAGCTGCCGGCGCCGCGGTGGGTTCCTCCCGCCCGGTGGCCGAGACGCTCAAATATGTTCCTCTGAGCCGCTATGTAGGCATGTCCGGCCAGAAGTTTACCGGCAACCTATACATCGCCTGCGGTATCTCGGGCGCCACCCAGCATCTGAAGGGCATCAAGGACGCCTCCACCATCGTGGCCATCAATAAGAATGGCAACGCCCCTATCTTCAAGAACTGCGACTACGGCATCGTGGGCGATGTCAACGAGATCCTGCCCCTGCTGGCCGCCGCCCTGGACACTGGTGAGAAGCAGCCGGCGCCCCCCATGGTGAAGATGAAGCGGCCTCCCGCCCCCAAGCCCGAGCCCATCGGCAAGCGCTATGTCTGCGGCGGCTGCGGCTATGAGTACATCCCTGAGCTGGGCGACGAGGACGCCGAGATCGCCCCCGGCACCCTGTTTGAGAACCTGCCCGAGGACTGGGTCTGCCCCGAGTGCGCCGAGGGCAAGGATCAGTTCATTGAGGCCTAACGAACAGAAGGAGGAATCGCAATGTATTGCGTGCGCAAGGTAACGGACGATCTGTATTGGGTGGGGGCCAACGACCACCGGCTCCACCTGTTTGAAAACATCCACCCCATCCCCAGGGGGGTTTCCTACAACGCCTATCTGCTGTTGGACGAGCAGTCCGTCCTCTTCGACACGGTAGACTGGTCCGCCTACCGCCAGCTCCAGGACAACCTGGACCACCTGCTGGGCGACAAGCCCCTGGACTGGCTGGTGGTCAACCACATGGAGCCCGACCACGGAGCCAGCGTGGAGCAGATCCTCCGCCGCTACCCCAAGGTGAAGGTGATCTCCACTGAGAAGTCCTTCATGCTCATGCGGCAGTTCGGCTTCCACCCCGACGAGCACGAGTGTGTCGAGGTGAAGGAGGGGGACACCCACTGCTTCGGCAAGCATACCGTCACCTTCGTGGGTGCCCCCATGGTCCACTGGCCCGAGGCCATGGTCACCTTTGACACCACCAACGGCGCGCTCTTCTCCGCCGACGCCTTTGGCTCCTTCATCGCCCTGGACGGCAAGCTCTTCGCCGACGAGGTCAACTTCGACCGGGACTGGATTGACGAGGCCCGCCGCTACCTCACCAACATCGTGGGCAAGTACGGCCCCCACATCCAACTGCTGCTGGGCAAGGCCGCCGGCATTCTGGACCAGATCAAGTTCATCTGCCCCCTCCACGGGCCCGTGTGGCGCAAGGATCTGGGCTACTTCATCGACAAGTACGACAAGTGGAGCCGCTATGAGCCGGAGGAAAAGGGCGTCATGATCGCCTACGCCTCCATGTACGGCAACACCGAGGCCGCCGCCCAGGCCCTGGCCGCCAGGCTGTGTGAGAAGGGCATCACCAATGTGTCGGTGTACGACGTGTCCAACACCCACGTGTCCTACCTGATCTCCGAAGCCTTCAAGTACAGCCATATCGTACTGGCCTCCGTCACCTATAACCTGGGCATCTACCCGGTGATGAAGAGCTTCCTGGAGGACATGAAAGCCCTCAACCTCCAGAACCGCACCTTCGCCCTTATCGAGAACGGCTCCTGGGCCTGCAAGTCCGGAGATCTCATGCAGAAGTTCATCGATGAGGAGATGAAAAACATGACCGTCCTCAACGAGCGGTTGAGTATGGCCTCCTCTCTCTCCGACGACAAGGCCGTGGAGCTGGATGCCCTGGCCGACGCCTTGGTGGATTCGATTCAGGCATAAAAAGCAAGCAAGAGCACCGCGGAAGCCAAGCTTCCGCAGTGCTCTTGCTTATATACACTTTTTTCGCAGGAGAAAGGTGACGGCAAACCAAACCGCCAGATAGAGGGTGATGGACGCCCCGGCGGAAGAGCCGATATAATAGGAGGTCATCAGCCCCGCCAGGCCGGAGATCACCGCCCCAAGCAAGGAGAACAGGTGATACTGCCGCATGTTCCGGGCCACATTCCGGGCGGCTGCCGCCGGGAGCACCAGCAGGGAGTTAATGACCAGCAGACCCACCCAGGTCATGGATACCGTGACCACCACGGCGATGGCGGCGGAGAACACCGCCTCCTGCCAGAACACCCCCACCCCCCGGCTGTCCGCCAGGGCAGGGTGGATGGAGGACAGCATGAGCTGATTGAAGGAGCACAGCCACAGCAGTACTACAACCAAAAGGATCACCGCCAGCAGGGCGATCTTGGCGGGCTCCACACTGAGAATGTCACCGATGAGCAGGCTGTTGTACTGGGTGAAGCTGCCGCCGCCGAAGGTGGCAATAAAGATACCCAGGGCCACGGCGGTGGAGGAAAAGACGCCGATGACCGTGTCGCTGGCCATATTGGACTTTCGGCGCACATAGGTGAACAGCAGGGCAAACACCGCCGCCAACAGCACCGCCATCCACAGGGGATCGGCCAGGCCGCACAGGGTGCCGATGGCAATGCCGGTAAAGGCGGAGTGGCCCAGCGCGTCGGAGAAGAAGGACATACGGCTCGTGACCACCATGGTGGAGAGCAGGCCGAACAGCGGCGAGATCACCAGCACCGCCAGCAGGGCGTTTTTCATAAAATCAAACTCGGCCCATTCAAAGGGCAGAAGCAGATTGAGAAAGGAATAAATTCCGTCCATAGCTCCTCCTTTAATCCAGCCCAAAGGCTTCCCTCACCTGGGGATTATTGAGCACCTTGTCCACCGCATTCTGCATGGCCACGGTTCCATCCTGTAAAAAAGCGGCCTTGGATGCGTACTTTTTCACATGTCCGAGATCGTGGGATACCAGAATCACAGGCATATGGTATTCGCTCCGCAGGGAGGTCACCAGGTCGTAAAAAACGCCGACGCCCTTCCGGTCCACCGCCGAAACCGGCTCGTCAAGCAGCAGCAGGTCAGGCAGCGGATCCAGGGCAAAGGCCAGCAGCACCCGCTGCAGCTCGCCTCCGGACAGAGCCCCCAGCTTTTTCCGGAACAGCCCTGTCCCGCCTACCTTTTCCAGCAGGCTCTCCGCTTCCTTCTGCCGCTTTTTGCCGTGAGACATCCATGCGGGAATCCGGCTTCGGTTGGCGCAGAACAAATCCTCCACTGTCACCGGAGTGCTCCGGTCAAAGGCTAGAAACTGAGGCACATAGCCGATTCTAGGCCGCGTGATCTCTTTGCCCTGGCAATTGAAATACGTGATCCGGCCGGTATAAGGTGTCTGGCCTAAGATCGCCTTCAGCAGTGTGGTTTTCCCCGCCCCGTTTCTGCCGATCAAAGCCAAAATCTCGCCATGATTAGCAGTCAAATTCACTTGGTTTAAAATTTCCGTGCTTCCCTTTCGCACGCTTAGTTCTTCTATTTTTACGCTGCAATGGCAAACATGCTCTGGCATACTCTACTCCCTCTAAGAATTTAACGCTTGCTCCAGGACCTGTAAATTGCTCTCCATCGCTGTCAAATAAGCGTTTTTATCCCATTCCCCGGACACTGCCGGGTCCAGCACATAGACCTGGGCGCCGGTTTCAGCCGCAATAATGTCCGCCGAGGTCTCCGGGTAAAGCGGTTCCACAAACAGGGCCTTTACGCCGGTTTCCCGCACCAATCTGATGGTGTCCGCCAGTTCCTTCGCGCTGGGCTGGCTGTCCGGCTCCCGGTTGATGACCGCCGCGATATGCAGGCCGAATTCCTCCGCAAAATAAGGAAACGCCTCGTGAAAGGTAATAATGTCCTTATTTTTTACATGATCCAGAGCGCTGTGCATCTTATCCCGCAGTGCGGAGAGCTTTTCCAAATACGTCTCTGTATTTTCCCGGTATTCCGCTTCGTGCTCCGGGTCCAGGGCAATGATCCCTTCCGACAGGTTTCTTACCTGTTCCATGCAGTTGGTAATTGACACCCACAAGTGAGGATTATAATCCTCCTGGTCATGATCATGTCCCTCACCGCCGTCATGGTGGTGGTCCTCCCCGGAGGCGATCAAAGGGATCCCAGTGCTGGAATCGATTACCGGCAGCTCTGGAAGCTGGTCGGAAATTTTATCCAAAAAGCCCTCCATCCCGGCTCCGTTAATCAAAAACGCATCCGCGGTTTCCGCCTTTTTCATATCGGCGGTTGTCATCTGGAAATCATGCAGGCAGCCTGTCTGCTGCTGGGCCATGCTTTCTACCGCGACCCCTTCTACTCCGTCGGTAATATTCAGCGCCATAATGGCGATAGGATAAAAGGAAGCCAGCAGCTTCAGCCTGGACGATTCTTTTGCCGGCGTTCCACATCCGGAGAAGCCTGTCAGGCATACCGCGGCGCACAGCAGCGCCGACAGAATCCGTTTCATAATGCCTCCAAAAAGTTTCGTAATTGCAAATTATTTGCATTTAGCTTTTCCTATTGTACTCCGGCCTGCCTTTTCTGTCAAGAGGCGGCTTGTCTTGAAATTTCCCTGTTTCTTTGCTACAATGGAAGCAAAGAAGGTGACCAGCATGGCTAAAGGATTTAAAAACACCAAACAGCGCTCGGCGATCATGAATCTGCTTGCCGAGCGGAACACTCCTTTAACAGCAGAGGAAATCGGGGAAGCTATCGCCCCAAGCTATCCTAAGCTGGCCTTGTCCACAGTTTACCGGAATCTGGAGCTGTTTACCAACGCCGGGCTTTTGGAGAAATCCTTTTTTCAAGATGGCGTCACCCGTTATTCCCTAGCAAAGGGCCATCACGGCCACTACCTGATCTGCACCGGCTGTCAGGAAAAAATCCGTCTGGAGGATTGCCCTCTCCACGAGCTTGAGCATAAGCTTACCGACGAAACCGGCTTTACCATCACCGACCATGATTTGACTCTCTATGGGCTTTGCCCGGCGTGCAAAGGAAAAACAAAAAACGGGAAATAGCGTCTTTCTTTAAAAGCATAGCAAATCCCTTATGCGAAATCTGTCGCATAAGGGATTTTTTACTCATGAAAGCGCCGGCCGGACCAGTAGCTGAAAGGATTCCGCAGGGATGACAGGCGCCGGCCTCCGGCAGAATGCAGCGGTCTATTCCGCCGCTGCGGCAGCGACCTTTGCAGCGTGTTTTCTCTGGCCAAAAAAGCCCCGTACTGTGGTTATTTCACAGTACGGGGCTTTGACGGTATGTCCGTTGGAAGCTGTTTCATAAGGGCTTTCCTCATTTTGCGGCAGAATACAGCAGCCCTTTTCATACTCGGCTTCAAACATTCCCGCCGCATGACAAAGACGCCGTTTCACATTTCTTTACGGCTCCTCCTCCGGGCGGGAGCTGCGGAGCAAAGAGTTCCAGATGTCATAACCGATGCTTACCAGCGTCGCTGTTACCAAGCCGATGTCGATGGACTGGTACACCCGAAAGGAAGCCTCGCATTCCTCCTGGGTAGGCTGTTTTCGAAAAACGACAAACGGCGTCAGCTTTCGCATCACCTCGTTGGCCCAGTCGAATTGGGAAACCGGAGGCAGAGAGGCGTTCACCACCGCAGTACAGCCCAAAAACAGAGCAAGCAGAATCAGACAAACTCCGGAGAGATAGGGTCTGGTAGGCCTCCGTACAATATAGAAGCAGATCACAACGCCAAGCAAAAACAAGCCGAAGATTAATAAAATTGGGTTCACCAGCATCTTGGTTCCTCCCTGTCGCAATCAAACTCGCTTACAAAATTCCTTTTTCCAGCAGCATGGCGGTTTTCAAAACCGCCGTCTGGGTCTTGCTGTCGGGAATCTCATTATTCAGCACCATTTCCACCGCTTTTTCCAGAGGAATCCGTTCTACCTCTAAAAACTCGTCGTCATCAGGCTCCATTTCCCCAAAGTTCTCCACTCTGCAGAAATAAAGATGGATTATTTCACTGGTATAGCCGGGAGAGGGATACAATTTTCCCAGAGAAAGGTAGCCAAAGCCGGTGGCACCGGTTTCCTCTTTCAGCTCCCGCTTTCCGTTTTCCAGAGGGGTGGATCCCTTTTCCAGCTTCCCCGCCGGAAGCTCCAGCACGACTTCGCCGTAGGGATAACGAAATTGACGGACAAACAAAAGCTCGTTTTTCTCCGTCAGGGCGGCGACGCACACACCGCCGGGATGCTCCACTACTTCCCGGGAGGTCTCATGGCCGTTTTCCAATTCCACCCGGTCCACTACCAAATGAACCACATGGCCTTTAAAAATTTCCTCTCTGGAAAGCTTTTTTTCTGTTAATTTACTCATGGATCTCTTCCTTCCTTGACTGGATTTGGTATTTTCATCTCACCGCTGTCATACCCTTTACGGGGTGATTGTTTTGAAAGCTTATCATCGTATTAACTGGTCCAGCTTTGTTCCCGACGCTCAGGGAAGGGAACATTTGATTACCGCCCTATGCGGCCTCCATCCCTCTGTCAGCCGCAGGGTGATAGGAAAAAGCCTATGCGGCAGAAGCATCGACCTGCTGCAGCTCGGAGCCGGAGACGACCCGGTGCTGTTATGCGGGGCCTTTCACGGTATGGAATGGCTGACCTCTCTGCTGCTGCTCCGCTTTACCTCCCAGATGGCGGCGGCGCTGGAAACCGGCAGCCTTATTTCCGATATTAAGCTGGGGGATTTTCTGCGCCGCCGCGGGGTCACAGTCATTCCCTGCGTCAATCCGGATGGGGTGGAGATCTCCTTGCACGGCTCCGCCGCTGCGGGCGAATACCGGGAATTAGTCCATAATGTAAGCTGCGGAGACACCTCCTGCTGGCAGGCAAACGCCCGTGGCGTGGATTTAAACCACAATTTCAACGCTGGCTGGGAAGCGCTTCACACGTTGGAACGGGAGCAGGGAATCTACCATCCGGCGCCTACCCGGTACGGTGGGGAATATCCGGAGAGCGAGCCGGAAACCAGGCTTTTATGCGATTTCTGCCGCAGCCAGTATTTCCGCCACGCCTTAGCCTTTCACAGCCAGGGAGAAGAAATTTATTGGGATTTCGGGGAACGTACTCCTGAAAAAAGCCGGCTTATGGCCCAGGTGCTGGCCGCCTCCAGCGGCTATGAAATGTCGGAGCCGGAAGCGATAGCCACCGGCGGCGGCTTCAAGGATTGGTTCATCTCCTGCTTCTGCCGTCCCGCCTTCACGATTGAAATCGGCAAAGGGGAAAATCCTCTTCCCCTGTCCGACCTGCCGGGTATTCACCGAACTCTAGAGGAAATGCTGGTATTCAGCATTATCATGTAACTGTATTCCAGCGGCGCGTTTTGCCGATAAAAGCGCTTTATTGGGCCAGCAATGCCAGAAGCTCTAAAATGATTCAAAGCCGCCGGCAGCTATGGAAGCCATACGGAAGCCTTTAACAAATGGAACCCCTTTTTTGTCCTGCGTATTCCAGATTCCCTGGAAACCACGGGAACCGGCACAAGGGCAAAAGCTGGAATTTCTTTTCCAAAGAAAGCACCGCTTCGGTTGCAATTTATTATACCATATTTCTTTTCCCTTGGAAAGGAAGCCGCAGGCCCTCTGAGAAATGTTATCGCAATGCTTTTTTTAGATCGGAAACATATCGTGATTGCTGGCTTTTAAGGTAAAGCTTTATAAACGGCCTGAGAATAAGCTTTTTGCAATGTATTTGTTCCGTAAAATCCAGCTCTGTTTCCTTCCCCTTTGCGAGGAAAACGCCTCTCCAATGTCCCTGCATCGTATTATTTTCCAAATCAAATTCCCAGAGTCTGTCCGTCTCCTCAGCCGTAACAGTAAAAATGGTGGGATACCCCTTTTTCGTGTACTCTACAAACTGTCTTTCATTTAAAATCTCCGTACGGCTTAAATCGCTGCGCCAGCCAGCGTCTTCCACCGACGTGACTATTTTCCAAACCTCATGGATGTCCTTGGGAATCACAGCCATTCTCCGGGAAACAATCATTTCAGCACCTCTTCCAGATGAAATTCTGCTTTTATTTTACCATAGAAGCCCGTTCGGTATCAAGGCGGCGCAACCAAGCCCTGGGATGTACTCACGGGGGCTTCCGCGCTTTATTTTAAGAAAGCGGCAATTATTTTCCAATTCTTGCAATCGCTGGGAATTTCGTAGTATACTAAGAAAAACACCAATTCTAACAGGGAGTGGTTTCATGCGCTATGGGTTTATAAAGGCTGCGGCGGCGACTCCGGAAATCCGGGTCGCTGATTGTTCGTATAATGCCGGCCAGACGGTAAAGCTGATGAGGGAAGCCGCCGAAAAAGGGGTAAAGCTCCTGGTTTTTCCGGAGCTTTGTATCACCGGCTACACTTGTTCCGATTTATTTCTGCAGCGCCGCCTACTGGATGGCGCTTTAACGGCCTTGCGCACTGTAATGGAGGCCAGCCGGAAGCTGAGCCTTCTCACTGTGGCCGGGCTGCCGCTTACGGTAGAGGACAAGCTTTATAACTGCGCCGCTGTGATTTTCCAGGGAGAAATTTTGGGAGTGGTTCCAAAAACCAATCTGCCTAACTATAACGAATTTTATGAGAAGCGGCATTTTGTGCCCGCACCGGCGGAAAACACAGTGTGCCGCCTGTTCGGGAAAGAGGTTCCCTTTGGCTCTAAGCTGTTGTTCTGCTGTGACACGCTTTCTGAGTTGAAAGTGGCTGTGGAAATCTGCGAGGATCTATGGTCCCCGATTCCGCCGTCCAATTACCATGCGTTAGCCGGAGCCACTATTATCGCAAATCCCTCCGCCAGCAACGAGGTGATCGGCAAGGATGCTTACCGGAAAGAGCTGGTAGGAGGCCAAAGCGGCAGGCTGGTGTGCGGCTATATATACGCCTCTGCAGGCGAGGGAGAATCCACCACCGATTTAGTATTCTCCGGCCACAACCTAATTGCGGAGAACGGCACAATCCTGGCGGAAAGCAGGCTGTTTCACAACGGCCTGGCCATCAGCGAGCTGGACGTTCAACGGCTTTCCGGAGAACGCCGCAGGCTTTCTTCCTTCCCCGCCGTACAAGACGAGGGCTATCAGAGAATTTATTTTTCTCTGCCGGTAGAAAAAACCGATCTGACAAGAATCATCGACCCCAGGCCGTTTATCCCGTCGGAGCAAAGCGCTCTGAAGAACCGCTGTGAAACTATATTATCCATCCAATCTCTAGGCTTGAAAAAGCGTTTGGAGCATTCCCGCGCTAAAACAGCCGTGGTTGGAATTTCCGGCGGACTGGATTCCACTTTGGCTCTCTGCGTTACCGCCCGGGCGATGGATTTGCTAAACCGGCCTAGAACGGATATTATCGCTATTACCATGCCTTGCTTCGGTACTACCCAGCGCACCAAAAGCAACGCGGAGATTTTAGCCCAGCGTCTGGGCGTGACTCTGGAGCGGGTAGATATTGCCAAACAGGTGCTGCAGCATTTCGAGGATATTGGCCACAGCCCGGATGACCAAGACGTTACCTTTGAGAACGCCCAGGCCCGCACCCGCACCCTGGTGCTGATGGACTGGGCCAACCAAACCGGCGGCCTTGTAATCGGCACCGGTGATCTTTCCGAGCTGGCCTTAGGCTGGGCTACCTATAACGGTGACCACATGTCCATGTATGGGGTTAACGCCTCTATCCCTAAAACCTTGATTCGCCATCTGGTGTCCTATGAAGCGGAAAAGCTCAACGACCCAAGGCTGAAGGAAGTTTTGATGGATATTCTGGACACTCCGGTCAGCCCAGAGCTTCTGCCCGCTAAGGATGGGGAGATCTCTCAGAAAACCGAGGATCTGGTCGGCCCTTATGAGCTGCATGACTTTTATTTATATTACGCCATCCGCTGGGGCTTTTCTCCCGCTAAGGTTTACCATCTGGCAAGGCTGGCCTTTGGCAGCGCCTATGACCAGAAAACTATTTTAAAATGGCTGAAAACCTTCTATCGCCGCTTCTTCAACCAACAGTTCAAGCGCTCCTGCCTGCCGGACGGTCCCAAGGTGGGTTCCGTAACATTGTCGCCGCGCGGAGACTGGCGCATGCCCAGCGACGCCTGCGCCGGCCTTTGGCTAAAGGAGCTTGACGCTATCTCATCTTCCGTGGAATCATAAGTGGCCGCTGAGGCCTGGGAGGGATTTTGAATGGGCGGAAAAAAACAAAAAATCACCATAACGGTGAGCACCGTCGCCCTGTTGGCAATTTTAGCAATTTTAATTTTTATGGCGGTACAGGAGGCTACGGTCCTGGTCATTTCCGCCATATGCGTCGTAAGCGCCTGCGTGCTGGTTTGCATTTATAATTTAGTCCAGCTGTTTCGCAGGTAACCACAAAAACCCCGGAACCAATGGTTCCGGGGTTTTCTTTTTCGCAAGGCTTAAGCTTTTTTGGCTTCCTGCCGGTTGATGGCGCTGAACAAGGCTTTGACGGAGGCTGTGATAATATCGCTGTCCACGCCAACGCCCCAGGTGATCCTCCCGTCCTTGCCGGTGATCCCCACATAAGCCGCGGCACGGGATTTGGAGCCTTGCTCCAAGGCGTGCTCCGTGTAGGTCAGATCCCGATATTGAATCCCCAGATTTTCCTTGATGGCGTTGCTGACGGCATCCAAGCGGCCGTTGCCGTCGCCCTTGATCTCCTTTTCCACGCCGCCGATTTTCACGGTAACCGCGGCGTGGATGCAGTCATTGCGGACGAAATGAAAGTCTACCAAAGAGATCTTATCATTGATGTTTAAATACTCCCTCCGGAAGATCTCATAGACCTCCTCCGGCTGAAGCTCCTTATGCTGATGGTCGGAAACATTCTTTACCGCATAGCCAAAATCTTCCCGCATTTTTGGCGGTAAAACAAAACCGTATTTCTGCTCCAGCAGATAGCCGATGCCTCCCTTACCGGACTGGCTGTTGATTCGGATCACGTCGCCCTCGTATTCCCTGCCGATATCCTTGGGGTCGATGCAGAGGTAGGGTACAGTCCAATGGTCGCATTCCTTTTCCTCCCGCCATTTCATTCCTTTGGCGATGGCATCCTGATGAGATCCGGAAAACGCCGCAAACACCAGCTTGCCGCCGTAAGGCTGGCGGTCATACACATGCATCCCCGTGACTTTTTCATAAAGAGCAACGGTAGACGGCATATCCTCAAAATTCAGCTTGGGGTCTACCCCCTGGGAAAACATGTTCAGAGCCAGGGTAACGATATCCGCGTTTCCGGTGCGTTCACCGTTGCCGAACAAGGTTCCCTCGATCCGGTCCGCGCCGGCCAGCAGGCCCAATTCGCAGTCCGCCACGCCGCAACCCCGGTCGTTATGGGGATGGAGGGAGACCACCACGCTGTCACGGTAATCCAGATGCTTGCACATATATTCTACCTGGCAGGCGTAAACGTGAGGCATGGAATGCTCTACTGTCACCGGAAGATTGATAATCACCTTTTTCTCCGGCGTCGGCTTCCAGACATCCAGCACAGCATTGCAGATATCCCGGGCAAATTCCATCTCCGTGCCGGTAAAGCTTTCCGGAGAATACTCAAACCGGAAATCGCTGCCCATTTCGCTGGAAATTTTTTGAAGCAGCTTGGCGCCGTCCACAGCGATCCTGATAATTTCCTCCTTGCTCTTGCGGAACACCTGCTCCCGCTGGGCTACTGAGGTGGAGTTATAAAGGTGGACGATGGCCCGGGGACAGCCCTTCAGCGCCTCAAAGGTTCTGCGGATAATATGCTCTCTGGCCTGGGTCAGCACCTGGACAGTGACATCCTCCGGGATCATATCCCGTTCGATCAGGGTTCTTAAAAACTCATATTCCGTTTCCGACGCCGCCGGAAAGCCCACCTCGATCTCCTTAAACCCAATCTCTACCAGGAACTTGAAAAACTCCAGCTTTTCTTCCAGGCTCATGGGCACGATCAACGCCTGGTTTCCATCCCGCAGGTCCACACTGCACCAAATCGGCGCTTTCTCCACATATTCCTTCTTGGTCCAGTCATAGCAGGGAACCGGCGGCATAAAATACTGTGTGGTGTACTTTTCTACATTTCTCATCTTAAAACACGTCTCCTTTTGTTGTTCTGCCCGCTGCTGCTTCAGAAAGGAGACAAAGGCGGTCCAGCGGGCTTTGGATTTAGATTTCGGCAACAAAAAAAGCCTTTCGCCTCCCCAAATAGAGACGAAAGACTTTCAAAAGTCTCACGCGGTACCACTCTAATTTCACGCCTTACGGCGTGCCCTCATTGCAGATACGGCCGATAATCGGCTTATATCCTCCCGCTGTAACGGTCGGGCTCCGGCTCCGCCTACTTGACAATTCTTTCAGCGTGCTACTTCAAGGCCAGTTCAAAGCTTTCGCCCAACCGCTTCTCACCACCCAGCGGCTCTCTGCATGTTAAAAAGCTCCTACTCTTCCTCTTCATCGTATTTATTGTTATTGATTGTTATTATACTCAAATTCTTCTGATTCCGCAACTGTTATTTTTCACATGCTTTCCTGCTGTTTTCTGATATATTTTATCTCTTTTTCAGCAATTCCCCGCGCTTGTTCCCCATTTTTTAGGATCATCGCCCGCAATTCCTCCAGGCCGCCGAACCTTTTTTCCGGACGAATAAATTCCAAAAGCTCGGTTTTCACCATTTTTCCATACAAGGCTTCCCCGTCGTAATCAGGCATCCAGGTTTCTGACAAAGGCTTTTCCTCCGCCCCAACCGTAGGCTTTACCCCAATATTGGTGACTCCGTATGTCACCACCTG
>OHHQ01000967.1_pt1 | contig 13093 bp, 6 predicted proteins | sample 1568051 | NCBI WGS metagenome assembly OHHQ01 (sample SAMEA3879567, study PRJEB24766) | human gut metagenome | biome: human-associated habitat; feature: feces | place: USA | collected 1985/1987
CCTTCTTCTTTCCATCCTGGCGGTCCGGACAGTCTGCAATTTCTGAAACAGGAACATAAAAGCAAGAATTCTCTTCCAGTTTCACTGAAACCAGAGATTCCTGCTTTTCGTCCAGATTCTGGCTGATCTCCTCATTCGGGAAAAAAGCCTTCACAATATGATATAAATTATACATATATAACGTATCTTTACTGCTGATCTGTATCATCATATTTCTCTTCCGTTTTCTTACAAAAACGGATTATTCTCCTTTTCAAATCCGATCGTTGTTGCCTCCATATGTCCCGGATACACCTGTGTATCTTCCGGAAGGCTCAGCAATCGCTCTTTTACCGAACGCACCAGTGTACTCATACTGCCTGTCGGAAAATCTGTTCTTCCAACAGAGCCTGCAAACAGTGTATCTCCGCTGAAAAGAACCTCCTCTTCTTCTATATAATAACAGCATCCTCCCGCCGTATGCCCCGGAGTGGAGATCATACGGATCTGATATCCTGCAAGTGCGAGAGATGCCCCATCTTCCAGAAACTTGGCGTCCGCAAACACATAACCCGCTCCATATGCAACAGACAGATTCACATTGGCATCTGTCAGAACCTTCTGCTCCAGTGCACTGGCATAGACAGGAACTGACCATTCTCTGCGCAGTGTGTCAATTCCCATAATATGATCAAAATGACCATGTGTCAGGAGGATTCCCTGCAACTGAAGACCTTCTGTCTGGATAAATTCGACAAGCGGCGCAGATGGTGCCGCCGGATCCACAACAAAACATTCTTTTGTATTTTCATTGTACACCACATAACAGTTGGTGCCGACCATTCCGATCACAAATTTTTTGATTCTCATTTTTCTCTACCCCGCTGTCCGTTCAATATCCAGAACTCCTTCTACATTGCGCAGTTTTTTTATGATAAGATTCAGCTGTTCTCTGCCCTTTACAATAAATCCCATTTCCAGTGTAGCGGTTCCTTTTTTGCTGGTTCGTGTATTCATAAATCTGACATCGATCTTTTCTTCTGTAAATACCTTTGTTACATCCAGAAGCAGTCCCTGCCTGTCGTTTGCATACATCTTCAGCTCTGCCAGATACTGACCTCCGCCTTCCGTCTCTGCATTATTCTCCCACTCTGCATCGATCAGACGCTCCCGCTCCACAGCAGACAGATGCAGCATATTCACACAATCTGTACGGTGGATCGTCATACCTCTTCCTCTGGTCACAAATCCTACGATTTCATCACCCGGAACCGGATTGCAGCACTTGGAGAAGCGCACCGCCATGTCATCGATTCCCTTAACCACGATCCCGCTCTTTGATTTTGCAATATGCACCTTCTGATTGTTTGCCTCAGAAATCTTCTCCAGGATCGTCGCATCCGTAATCTCTTTTTTGTGATCTTTTCCATACTCTTCTACCAGACGGTTGACTACCTGACCTTCCTTTAGTCCACCGTGTCCGATTGCTGCCAGAACTGCATCCCAATCCCGGAATCCATACTTTCTCTGGACGATCTGCAGATATTTTGGCTTCATGATATCCGCCTGTGCGATCGACTTGGATTTAAAGTATGCGGCAATCAGCTCTTTTCCTCGAATAATATTCTCTTCTTTAAACTCATGCTTAAACCACTGATTGATCTTATTCTTTGCCTGTGTGCTCTTTACGATGCTCAGCCAGTCCCGGCTCGGACCTTTGGAATTCTGAGATGTCAGAATCTCAATACGGTCTCCGTTCTGGATTTTGTAATCAATATTGACCAGCTTGCCGTTGACACGTGCACCTACCATCTTGTTGCCCACTGCACTGTGGATTGCATAGGCAAAATCCACCGGAGTAGAACCGTTCGGCAGGTTCTTCACATCTCCGTTCGGAGTGAAACAGTACACATCTTCTGCAAACAGATCCAGATCGCCTTTTAAGAGACTCAAAAACTCTCTGTTGTCCGACATATCCCTCTGCCACTCCAGAATCTGCCGAAGCCAGCTTAACTTTTCTTCCTCACGGCTCTTATTATTCTTAGCCGAACCGCCGCTCTCCTTATATTTCCAATGGGCCGCAATACCGTACTCTGCCGTCTTGTGCATCTCCTCTGTACGGATCTGAATTTCAAACGGCTGTCCTGCCGGCCCCATCAGAGTCGTATGCAAAGACTGGTACATATTCGCTTTCGGCATGGCGATATAGTCTTTGAATCGCCCCGGAATCGGTGTATACATCTCATGGATCACACCCAACGCCGCATAACAGTCTTTGACCGAATCTACGATAATGCGCACGGCAAACAGATCATACACCTGATCCAGAGTCTTATTCTGATTGACCATCTTTTTGTAAATACTGAAGAAATGCTTCACTCTTCCATATACCTTTGCCTGAATATGGGCATTCTCCATATGGTGAGAGACCTCTGCCACGATCTGCTGCACAAACTCTTCCCGCTCTGTCTTTCTCTCATTTAAATCCTTTACCAGCTGGAAATACACTTCCGGCTGATAATATTTTAAAGAAAGATCATCCAGCTCTGTCTTGATTTTGGAAATACCCAGCCTCTGCGCGATCGGAGCGTAGATATCCATCGTCTCTCTGGCTTTTTCCTTCTGTTTTGCCGGAACCATAAACTCCAGCGTTCTCATATTGTGCAGGCGGTCTGCCAGCTTGATAATGATCACACGGATATCTTTTGCCATGGCAAGAAACATCTTGCGCAGGTTTTCTGCCTGCACTTCCAATTTATCCTTAGAATAAGACAACTGGCCCAGCTTTGTGACTCCATCTACAAGCAGCGCTACCTCTTCGCCAAACTCTCTTGTAATATCCTCCACTGTCATCTCTGTATCTTCAACCGTATCATGGAGCATTCCTGCCACGATCGTCTCCTTATCCATCTCCAGATCCGCCAGAATGATCCCCACCCAGAGCGGATGAATGATATAAGGCTCTCCGGACTTGCGGACCTGCTCTTTATGTGCCTCTCTGGAAAGCTTATACGCCTTCTCGATGAGAGAAATATCTGCGGATGGATGATACTTTCTTACCCTTGCAATCAACGCTTCATATAACTGCTCAGGGTTTTGATAATCTTCAGGTGCTTTCACGGCATGGCCATCCACCATTTCCAGATTTTTATTCAGAAGTTCATATTCCAGCGTACCTGCCATATCAAATCCCCCTTTTCTTTTTATCGTAAAATTCCATATGGATTAGTATATCATCATTATTGATAATTTACCACTGTAATCTGTATGCTTTTGTTTCCTCTGTATTCATTGACCGACGGATAAAATGTCAGCGCCACCTCTTCTTTTCCCTGCAGATACTCCATACACTCCTGTACCTCTCCGAAATAGATCGCCTCCATTTTCCGTCCATTTCGATCCAGAACCTGAAATTTCAGGACATTCTGATTCTTCCCGATCACACGGAGATTCTGTACTTTTAAGTTTTTTTCCGCAAACAACGGCTTTGTATTTCCTTTCCCGAAAGGCTCCAGAAGTTCCAGTTCTTCAATCAGCTCTTCTGTTACATACGCAAGAGGAAGCTGCATGTCAATGGATACCTTCGGCATCAGATCCTGACTGGTCAGCTCACAGAGTTCATTGATCGTTCTGCGGAAACGTTCCACATTCTCCTCTTCCAGAGATAGCCCTGCCGCCAGCTTATGGCCTCCGAATTTTGTGAATAACGCCCTGCATTTGCACATTTCCTCAAACATATGGTAGCTTTCAATGGAACGCCCCGACCCTTTGACGCCATGTTCTCCCTGCGTCAGAACAAACACCGGCTTATAATATTTTTCTTTCAGTCTTCCGGCAATGATCCCCGCAATACTCTCATGACAGTCCTGCAGATACACGACCAGTACTCGATCCTCTTTCAAATCCGTTGTCTCGATCTGTTCAACTGCCTGCTCTACCCCTTTTTCTGTCATTTCCTTACGGCTGTCATTCAATGCTTTTAAATCTTCTGCCATCATGACAGCTTCTCTTCTGTTCTTCACCTCAAGGAGCTCCAATGCCCGCTTTGCCGTATCCAGTCGCCCGCTCGCATTGATACATGGTCCGATGACAAATCCGATGTGATAGGCAGACAATCTCTCTATCGGTACCTGCGTGCATTCCATCAATGCTTTCAGACCTTCATTTTGCGTGCGTTTCAGCATTTCCAGCCCCTGTTTTACAAAAATCCGGTTCTCATCCACCAGATCCATCACATCCCCCACGGTCGCAATCGCCACATTTTCCATCAGAAAATCTACATCATCTGCATCCTGCCCCATGACATTATATAACGCTTCCACCACTTTATACACAACTGCCGCACCGCACAGACCTTTAAACGGATAAGGATCTCCCGGTAAATGCGGGTTGACCACTGCATCTGCATCGGGAATCAGATATTCTTTCTCTCCTCCTGCTTCTAGATAAGGTACTTCATGGTGATCTGTCACAATGATCGTCATCCCCTGCGCTTTCCCGTAAGCAATCTCTGAAGCGGCTGCGATCCCATTGTCACAGGTAATGATCGTATCTACACCGTCCTCCAATGCCCTGTCAATGAGCATCTGATTGAGGCCGTATCCATCCTTCATCCGATCCGGAATATCCGTATCCACCAAAGCTCCCAGACTTTCTAATCCTGTTTTCAAAATATACGTCGCATTGACTCCGTCGATATCATAATCTCCGATCACACGGATTTTTTCGCCTTCCCGGATTTTTTCCTCCAGAATCTCCACTGCCGTATCCATATTTTTCATCAGCATCCCATCGTGCAGATCTGCAATCGTTCCATTTAAATAATAGTCAATATTCTGATCGCCTAAAATATCCCTGTTTCGGATCAGGCGCGCGATGATCGGGGAAATATGATATTTTTCCGCAATCTGCGTAAAATCCGCTTTCTTCATGGACACAAACCACTTTTCCATGTCAGTTCCTCCCAAGTATCTTTCTTGTTTTTCTAGCTGTTAATTTTTATTGTAGCATACTAAAAATTTTCTGTAAATCTGTCCAGAACTGGAGTGCGCAAGCACGACGATTGCGCATGGATAGGTTGGGAATGGTGTGAACGGTAACAAGAACTGTTCTGTCAGCGAATATTTTATTCAAACATCTTCCGCCAAAGCCAAATTTCCCGTACCATAAAACAGTGCCCCATGCCTTTCGGCACAGAGCACTGCTCATATTTAGGAAGAATTTTTTATTTTTATTTATTTGCGTCTTTTCAGGAATGCCAGAAGTGCTGCTCCTCCTGCAAGAAGTCCGGATACTGCTCCGGCGATCGGAGTGGCATCTCCTGTCTTCACTGCTTTGTTTGGAGTACCAGTTGACGGTTTCTGTGTTGTAGACTGACTATTGTTTCCATTATTTTGTCCGTCATTGTTTCCATTTCCCGGTTTGTTGTTATCCGGTTTATTATTGTCTGGATTTTCTGGTTTTTCAGTCTGCGTTTTTTCCTCCAGTGCATCGATCGCAGTTCTTACTTTCTGTACTGCTGCATCAATTTCCTTCTGAGATGCCTCTTTGTCTGCAAGAATAAACTGCGCCGCCTCCACTTCTTTCTGAAGCGCTTTTACAGTCTCTTCTGTGTACTTATCTGCCTGCTCCAGACGTTCCTCTGCTTCTTTTATAACAGCTGTAAGCTGTGATTTATCTGTAGAAACAGCTGCTTTCTGGAAGAGTGCTGTAATATTGGCATCTGCATTGACATCACAGAATGTATACTCTGCCACCGCACCAACAGACTGTCCATTTACCAGTACATCACTGATCACATATCCTTCTTCCGGCTGGATCACAAATGTCTGGCTCATACCGCGTTCTACTTTTACAGTACCGCATGGAGTGATGCTTCCGCCCTCTCCTGCTGCTGCCATAATTGCAAACTCTTTCTGGATCGGTGCAATATTCATTGCTGCATCCAGTGCATTCTGTGCCGCATCTACTGTTTCCTGTGTCGCTGCCGGATCTGCTGCTACTGCTTTCGCTGCATCCAGTACTTCCATCAGATTCTGAACATCTTCCGGAACATAGTCCTCTGCATGTTTCAGAAGTTCTTCTGCTGCTGCAATGGACTCGTTGAGTTTTGTCTTGTCAGCCTGTACTGCTTCTTTTTCTGCGAAGAATACTTCAATGCTTGCATCTGCACGAACTGCCTCAAATTTGTACTCTGTAACAGCTCCAACGGATTCTCCATTTACAAATACTTCTTTTACTTCAAATCCTTCATATGGTTGGATTGTAAATACCTGATCTTTTCCTTCTTCTACTTTCACTGCACCGCTTGGATCAATGGTTCCACCGCCATGTGCAACTGCTGTGATCGTAAATTCTTTCTGTACCGGTGGTTTTTCCTGCAATTTTTCAATTGCATCTCGTACAGCTGTCACAGCTGCTTCAACCTCTGTCTGGCTCGCATCCGAATTATCAAATACATTCTGCGCAAGATCTACTGCGTCTTTCAGCGCTTTTACAGATTCTTCTGTGTAAGCATCTGCTCCCGCAAGTTTCTGAGCCGCATCTGCAAGAACTGCTTTCAGGGCTGTCTTATCTGCTTCTGGTACAGCCGGTTTTTCTGCCAGACCTTTTGTTGCTTCTTCTACTGCTTTTGTAGCTGCACCTACACTTTCCTGTGTTGCGTTTTCATCTGCTGCTACTTTTTCTGCTTCTGCTACTGCATCTTTCAGCGCTTTCACGGACTCTTCTGTATACTTGTCCTCTTCTTTCAGCGCTTCTTTGGCTGCATCGATTGCTGCTTTCAATGCATCTTTGTTCACTACAACTGGCGCTTTTTCTTCTACCAGAGTAATGTCAAATTTATCAAGCTGTGGCGCATTCTTTTCCGGTGCTGTAAATACCAGTGTTCCATCACCTGCTTCATTTACTACAAACTCGATATCTTGTGTGTGTGTTGCTTTTGCCTGATCTCCAGCTCCTATTTTCATAACTTCTGTCTGAGCCGCAATTTTATTATCAGCCTCAGACCAAGTCAATCCATTATTTGTATCACCGCTACGGAACTGTACAGTTGCTTTATATTTCCCCGGTTTTTCTGCATGATAGTGTAAAGTAATCTGATCACCACTATTCATTGCATTTACAAAGTATCCATTGCTTGCCCAATCGGCTGCAGACACCTGTAATGGCCATGCTTCACCTGTTCCTACATTCTTTAATGCAAAATGCTCTGCCTCTGCTGTGATTGCTGTTCCATTTACTTCTGTCGGGAAATTGAAACGGTTTTCTTCTGTATATGCTGCCGGAGCAAATTTAGCAACAACCGTTGCATTTTCCTTCACATCTTTTAATGTATAAGATGTGACAGCTCCTACAGATTCACCATTTACCAGAACATCCGCTACCTTATGTGTCTTGTCTGGTGTGATCTTGAATGTAACATCATTTCCTTCTGTAACTGTTGTAGCTCCATCTGGTGTAATTGTACCACCGTCTCCTTCTACGGAAGCATTCACAGTAAACTCTGCTCTCTGAATATCATCCCCAGGTGTGATTTCAAACATATCGAGCTGTGGAGCTTTTGCATCTCCTTTTAATGTCAGAACCCCACTTCCGGCTTTCGTTGCTTTCAGTGTGAAGTCAACTGTTTTTGTTTCTTTACTATTTGCATTTCCGGCTTCTACTGAACCATTCTCAAATACTCCTGCATCATCTGTCCAGGAAAGTTTATTTGTTGTAGAACCACTTCTGAATGTTAATTTTACATTGTAAGTTCCTGGCTTTTCTACTTTGTATGGAATTGTAATGGTATCTCCGTTCTCGAGAGCATTCACAAATTTCTGATTACTTGCCCAGTCACCAGTTCCAATCTTCAACGGATACTTCTCATTATCTCCGGTATTATGTAATTCCGCAAATTCAGCTTCCAATGTTGCATTGGCTTTTTCTCTCCATGGGAATACAAATGGATCTTCTGCTGTGTATTTTTCACGTTTTACTAATCCATCTTTCGCTTTTTTCAGAACTGTTTCTGCTTCATTTCTCTTTTCCGGAGTTGCATTTTTATCTTCTAAAACAATCTTTGCCTGTTTCAGAGCTGACTCAAATTCATCCCATCCAGAAGTAAACCAGTCTTTCTTATACGATTCACATTTCTTTACAAGTGCAGCCAATGAGCCTTCGCTGCTTTCCATATCTTTGATGTTGATTTTTGCCTTTTTGTTAAATCCAAGGATTGCTCCTTCGCTAACATCTGTAATTTCAGCTGTGAAATACTGATCACCTGTTTTGTTTTTGTTTCTCTTTGTCTGTACCTGCGCAGTCGTTTCTTTCTGCCCTGGCTCTAATGTAATCACTGGGTTCAACTCTGTATTATAGTCATCCTGAATTGCTGTTCCCGGATTTGGCTGCAATTTTGCAGTAATTTTCCCTTCTGTTCCACCTACACGTTTTACTTTCAGATCCTTTGTTTCATCTTCATTCATCGTGTATGAATCAGACTCCAGCTCAATCATACCTTTTCCGCCATTGTTGATAACAGCTGCTGCCTCAATTCCGATTGCCTGACTGCTTACTTTCAATTTAATTGTATGATCTCCATCTTGTAAGTCTGGAGTTTCAAACCATCTCTGTCCAACTGCACGTTTTGATGCTTTCGTATCTACTGTGATAGGGTCTCCGCCATCAATTGTAATTTCCGCTTTTCCATGGTTTGGATCTACCGTTCCAAAGAAATATGCCTTTGTACCATGGAATTTCAGTTCTAATTCTGCTCCCGCATTTGCCCACGTGTTAGTTCCGTTAATGTACTGCGGCTGGTTTTCATCATGCCATGTTCCCTTAAAGGTAAATCCTTTTCCATCTTCCACATTTTTATCTGTTACATCGATAACTTCCATTCCCTTTGGAATCGGATTTGGTTTTTCCATATCTTCTGTAGACTTGTATACGCCAACTTCACTGATCATCGGAACTTTGCCATCTTTTGTTTCAACTGTAATTTTAATCTGTTTTGCCGAAACTTCACTTGTTCTGCAAAGACGTTTTGCACCGATTGTCTGCCCTTCTTCTAACAGAGTCCATTCACCGCCGTCTCCCTCACGGTACTCTACTTTATATTTATTGATTCTCTGACCGTTCTGGATTGCTTCTTCAATGGATACCACATCAAAATTCTTTTTCTCTCCTAAATCGACCAGAATTTCACCCGATTTATTTCCATCGCTGGTTGTCCAATATGTCTCATCATTGTCATCAATCATATTGCCCGGTTTAAATGTTTCGTCATTTCCTCTTACTTCAGATACTTTTACAGATGCGCCTTCTGCTTTTGCCAAATTGGTTTTAAATGTCTCTTTGATATTGTTTCCGAATTCTGTCACACGATCCAGAATCGCTTTGTCTACTGTTCCCTGATTGTTCGGCGGTATATTTAAAAGCAATGTTGCATTATGCCCCACTGAATTAAAATACATATCACTCAATTCGTCCATTGTCTTTGGTGTATTCTTTGTTGTTCCCCAGAACCAACCAGAAGTAATACGAGCATCTGCTTCCGGAACGGTCCACTGGTTTCCATCTTCAAAACCAACTGTCGCATTTCCCTGCTTATTGCTGTTAATCGTATTCTTTTCTTTATCCACTGTGGATTTTGACCAGGTGTCTTTTCCGGCAATTCCTAATTCATTTCCAATCCAACGAACCGTTGTATATGCTTCTGCCCCAAATAGCATACAGTCTGCATCGTATCCTGCTTTTATTCCTTCGTTTTCCTGAATAGTGTTAAACCATCTTTTAAAATCATATTCCTGGGCATTCGCTCCGTTTCCTTTCGCACCATCCATCCAGACCTCTACGAAATGTCCTTTGTTTCCATATTTCTCATTTCCAAGAATTTCTTTTAATTGATTATCATAATATTCATTATAATCTAAATGATCATGCTCTTTATCCGTCGGTTTATGATTTTCATCATAATATCCATAACTTTCATCATGAATATCCCACGGAGACAGATATAATCCCATATCCATATTCTGATCTGTACATGCTTTGGATATCTCTGCCAAAATGTCTGACTGCCCATTTGCATCCTTATACCCAGATGCAGCAACATCATACTCTGTATGTTCACTATCCCAGATACAAAATCCATCATGATGTTTTGCTGTTACGATCAGCTTTTTAAATCCGGCATCTTTTAATGTCTTTACCAACGTCTCTGCATCAAAGTCCTGTTTCAATGTAAAAATCTCACTTGGCTTCTTATCCCCATAATGTTCGCCCCATTCAATCTCATTGAATGTATTCGGACCAAAATGACAGAACGCTGCAAGTTCTTCTTTCTGATAGCGGAACTGATTCTTGTCCGGCACTACCTTATCTTTTGCTGGAGCTTCCGCATTTCCTGTTAAATTTTCATCTCCAACCCAATTTGTTGTTTCTGCTGCCCGAAGTGTTACCGTTCCCCCCATGAAACCTGTTGTTGTCACTACACCGGCAAGCAGCATTGACATCCACTTTTTGTACAAAGCTTTCTTTTTCACCTTTTTTCTCCTTTCTGACATACCATATTTATATATGGGATTATACTCCCTCACTTAAATTTTCATCAATTCATTATTTTCCAATTTTTGGTTAAAATTTTCCAGTTCTGGGTAAATTTTTAACTATTTTCACCATGATGAATAAAAGAACCCTTGGATTATGTGTCTGTTTTCCACATAAACCAAGGGTTCTCTTACTTACTTTTCGTTATTTTTTCTTTTTTGATGTTCCAACTTTTGCAGGTTCTGCTTTTTTCCCGATCTTCGTCTTCATCACATACCACAGAGCACCTGTGATACATACGGAAGAATACGCTCCGCAGATAATACCTACCATCAGAGGAAGTGCAAATTCTTTAATGGAGCTTACACCCATAATAAACAGTACCGCCACCATAACAAATGTTGTCAGAGAGGTATAAATACTTCTTGTCAGAGTTCTTGTGATACATCTGTTGACCAGGACATCCAACTCTTCTCCACGTTTCTTTGTCTTCATCTCCTCGCGGATTCGGTCAAAGATAACGATTGTTGCATTGATAGAATATCCGACAATTGTCAGCATACATGCAATAAATGTATTTCCTACTGAAATTCTTGCGATCACATAGAAAGCAAGTACGACCAGTACATCATGGATCAGTGCAACTACTGCACTTGTCGCAAACCGGATATCTTTAAACCGCAGCCAGATATAAAGCAGCATAAAGATCGTTGCGATCACAGTCGCCACAATGGCGTCGCTCTTCATCTCTGCACTGATGGCTCCGGAAATGCTCTCTGCGATGATCTTAGATTCATCCACGCCGAAGTTTTCCACCAGGGCTGCATCCAGAGCCTGGCGCTCCTCCACGCTTAATGTCCTGGTCTTGATGATGACCTCTGTGGTACCGGCCACCTTCTGGGTCTGGGTATCGGCGCTCTTTGTAACGCCTTCCACCACCGGGACCACCTCGCTGGAGATCCGCTCTAAGGACATATCCTCATTGAAGGTCACGCTGGTGGACGTACCGCCCTTGAAGTCCAGGCCGTAATTGAAGGCGCCGCCGATGGAGGACTTGTTCATCACCATTCCGGCCACGCCTGCGCCGATCATCACTAAGGAAATGATAAAGCACACGTTCCTCTTTCCAAGGAAGTCAATGGCCTTTTTCTCCTTCTTAGTGCCGTAGAACTTCTTATCGGTAAAGCCCAGGCTGTAAAGGGCGTTCAGTACAAACTTTGTCACAAACAGGGCTGTGAACATGGACAGCACGATACCGATGGCCAGGGTCGTCGCAAAGCCCTTGACCGTACCGGAGCCTCTCCAGTAAAGGACAGCCGCTGCGATCAGCGTCGTAACGTTTCCGTCGATGATGGCGGATAATGCCTTTGCAAAACCGGTCTTAATAGCCGATTTTACAGTCTTGCCCAGGCCGATCTCCTCCTTGATACGGGTGAAGATGATGACGTTGGCATCCACGGCCATACCGATGGACAGGATGATGCCGGCGATTCCCGGCAGGGTCAGTGTCACCTCGAAGGCCGCCAAGAGGATGATGATCAGTGCCACATACAGGCACAGGGCCAGGGATGCGGCCAGGCCAGGGATCAGGTATACGATGATCATGAATACGCACACGATCCCAAAGCCGATGACTCCGGCCTTTAAGCTGGTGGAAATGGCTTCCTGTCCCAGCTTCGCGCCCACCACATTGGAGCGCAGCTCCTCTAACTCCAAGGAAAGGGAGCCGATCCGGATGGTGGAGGCCAGCTTGTCTGCCTCCTCATAGGAGCTCATGCCGGAAATAGAGGCCTTGCCGCCGGTGATGGCAGCCTGGACCACAGGGTTGGAATAGATCATCCCATCATACACGATGGCAATGTGCTTTCCTACATTTGCAGCCGTCACATCTGCAAACTTCTTTGTGCCTTCCTCTGTAAAGGTAAGGGATACCTCGTATTTGTTGGCACCGGTCTCGTCCTTATAGATCACAGGACTGGCTGTGGCCACATCCGTTCCCTCTAAGACCACCTGCATGTTCTCATCCAGGAACTGTAAGGAGCCTGGCTTTCCCAGCTCCTCCAGGATCTTATTGGCGTCGGTAACGCCCGGGATATCCACGTTGATACGGTTGCTGCCTTCCTGGTATACCTCCGCCTCAGAGCTGTACGTCTGTACTCTCTGCTGGAGCTTATACTGGGTATCGGCCATGTCCTCTGGACTGGGATCTGCTTCCTTTGCCTGATAGGTGATGCTGACACCGCCGGCCAGATCCAGGCCCAGCTTAATGCCGCCCTCCTGGGACGTTACTCCATTCTCATCGGTCACCAGCTTGCTGCGCATAAGCGTATCATACCCAAAATAGCCGAAAACCCCGAGAACGAGCACCAATGCCAGGAGGCTCAGAAGCCCCTTTCCTTTGCTGCTCTTCATGATACATTGTCTCCTTAATCTAAAAAATTTCCCGGCCGGTCCCTGCCGGCCCCCGCGCCTATTCCTCTGCCAGCGCGGCCCTTATCATAATCGCGCACTCGATGCGTTTTTTCTGCATCTCGCAGCCAATATCATAAGCGTCTGTGATCTTTCCATGGAAAGATCACAGACG
>OHHQ01000973.1_pt1 | contig 13021 bp, 9 predicted proteins | sample 1568051 | NCBI WGS metagenome assembly OHHQ01 (sample SAMEA3879567, study PRJEB24766) | human gut metagenome | biome: human-associated habitat; feature: feces | place: USA | collected 1985/1987
GATAAATATTAGATTAAATATTAAAAATATATGTATCAGCAGAAACCCCATGCATACACCAAAAACATGGTATTTCAACTTTAACATCACAATAACTAAAGCACCGGCTGTTATTCTTCTGACCCAACGAAAGCGCTTCATGGTTTTAAGCGCCGCTTCTGGCTCTCCCTGCGGCAGTGAACGCTGAATCCCCACAAACATAATCAACGTATCCAATAGCCCAACTGCACCGCCTAAAGCAAGCCCGGAAGCCAGCTCCTGATAACCCGCCATTTTCACGGCAAGAGCTACTGCAAAAGATGCAATAGCCAATCTTGTCAGAACTTTTTTATACCCCATTGTTACTAAAGGGGTGAAGTCAATCATTTTCATCAGTTTTTACTACCTCATAAAACTGTCCGGCTTCAACTAAATATAAAAACAAAATAGGCATTTTGGAAAAAATCAAGAATAAATCATAATAATTTTAATATTTTTCACAATTTTTGTCTATCTTAATTAGGACTGAATTCAGATAAAATTTTGATGTCATAACCATTTTCATGCAAAATCTTTCTGATGATCCGCTCGCAGGCCCTGCCATCACCATACGGATTAGCAGCTTCAGCCATACTTTGATAATATTTACTATCATCCAACAACAGACTTGTTTCTCTCAATACATCATCATAAGCAGTGCCAACAAGCTTTACAGTACCTGCATCAACCGCTTCAGGACGCTCCGTAGTATCACGAAGAACTAATACAGGTTTGCCAAGGGCAGGAGCTTCTTCCTGAATCCCCCCGCTGTCAGTCAGCACAATATCTACCTTCGCCATCAAATTGGCAAAAGGTTCATAATCCAATGGCTCAATCAAATGCACCTGCGCAAGCTTACCCAATTCTTCATCAACAATTTCTCTTACTTTAGGATTTTTATGGACCGGAAAAATTGCTTCAACATCAGGATGATTTTCTAAAACCTTTCGCAGAGCCTGATAAACATGCCGCATCGGTTCACCTAAATTTTCGCGGCGGTGCGTTGTAACTAAAATCAGGCGTTTTCCTCCTGCAAGAGCTTTCTGCAATCCAGAGTCCGTAAACCGGTAATCAGCTTTAACTGTAGTCTGCAACGCATCAATTACCGTATTACCAGTCACTACGATTGCCGCCGGATCAATATTTTCTTTCAGCAAATTATTCTTACTGGTAGAGGTAGGAGCAAAATGTATATCAGCAATGGCTCCGGTAAGTTTACGATTCATTTCTTCAGGATACGGAGAAAATTTGTTTCCTGTCCGCAGTCCGGCTTCTACATGCCCCACTGGAATCTGGGCATAAAAAGATGCCAAAGCCCCGACAAAGGTCGTAGTTGTATCACCATGCACCAGCACCATATCAGGCTGTGCCTCTGCCAATACGTCCTTTAATCCTGCCAAAGCCCGGCCAGTAACGTCATATAAAGTTTGTCCAGCGGTCATGATATTCAAATCATAATCCGGCTTTATTGCAAATAACTGCAGCACTTGGTCCAACATTTCGCGGTGCTGCGCCGTCACAGCTACGATTGGTTCAATAAAATCAGGGTATTTCTGCATTTCCAAAACTAACGGACACATTTTGATTGCTTCCGGACGCGTACCGAAAACTGTCATTAGCTTGATTTTTTTCACGACTTCGTCTCCCAACTATTCAATACGGTATGCAATGGATTACCAAATCAGCTTACTGAGATTAATAATTAACGATCGTTCAAAATACCTATCTTTTTCGCACCGAAAACTACGGCTGTAATAATAAGCGCTATAATTATTGCCGCATAATAACCGCCAACCTCGGTCAGCAATACTGCAGCAATACCAAGTATAGCACTGATGATATACATCAGTAAAACAGCCTGACGCTGCGTCATTCCCATTGCCAGCAGTCGATGGTGCAGGTGTCCTTTATCCGGCTGGAAAATTGGTCTGCCATTCGTGTAGCGACGTACAATAGCAAACGCAGTATCCATAATCGGCAAACCTAAAGCTATGGCTGGCACAATCAAAGCTATTGTAGCCGCACTTTTAACAGCGCCAAAAATAGAAATAGCCGCTAACATATAGCCGATAAACATACTGCCGGTATCACCCATAAAAATTGTTGCCGGATTAAAATTATAACGCATAAAACCTACAATACCGCCAGCCAAGGCAGCTGTAATTACAGCAACAGGATAAAATCCCTGCTGAATAGCTACCAGAATTACAGTTATTGATGCGATACCAGCGACTCCGGCTGCCAATCCATCCAAACCATCCATCAGATTGACAACATTGGTAAAACTGATTACCCAAAAGATCGTAAACGGTATCGACAGATACTCCAGATAAAAATACCCACCCCAGGGATTATTAAGCCATTCGATACGAATGTCAAACAACACCAATACGGCTGCGGCAGCAATCTGCCCCAGCAGCTTAACCTTTGCCGGCAGCTGATAAACATCATCAATAATGCCGACTATCAGAATCACCGTACCGCCAAGCAAAAGCGCCATTACATCCTTAGACAAATGCATGCTGCATAAAACAGCTACTACAAACCCAAGATAAATGGCCAGACCACCCAATCGCGGCATGATGCCTTTATGAACTTTTCTTCCGTCAGGCTTATCTAATGCACCTATACGAAAAGCCAATTTTTTGACATAAGGTGTCAAAAGCCAACTGGTAAAAAGAGCTATCACAAAAGCTAAAATATACACTTGCAATTATTCACCTCATAGCGTTCAAAGCCGCTTATTTATACCTAAAAATTCTACATTCTTCTTATAAAGGTCATTCTTGTGTAATAGTATATCAAAAAAATACCATTTTGAACATTTTTTCTTTGATTTTTTTGTTGCGAAAGCAACATTTTCAGGAAAAAATAAATACAGCAACTGCCAATGCCTTTAAAAAGCACTGCAATGCTGTATTTATTTTAATCTTCATCGTGCAGTATCGTTACCTTCATATTGGCAGCTTTCAACATCTCCTCAGCCAATTTATCAGGATAAGGATTTGCATAAACAATCCGCTCAATACCAGCATTGATCAATATTTTAGTACAGACAACACACGGCTGATGAGTACAATACAACGTACCTCCGTTAACGGATACGCCATGATAAGCGGCCTGAACAACGGCATTCTGCTCAGCATGGATACCGCGGCATAATTCATGCATTTGTCCGGAGGGTACTTTCAATTGTTCACGCAGGCAACCTGTCACTGAGCAATGCTCAAGTTTAGAAGGCGTACCGTTATAACCGGTAGCCACTATCTGTCTGTTCTTGACGATAACAGCACCGACGCTGCGACGCAGGCAAGTGGAGCGCTTGCTTACTACCTGGGCTATCTCCATAAAATAATTGTCCCAGTCAGGTCTGTTATCATACATCAATGTGTACCAAAAATACGATCACCGGCATCGCCAAGTCCGGGAACGATATAACCATGTTCATTAAGTTTTTCATCTAAGGCGGCAGTATAAACTGGCACATCAGGATGCTCATCATTCATAACCTTTACTCCTTCAGGAGCTGCCACCAAACACATAAAACGAATATTTTTTAAACCGCGCGCCTTCAGCATCGAAATCGCAGCAGCAGCGCTGCCTCCGGTTGCCAGCATCGGATCAACCACAATCGTCACGCCATCTTTATTATCAGGAAGTTTGCAGTAATATTCAATCGGCTTTAAAGTTTCTTCATCACGATATAAACCAATAAAACCTACCCGTGCATCAGGAATCATCTTCAATACGCCTGTCAGCAATCCTAAACCAGCTCTTAAAATAGGCACAACAAAAATATCGCCGGCTACTTTATACCCTGTAGTTTTAGCTACCGGAGTGGCAACTTCAACTTCCTGCAACGGCAGATTCCTAGCCACTTCATAAGTCATAAGCATTGCTATTTCATCCAGACATTCACGAAAATCACGTGAAGAAGTATGTTCCGCACGCATTTTAGTAATTTTTTGTTTAATAAGCGGATGATCTACAACTGTAACTTGCATCATTAAAATCTCCTTCCTGAATTTAGAAGCCGGGATACATAGGATATTTAGCACATAAACCCGCTACCCTAGCTGCCGCTAGCCATTTGGAGGATAATGTACCGGAAGAAGAGAAGGTACGTCGTTTGCAAGGTATGATCGATTTGCAAAATAAGTTGTCCGAGGAAAGTAACTTGCGGGATATAGGCAAGACTTTCGAGGTTCTGATAGAAGGATTCTCGAAACGTTCCCGTGAGCAATTGTTCGGACGAACCAGCCAAAACAAGGTGGTTATCTTTGACAAGAAGAACTATCATGTAGGTCAATTCATAAAAGTCAAGATTCATAAGGCTTCCTCGGCAACCCTGTTCGGGGAACCTGTGGAGGAATAAGAAAAAGAAAACGCCAATACGTTCCATTTCGAGCGATATTGGCGTTTCTCTTATTATCTTCTATCTTTGGAATATCTCCGGGTATTTGTTGATGAAATAAACCGGCGTGCAACTCCATGCGTGGCAATAACTATTGATCGGGAAAAATCCGTAAGGTGATAATTCGTCATTGTTCGGATCATATACCTCCCAGAATGTATCGGCTCCTTTATTCACCATGCCGCCCCAATAACTGGTTAAGAGCGAACGGGCCTCTTGCCGCATTCCACATTTCAACAAGGCTTCCATTACATAATGATAAGCGTACGGACATCCCGGATAGCATGCGTCGGGCATCGATAGGACGGTGGCCATCGCTTTTGCTCCTTCCTTGGCGGTAAGCGTCTCCGATAGGATCATCCACACTTGTGATAGGTAAGACACCTGACGGTTAGGGCCGCTTACGATCACCCCGTTCTTTTGGTCATAGAATGTTTTCCGGGCGGCTTTCTTTATCTGGCCGGCGATACGAGGCCAATCTCCAGCCTCCTTCTCTTTTCCCAGCATTTTAGCCAGCTCATAGCTTTTCTCTAATGAGAATGCCGTAAGTCCCTGCATGGATGCTTGGCGATCATAATTATCTTTCCAGTCGAATACCAACCAATAAATCGGCTTCTTTTGCATATCGTAGATCCAATCGTCCGAGTATTGACGCAAGGCCATCTCTATTTGGCGGACCACTACCGGCCATAAGTCCAAGGCGACCTCCTTGTCTCCGGTCTCTTTCAGGTATTCCAGCAACGCTACGTTATACAGCAGGGAATAGTCCAAGCAATGCGTACCGTTTTGCGGATGAGGGGTCGGTGTCTCCAATACGGTGGCGTGCAGCAGTCCTTCATCATTGGCTAGAGCCGCTAATAAATAGAGACAACGTTTCGTCAAGTCGTGGTTTTTATACGACCATGCGTTCGCTAGCGCCTCCAGATACAAGTCTCCGATCCATAACCGGCGATCCCGTTTCGGGCCATCCTCATAGACGGTCTGCATACATTCTTTTAATGTAAGCAATCCTACCTCATTGATTTTACGGATCAAGGGACCGGTCGTGGAAGCCAGTGGCAATGGGGCCGTCTTAGCCGATGTCTGCGCACGGAACGTTAGCTTGTCGAAGGCGAAATCGAAACTGGAAGCGCCTAGCAACTCTATCTTGAGATACCGAAAAGACACCCTTCTGGGGATGGAGGCCTCGATGGGTACGGTCATTAACGTCATCACCTCATCTTGTAGCCAAGCCCTTGACAGACCGCCCGGATAAGGGTCGAAAGGCGTGTTCAATTCCGAGGGAACTTCGGCGAACGTGAATTTGATACGTACCGGAGCGTCCGAAACCTGTTGGCTAAGGAGCTTGAGCGAGAAATCCAAATAACCCGTCAGATGCTCACCGAAGTCAACTATAACCGATGGATGTTTCTTCAGGGACTCATTGAATAACAGATCCGTGCTTCCTTCGTCCCGCATGCGCCAACCTTGGTAGGCTGACGCGTCTTTGATGGAAGTGACCCGTTTGACCGGCTTATGTTCCGTATAGGTTAACACTGGCTTGCAGGCCTCACTCTTTTGAAGCCATGAAGCGCTTTCTTTGAAATAACGACTTTGTGCTGATAGGGTGAATACACCGACACAGCATAGTAAACTTAGCAGGATTTTCATATGTGTTCTTTTCATGATGCGAATATAAGAATAACTTCGTTAATATCCGGGATTTTGTTTAAGCTCGCTGTTCAAGTCGATTTCTCGCAGAGGTATGGGCAACAAGCATTTATCTGGGTTGAACAGATAAGCGTTCGCCACGGGTTGAACACCGTCGGGCCAATAATAAGATTCGGGATTTGCCTTTATCTTTTGTCCATGTCGTGTCATGACTTCCACGGCTCGTCCCGTTCTCAGAAGGTCTGTCCAGCGTTTGTTCTCGAATGCCAGCTCGATCCGTCTCTCTTGGTAGATAGCCTCTCTCAACGCATCTACATTCTGGGATTTGACAGGAGCTAATCCCGCCCTTCCCCGGATACTTGCTTGCCCGAAGGTGTCATTCAGATAATGGATAGCCTCGTCCGGCCTATTCTGCTCGTTGATAGCTTCCGCCAGAAAGAGCAATACCTCCGCGTACCTGTAGACCGGCCAGTTGTCATCCGTGTAATAGGGCTTTATATGCTCATGAAAATATTTTTTGATAAAAGGATAGGCGGTTATTCCCGGAGCTGGCTCATAGTCAACTATACTTTTCACGCCGGTAGCGTCGAGGGCGTAGCTATCGGTGAGCTTACCTTCCACCATACCGATGGATGCGTCCAACCGTTTGTCTCCCTTTTCGTATGCGTTGATTAGATCGATCGTAGGGGTGTTAAACCCACCATGGTCTACGTTGGAAGGACAAGGATTAGGGGTTGTTCCCGTGATGGCAGACGGATTCGTCATATAGGGCAAGAATCTGTATATGAAATCACTTTGTTGTCCTAATGAGGCGTCTTGCATGTATTGGATCTCGAAGATAGATTCCTTATGGTTCTTGTTCGAGATGGAATAGATGGAGCCGTAATCCGCTAATAACTCATACTCGCCTGAGGATACCACCTCTTTCAGCGTTTGTTCTGCTTCCGCCCATCGTTTTAGTACCATGTATACGTTTCCCAATAAGGTCTGTGCGGAGCCTTTGGAAACTCTTCCTACCTCTTGCCTTGATTTTACAGGTAGGAGATCACTGGCTTCTTGTGCGTCTTTCATGATTTGCTCATATACTTCGTCTACGCTCGCACGGGGTTTAAATGCCTCCTCATACACGGTAGAGGGTGTCGTATGCAGAGGTACGCCGCCAAAGTATTGTACTAGGTTGAAATAGCAGAATGCCCGAAGGAACAAAGCTTGTCCTTTGAGGTTGCTTTTTGCTTCCGCGTCAAAATCCGCTTGTTCTATTTCTGAGATAATCCGGTTACATCGTCCGATGATTACGTAGCAGTTATTATACTTCGTACCGACATTACCATTGGTGGATGTCTCAAGGAACTGATCCGGATCTTCTCCGTCCAAGGATGATTTGGCGATATGGATGATATACGTCGTATTATCCGATTTGGCCTCTCCCAGATTCCACTCTTCCGTGTTGTACATGTTCCGTAAAGGTTCGTAAGCTCCGTTTACGGCTTGCCTGAAATCCTCCTCGTTCTGGTAGAAGTTCTCGGCGGTGATCTCGCTATACGGCGTAAGATTCAAGAAATCACTACAGGAGGCACAACTACATCCTAAAGCGATGCTTATGGCTATATTGAATATCGTTTTCATATATTTCGTATAATTAGATAGTTAGAAGTTAACATTTAAACCCAGCGTAATGGTCCGTGGAACGGGATAGGTGGTATAATCGAATCCTTGTTGCAAGCTATTCGCCGTTGTTCCCGTATTGCTGATATTCACCTCGGGATTAGCGCCGATGTAGCTAGTGAACGTATATACGTTCTGGAAACTGACGTAAGCTCGTAACCCTTTAATGATATCCCGGTTTTTTAACGGAACTTGATAGCCTAAGGTGATATTCTTGATCGTCAAGTAGTTTCCGTTATAAAGGAAACGGGAACTGAACCAGTCACGTTCTGGTGCCGTGGTACCCATCTTGGTCGTTCCATAACGGCCGTTGCCCGGATTCTCCGGTGATTTCCAGCGATTGTCTACCGCTTTATACACATTGAACACACCATCCAGATTTCCGGCGAACTGATCTACCATATTGGCTAACTCAAAACCAAAACCGCCGGATACGACAATTGACAAATCGAAATTCTTGTAGGTGAACGAGTTTGTCATGCCTACTATCCATAAGGGAACCGGATTGCCGATGATATCTCGGTCATCTCCTTGGGTAACTTTGCCATCCCCGTTCACGTCCTTGAAGCGAATGGTTCCGACATCGGCTTGTGCGTGCTTCGGGTATTTGTCGAATTCTTCCTTGTTCTTGTAGACCCCTTCCCATACTAGGCCGTAAAATTGTCCGATCCGTTCCCCTACTTGCGTGATGTTGTTACCGATGATCGGGGCGTCATCTACACCCAGTTGTAAGCATTTATTGTCATTGTAAGATATGTTCAGGTCGGTAGTCCATTGTAATTTGCCTGTCAGGTTCTTGGAGGATACGCTTAATTCATGTCCCCAGAACTTCAGTTTGCCTGCGTTCGACTGGATATTGTAGAAGCCGGAAGAGATCGGTACCTCTAGCGAGAACAGCAGGGCGTCTGTTCGCTTGCTATAGTAATCGTACATGATGGATAAGCGATTATTGAAGAAACCGACATCCAGACCGACATCGACTTGCTTATTCCTTTCCCAGCCCAGATTCGGGTTTCCCATTCCCGAGATGCTTCTGCCGCTGGCCAAGGCGTTATTGAAGTTGCTGTTCGTGGTGGTGATCGTCGCCAAATGCGTATAGTTACCGATTTGGTCGTTTCCCACGATACCGTAGCTGATACGGGCCTTGAGGAAAGAGATCGTTTTCTCCAATGGCTTCATGAACTCCTCGTCCGAGAGTATCCAGCCCGCCGATACGGATGGAAAATTACCCCAACGATTGTTCTTGCCGAAGCGGGAGGAACCATCCCTACGCATCGCTGCGCTTAAAAGGTACTTTCCTTTGTAATTATAGTTTATACGGCCGATATAGGATAAAAGGGACCATTCGTTTATGTTTCCATCCGCCGTAATGGTAGGGGCGGCATTAAATGTCGATATTTTATCGTCGGGAAAGTTCGTTCCGGTCACCATCGTATATTCGCTATGGTATTTTTGTGTGGATACGCCGAACAGGAGATCAAAGGAATGATCTTTTATCTGCTTGCTGTAGGTAGCGGTATTCTCCCACAGCCAAGTGTAGAATAGATTATTGGATTCCTTCGCTTCGGGGATCTGATAGGGAGCCTTATAGATCTCTCCGGAGGTGGAGGGCTTGAACGAGTTCCATTTATTCTGTGTCAAGTCCGCGTTGATGCTGGTCTTTACTTTTAAGTCTTTGACCGGCTCTACCTCCAAGAAGGCGTTTGCGATCAGATGGGTGTTCTGGGTCTTGTTCTTGTTGAGGCGAACCACATTATACCAGTTCGGGTTATCGAACAATCCCGGTCCACTGGCCACAAGCGGAATACTGCCATCCTCATTCTTATAGGGCGCGAGAGGTGTTGTCAACATAGCTCCTTGCAGGATGGAACCTTTATCTTCCGTCCAGTTACCGTCCGATTGCGGGCTATTATTGATGGAGAAGCTAGGTGCTAGGTTCACGCCTACCTTGACGATCTTCGAGAATACGTATTCCGTATTGGCTCGTGCGGAGAACCGTTGGTAATTAGAGTTTGTCAACACTCCGTCTTGGTTGAAATAGCTGGCTACGGTGGATGATTTAAACTTCCCGTCTCCATTGCTGTATGACAAGCTGTAATTCTGGATAGCGGCGGGACGGAATAATACGTCGTACCAATCCGTGCCTTTACCCAGCGTTTCGGGATGCTGGTAAGCGGGATCGACCGCCAATCCGTTCTCTTCGGCGATCTCTTTCCTGAACCGTGCGTATTCGGAAGCATCCATCATATCCGGCCTCCCTTTCTCGGGTACGTATTGTATGCCGCCATATACGTCGACGCTTAGTTTTTTCCCTGATTGGGCAGTCTTTGTCTGTATCAATACGACTCCATTGGCAGCCCGGGAACCGTAAAGTGATGTGGCAGAAGCGTCTTTTAGCACACTGATACTTTCTATCTCGTCTGGATTGATCGTGCTGATATCGCCCACGATAGGCATTCCATCCACTACATAAAGGGGCGTGGTTCCTCCGGACAGTGACGCTTGTCCCCTGATTCGCATGGTCATTCCTTGTCCGGGTTTACCGGATACTTGATTGATTTGGACACCGGCGAACTTGCCTTGCATCTTTTGCGAGATCTGTGCTACGGGCATATCCGCCATCTCTTCCGACTTGATGGATTGCACGGAGCCGGTTACCGCCCGCTTGATCTGTGTTCCGTACCCGACTACTACCACTTCATCGAGCTTCTGCGTGTCTTCCCGCAACTGTACCTTGATATGATTCTCTCCTGCGCCAACCATAACGTCTTTGCTGTTATAGCCGATAAAAGATACTTGCAGGGTTTCACCATCCGATAATTCGATCGAGAATTTACCATCTAGATCTGTGATTGTCCCATTATTGGTACCTTTCACCACTACGTTCGCCCCGATGATAGACTCTCCGTTGGTGTCGAGCACGACACCTGTCACTTTTCTTGTTCTCTGTTGGGTTACGGAATCATCATTCTGCTCCGTATACGGGTTCTCTTGTGATGGATTTGTAGCGATAGCCAATGCCGGCGATACGCAGAGGAAGAGCAAAGACAATGATCCCATTGCCACATTCCAAGTTCTCATTTTACTTTTCATACTTTTCATTTGTTCATAATTGAATAGATAATGTTAACTACATACGATAAGTCTGATAGATTCAGATTAACTAATACATTATTAGATATACTCCATAGGCTATATGTTATAAAGTTATTAAGTACCGTAGGAACTCAATGGGTAATTTATGTATAGGATGTTAGAGGTGAGTGGTTTAGGATTGATTGCGGATCTGTTATGTCATTTATCTAACAAGAAATGTCATTTTTGTAACCATTTGATTCTTATTACTTCCCATCTTTGCCATATCGAAAGAGAGAGATAGTAAGGATTTAGTTCCTACGGAACTGTGGTTTTTTCTTGCGTATTATTTTATAGTACACGTACGTAAATTATGTTTATAGCTTCCCTTTTCATAATAGCGACAGCTTACCTTGATTTTTATTAGCCGTTCTTTTGGGTTCTAAATGCATTGTATTGATATTTTTCTGGAGTGGTACCTTAAGTATGAAATGAAAAAACTAAATCATCTACCATATCTGCCATTATCTATATAAGTATCTAATTATAAGAAATTTGTTGAATGGGGCAAAATGTACATATCCCCTTAATTGTGTTACAAAGCATGTAAAACAAAGAGTCAAAAAATCGTTATTAACAGAATAAAATGTTTCCTTTATAGAGTTGTTTGTTTTAAGAGCTATCAAACATGGAGAGTGACTGATTGACCTAACAAACCTTGACTATTGACACTCTTGGAGAACGCAACTCCTATTCCAAGACCGATCCTGATGCCACCTTCACGCGCATGAAAGAAGACGCCATGAGAAACGGACAGACCAAGCCCGGATATAATCTGCAAATAGGTACCCGGAACCAATTCCTCATAGACTTCCGGCTGTTTCCCAACCCAACCGATACACTGACCCTCAGACCTTTCCTCCACTCCTTTGAGCAACGCTATAACCGCTTACCAACTGTGGGTGTGGCAGATTCCGGTTATGGCTCGGAAGGAAATTACCGGTTTATGCAAGATAATGGTATAGAAGCCTTTGTCAAGTACAACTACATCCATAAAGAACAGCGTCCCTGTTATATTCCCAATCCATTCCATACGGAGAGTCTCCATTACGACGCGGAGGAGGATTATTACGTTTGTCCTATGGGGCAGCACATGAACCGTATTATAGAAGTCAACCACCGGTTAAACCAATACAAACGGCAGGCACGGGAAAGGTTACTCTCGGAAGAAGGCATCAGGCATAGGGTAAGGCGATGTATAGAACCGGAAGCGGTTTTTGGACAGATGAAACACAACATGGCATATAGAAGGTTTCGGCATATGGGAGAAGACAAGGTGACTATGGACTTTGCCTTCTTCGCCATTGCCTTCAACATTAAGAAAATGTGTTCCCGAATAGCGAAACACACCCAAAACGGGGAGAATATACCTCTTAGGGACCTGTTTTTATTCGTATGACAGATTTTACCAGACAAAAATCGCATATAGGAAAGAACTACGCAAAAATCGGTCGCTTGAAAACATTCATTTCTCAGTCAATACAAAAAGAAAGGCTGTACCGTAAATCTTAATTACGACACAGCCTCTTCTCTTATTTAAAAATCTTATTCACGATGTAACATTCTCCATTGTGATTTGCTTCTGACAAGAATAATCACTAATTTTGTGTTATTCTAAAGCAGGAAGTTATGTCAAGAGATGTGGTAAAACAAGAGCTATTGGCGAAACTGAAGCAAGAACACTGCTTCTGGTCGTACGATGAAAACTCTATCAAGGATATTCCGGATGATATGCTAATAGAGAAAACCTTGTTGCATCTTGACTTGGAAGAAATAAACCAACTGTTTCTAATTTATCCTTTCAAGAAAATCAAGCAGGTGTGGCTGGATTATCTTGTTCCCCAAGCGGAATATCTCTACACGTTGAATCGTTTCTTCGCATGGTATTATTTCAAGGCAAAGAAGCCAGATGCTTATATAAAGTCTATGGCTACTCGCCACCTTAATAAAATGTTTGCATGAAAGGCTTAGCTCCACACACGCGGCAAGTTTTTGAAGCTGTCTCTAAGCTGGACTGCATCAAACCCTATCTCTTGGTAGGTGGCACAGCTTTGTCATTGCAAATGGGAACTCGGCAAAGTGAGGACTTGGACTTTATGAAATGGCGTACCTCTAAAACAGAGAAAATGGAAGTGGCAT
>OHHQ01000976.1_pt1 | contig 13000 bp, 10 predicted proteins | sample 1568051 | NCBI WGS metagenome assembly OHHQ01 (sample SAMEA3879567, study PRJEB24766) | human gut metagenome | biome: human-associated habitat; feature: feces | place: USA | collected 1985/1987
GAATTATCCAAGGAAGAACTTTTAACATTGAAAGCAGAGCTGAACGCTGCATATGAAGATGCAAAAGGCAAAGGCCTGAAACTGGATATGTCCAGAGGAAAACCGGCAGTTAACCAGCTGGATATGACAATGGATTATCTCGATGTTGTAAATTCTCAGAGCGCTATGAAGGCTGAGGATGGAATGGATGTTCGAAATTATGGTGGCCTGGACGGTATTCCTGAGGCAAAGAAACTGATCGCTGACATTTTGGAAGTGAAGCCGGAGAATGTGATCGTCTGCGGTAATGCCAGCCTGACCATCATGTATGATACCGTATCCCGGGCTATGACCCATGGCATCTTAGGCAATACCCCCTGGTGTAAGCTGGATCATGTAAAGTTTCTGTGTCCCGTACCCGGTTATGACAGACATTTTGGAATCACAGAGCATTTCGGAATTGAAATGATCAATGTGCCCATGACACCCGAAGGACCGGATATGGACATGGTAGAGAAACTGGTGTCTGAAGATCCCGCTATCAAGGGTATCTGGTGCGTACCCAAATACTCCAACCCTCAGGGATACTCCTACTCCGATGAGACCGTAAGACGTTTCGCTGCATTGCAGCCTGCTGCACCGGATTTCCGTATTTTCTGGGATAATGCCTATGCCATCCATCATTTATATGATGACAGACAGGATCAGCTGTTAGAGATCCTTTCCGAGTGTGAAAAGGCAGGACATCCGGACATGGTATTCGAGTTCTGCTCCACCTCCAAGGTAACCTTCGCAGGAGCCGGCATTGCGGCTATTGCATCTTCCAAGGCAAACCTGGATGATATGCGTAAGTCCATGACTATCCAGACCATTGGCTATGACAAGATCAACCAGTTACGCCATGTACGTTATTTCAAGGATATCAATGGTGTACGTGAACATATGAAGAAGCACGCAGCGATCATGCGTCCCAAGTTCGAGGCTGTACTGCAAGTGCTGGAGAATGAGCTGGGAGGCTTAGGCATCGGTACCTGGACTAAGCCCAACGGTGGATATTTCATCTCCTTTGATGCCATGGAAGGCTGCGCCAAAGCCATTGTGGCAAAGTGTAAGGAAGCAGGCGTCACTCTGACCGGAGCAGGCGCTACTTTCCCCTACAAGAAGGATCCCAAGGACTCCAATATCCGTATTGCGCCTTCCTTCCCCACACCGGAGGAGATGGCAATGGCTACGGATCTGTTCGTGCTTTGTGTCAAGATGGTGAGCGTAGATAAATTACTGGAAAACAGGTAAGTATTCGATTTGGATGAGAAGGGATGATAAGTCATGGAAGAATTCAAGCGTATCAGCCGTGATCTGGTAGCAAAGGGTGCTATTATCGACTATTATCAGGATACCATGCAGATTCCCAACGGTAATATAGCAAAATGGGATCTGATCGACCATAAAGGGGCGGCTGCAGTAGTAGCCGTGAGAGAAGACGGTAAGCTTCTGATGGTGCGTCAGTACCGCAATGCCCTGGAGCGTGAGACGTTAGAGATTCCGGCAGGCGGACTGAACGGGAGAGAAGAGCCCACGGATCAGGCAGCTATGCGGGAATTGCAGGAAGAGACCGGGTATCATACTGACCATGTGGAACTGTTGACCTCTGTTTATACCACAGTGGCATTCTGCAATGAGAAGATCGATATTTATCTGGCCAGAGGACTGAAAGACAGAGGAAACCAGCATCTGGATGAAGATGAATTCATCAATGTAGAGGCTTATTCCGTAGAAGAATTAAAGCAGATGATCTACGACTGCAGGATCCAGGATGCCAAGACAATCTGCGGCATTTTAACTTACGCGTCCAAATACCTGAGTGAGTAATTCCGTTACAGACAAAAGCAGTCACGACCGGCTGCTACATAATGATTTTAGGAAAGCCCATCCAGACAGGCAGTACCTGTCCGGATGGGCTTTTTCTTTTCTGAAAGACGAATAAGAAAGCATGATTTTCCATGTTGTCCGCATATATTACTAACAACGCCTGACGGGAGACGAGAATATATGAAATGGAACAGATCCATGTTGCCTGCGGGAAAACTCCCCCTGCACTTTTTGTTTTTGACGGGATTTGTGGTGGGATTGTTTGCGGTGTATTTCGGACGGGGAATTCTGTTAAACCGTGCGGGAATGCTGGATGAGGACACGTTATATCGCATGAAATATATGACCGTGGACAGCAGTATCCTGTTCTGGTACGTGCTGTGCAAAAGATGTCGGAATTTTCTGGTGCTTATTATCATGGCAACGACTTATCTGGGATGGATTTTCTGCGGAGGAGTCACCGTAAAATACGGATTCTCTGTGGGCTTTTTTCTGAGTACGGCAGTGTTTAGGTATGGAATCAAGGGGATCCTTCTGGGGATCGTGAGCATCTTTCCCCATTATCTGTGTTACCTGCCGGCTATGATTCTGTTACTCAGATGGTGTGAAGATATGCACCGGAGTATTTATTTTTACCATCACACAACCGGGCAGGGAAAAAAATCCCTGCCCGGCAGATTGGGAAAACTGGCGCTCATATGGATCGCACTGGTTTTCGGATGTTTATTGGAATGTTTTGTGAATCCTGCGTTATTAAAAGGATTCCTGCAGTTTTTTTGAAACTGTTTTAACTATTCAGCACCCCATTTGCAAAATCGTTCTTTTTATTCGTACTCAGCGATATCGTAGATCAGACGCTCACTGTCTTCCCAGCCCAGACAGGGATCGGTGATGGACTTGCCGTAGCAGCCGGCACCCACCTTCTGGTTGCCTTCCTCGATGTAGCTCTCGATCATGACGCCCTTGACCAGCTTGTGCAGATCGGGGCTGAGTTTACGGCTGTGCATGACTTCCTTGGTGATACGGATCTGCTCCTTGAACTGTTTGTTGGAGTTGGAGTGGTTCGCATCGATCACGCAGGCAGGATTCTTCAGATCCATTTTTTCATACATATCCCACAGACGGATCAGATCCTCGTAATGGTAGTTGGGGATATTGGCACCGTGCTTGTTGGTAGCACCGCGCAGTACGGTGTGTGCCAGATCGTTGCCGTGGGTATTCACCTCCCATCCGGTATAGATGAAGGAGTGGGGGTGCTGTGCCGCATATACGGAGTTCAGCATTACGGAGAAATCTCCGCTGGTAGGATTCTTCATACCGGCAGCTACATCGAAGCCGCTGACGGTCAGACGATGCTGCTGATCCTCTACGGAACGGGCACCGATGGCCACATAGGAGAGGATATCGGATACATAACCCCAGTTCTCCGGGTATAACATTTCATCTGCGGCAGTGAGACCGGTCTCTTTGATGGCGCGGATGTGCATTTTACGCATGGCCATCAGACCTGCCAGGAAATCCGGTTTCTTCTCGGGATCGGGCTGGCTGGTGATACCCTTGTAGCCTTCGCCGGTGGTGCGGGGCTTGTTGGTGTAGATTCTGGGCACCAGGATCAGCTTGTCCTTAACTTTCTCATTCACTTTGGCAAGACGATTGACGTAATCACATACGGAATCTTCGTTATCAGCGGAGCAGGGTCCGATAATCACCAGAAACTTATTGCTTTTGCCGGTGAGGATGTCACGGATTTCAGCATCTCTTTCTTCTTTGATCCTGGCTAATTCTGCCGGAAGGGGCAGTTCCTTGCGGATCTCCGCAGGAGTGGGCAGTTTTTTGATAAATTCGAAACTCATGGTATTCCATCGTGCGCAGGGCACGTCCTTTCTGCTAAATGTCATTGCTCATTATAGCCCAGATCGTGCAAGGATGCAAGAAAATTTAGCGATTTAAAGCGAAAAAGAGAAAAGGAACGGATAAATTGCTGTGCTAAAGCGTTAATTTGGAAAATTATATTGACAGGTATACGGGTTTGCCATAAAGTAAAAATGTATCTGAAATGTTACAAAAAAAGTACGAGAGAGGGCAAAATTATGTATGGAACAATTTGGGCATTGCTGCCGCCTGTGGTGGCAATCGTATTGGCACTGATCACAAAAGAAGTATATTCGTCACTGTTTATCGGCATTGTTACGGGAGCTTTGATTTATACCGGATTTTCTCCTATTGCAACGCTGGATACGGTGATCAACGAAGGATTTATCAATTCCGTGGCGGATGCATGGAATATCGGTATCTTCATGTTCCTGATCCTGTTGGGTACCATGGTAGCACTGATGAACAAGGCAGGAGGCTCTGCAGCCTTCGGCGAATGGGCGAAAAAGCATGTAAAGACCAGAGCGGGAGCGCTGCTTTCCACCTTTTTATTAGGTGTTCTGATTTTCGTGGATGACTATTTTAACTGTCTGACTGTAGGCTCTGTTATGATGCCGGTAACAGACGGACATAAGATTTCCCGAGCAAAGCTGGCATACATTATTGATGCCACCGCAGCACCCATCTGTATGATCGCACCGATCTCTTCCTGGGCGGCCGCAGTATCCGGTATGGTGGATGAAGGTGTTTATTCCGGTATTGAACTGTTCGTAAGAGCTATTCCTTATAACTATTATTCTCTGCTGACCATCGTATTCGTCGTCGGTATGGCGCTGATGGGCTTCGACTACGGCCCCATGGCAAAGCATGAGCGCAATGCCAGAGAAAAGGGTGATCTGTTCACCGAGGGAGAGCGCGTGGCCAATGCAGACAATGCACCCAAAGGTTCCACCAGAGGCAAGGTCTACGATCTGTTGATCCCGGTGATCGTACTGATTGTCTGCTGTGTCATCGGCATGATCTATGTCGGCGGCTTCTTTGAAGGCGTGGGCTTTATCGATGCATTCAGCGCAACGGACGCTTCCGTGGGACTGCCCTGGGGATCTTTGATCGCATTATTATTTGCCATTGTATACTATATGTGCAGAAGACTGGTATCCTTCAAGGAGGCCATGAACTGTCTGACCCAGGGCTTCATTGCCATGGTTCCTGCCATGCTGATCCTGACCTTTGCCGTTACTCTGAAGACCATGACCGGACTGTTAGGTGCGGATGTCTATGTGGCAGGCCTGATGCAGGGAGCATCCACGGGGCTTACCAATATGCTTCCGGCCATCATTTTCCTGGTAGCATGTTTCCTGGCCTTTGCTTCCGGTACCAGCTGGGGAACCTTCGGTATTCTGATCCCTATCGTTACCGGCGTATTTACCGATCCCACGACCGGAGCTATCGTACCCGGAGCCGAGCATCTGATCATCATCGGTGTGTCTGCATGTCTGGCAGGTGCTGTTATGGGTGACCATTGTTCCCCCATCTCCGATACGACTATTATGGCTTCTGCGGGAGCACAGTGTAATCATATCAACCATGTATCCACCCAGGTACCTTATGTACTGACCGTGGCGGCAATCTCTTTTGTGACTTATACCATTGCCGGTTTTGTACAGAATGTGGTGATCTGTCTGGTGATCGGTATTCTGCTGACACTGGCTACTCTGGTGGTTCTGAAACGTGTCTTCGGAGAGAAGGCTGTCGTACGGAAATAACGTAAGTGCAGGAATGCGACTGTGAGAAAGGAAATATATATAAATTATGAAATACGACTATCTGGTGGTCGGCTCCGGATTGTACGGAGCGGTGTTCGCAAGAGAAGCGGCTGACAGAGGGAAAAAGGTTCTGGTCATCGATAAACGCCCTAATGTGGCGGGAAACATTTATACGGAAACCGTGGAAGGAATTTATGTCCACAAATACGGTGCCCATATTTTTCATACCAATGATACAAAGGTGTGGAAATACATTACGCAATTTGCGGAGTTCAACCGTTTCACCAATTCTCCGGTGGCCAATTATCACGGAGAGTTGTACTCACTGCCTTTTAACATGTACACTTTTAATAAAATGTGGGGCGTGGTGACTCCCGAAGAAGCTGCGGCCAAGATTGAAGAGCAGCGGCAAGCTGCCGGGATCACGGAACCGAAAAATCTGGAGGAACAGGCCATTTCTCTGGTGGGTAAGGATATTTTTGAAAAACTGGTAAAGGGCTACACCGAGAAGCAGTGGGGACGTGAATGTAAAGATCTTCCGGCCTTCATTATCAAACGTCTGCCGGTGCGTCTGACTTTTGACAACAACTATTTCAATGCGTTGTATCAGGGCATTCCCATTGGCGGTTACACGAAGCTGGTGGAACATCTGTTAGAGGGCATTGAGGTACGCCTGAACACACATTATCTGGAGCAGAAAGAGGAACTGGATAAACTGGCAGAGACTGTTGTCTATACCGGCCCCATCGATGCCTATTTCGGCTACTCTCTGGGAACACTGGAATATCGTTCCGTCAGGTTCGAGACAGAGGTGCTGGATATTCCCAACTTCCAGGGAAATGCTGCGGTGAATTACACGGATCGTGAGACTCCCTGGACCCGGATCATCGAGCACAAATGGTTCGAGTTTGGCAAGGACGAACAGGGACAGGATCTCCCGAAGACGGTCATCAGCAGAGAGTACAGTTCCGAATGGAAGCCGGGAGATGAGCCTTATTATCCAGTCAATGATGAAAAGAACGGCGCTTTGTATGCAGAGTATAAAAGGCTGGCAGATACGGAAAAGAACGTGATCTTCGGCGGAAGACTGGCGGAATACCGCTACTATGATATGGATGCGGTCATTGCCTCGGCATTGAAGAAGAGCGAAGAAGTATTGTAATGTAACAGATCATAAATGAGGGCAAAAGAAATGCAGTGGCGTGGGTAACGTCACTGCATTTTTATAGCTGCGCCATCGGCGCACGTTTTGAAACAACCTTTAGCCGATCTGCGGTTTTGCTTTTCTCTTATTGCGGAACTCTCTGACAGCGATCAGCAGGTCATAACGATATACCAGCGTGTACATCACAGCCGCCATGACGAAAGCAGTAAGCACATCAAATACGGAATGCTGTTTGATGAACATGGTTGCCATAATAATGGAGACAGCCAGGATCAGGGAACCGATGCGGATGCCTTTTTTCTTCTCAAAGCAATTGCTGCGGATAATGGCAAAGTGTGCACCCAGAGAATTATATACATGAATGCTGGGCCACAGGTTGGTAGGAGTGTCTGTCCGATACAGAGCGGCTACCATACGGGTGAAGATATTGTCTCTCGGCATAACAGCGGGACGAAGGTGCTGTCCGTTGGGCCACAGGGTGGATACGATCAGGAAAATCGTCATGCCCGTGAAGAGGAAGATACAGGTGCGGTAATAATCCTCTTTGTTCTTGAAAAAGAAATAAATGACCACAGCCGATACATAGGCAAACCACAAAAAGTAAGGGATGACGAACACTTCACAAAAAGGAATATAATCATCCGCCGCCATATGTATGATCCGGTAATGTCCGGTAGTATTTTTCTCCAGCCAGGCGAACCAGGTCATGTAAATAATGCCATATATAATAAGAGGAATGGCATGCTTATATTTCAAATAGAAGATCCGTAATTTTTCCATAAAAACCTCATTTCTCTAAAAACCTATGTTCCAAAATCAATTTTAGTATAGCTATCGGAACAAAAAAATCAAGGCTTTTTTGGAATACTTAAGCATTCTTAAGAAAATCTTTAGAGTGTGTTAAATCTGTTTAAGGTGTGATCATCCGGATGGCACCGGGGAGACATTCCACCCGGAAACCGAGGCTCTTTCTTGTCACTTCTCCGTCTGTATGCACCCACAGAGGAGCGGAAGCTGTTATGGACATCTGTGTGGCGGTATGGGCATTGATGCCTTTGACAAAATAATGTTTGCCAAAAAAGGCAGTGGGCAGGGCCAGCAGAACCAATCCCTTGGAAATATTGCCTACGGAACAGAGATCCAATACCCCGTCATGATCGACAGCGGGAGGGCAGAACATGAAACCGCCGCCCTCGTAACGGTGACTCATACAGGTCACGAACAGAAAACGGGGGAGTTCTACGGATTCCTTTTTGTCATGTACCGTGTCCTCCAGTGTCAGCGTGCAGGAGACCTTGCGGGCAGTGATCAGCTGTTTTAAGGCGATACCCAGATAGGTCAGCTTTCCTAAGCCGATCCGGTTCATGGTATCCTTGATCCGGGAACTCATGGCTTCCGCACAGACGGCGGCATCAAAGCCGATCCCGCAGCTGACGGCAAAAAGCCTGGATTCTTCCGGCTGGTCTTCGTCCAGATAGGTCAGTCTCCCCAGATCCATGGCTCTGGGAGAATTATTATGAAGGATTAGATTGAGAGCAGCCTTTGGATCCTTGGAAATTCCCAGATCTCGGGCCAGATCATTGCTGGAGCCGGTGGGAATGTAGCCGAGGATGACTTTGGAAGGATCTGCAATGCCCTGAAGGGTCTCGTTTATCGTGCCGTCACCCCCCAGAACGATGAGCGTTAAGTCAGGCTCTGCAGCATGCTCTGCGGTGATCTGTGCGGCCAGCTGTCGGACTTCTCCGGCTTTCCCGGAAAAATAGGTCTGATATTCGGTATTGCCTGCTTTCAGAGCCGGCTCCACCTGTTCGGCCCAGATTTTTGCCCCTCTTCCGGAGCGGGAGGCGGGATTGATAATAATATGATACATGAGGATTCCCCATCTTTCGTAAAGTTGTAACTATTCAGAGCCGGGAAAATTTGCATAAATTTGCGAATCATGCTTGCATGAATGAGCATAATTTTGAAAATTTTTATGGCGAATGAGGCTCTGAATAGTTATGTTAAAGTTTATTCTAACACACCAGGGGGCTTCTGCCAACATTGTTCATTTTCTGTCTTTGCAAATAAAAGGTTCTATGCTATACTAAACCATAAGTTTAGCGAATTAACGTAACATAAGGAGGAATGAGGCATGTATTCATTGGATGAAGTAAAAAAAGTAGATCCCGAAGTGGCACAGGCCATTATTGACGAGGAGAATCGTCAGAACAGTCACATCGAGCTGATCGCATCTGAAAACTGGGTAAGTAAGGCTGTTATGGCAGCTATGGGAAGTCCACTGACCAATAAATATGCGGAAGGATATCCCGGCAAGAGATATTACGGTGGTTGTGAGTGCGTGGATGTCATCGAGAATCTGGCGATCGAACGTGCCAAGAGGCTGTTTGGATGTGATTATGCCAATGTACAGCCCCATTCCGGAGCACAGGCAAATATGGCAGTGCAGTTCGCTGTGCTGAAGCCCGGCGATACCATTATGGGTATGAATCTGGATCACGGCGGACATCTGACCCATGGTTCACCCGTCAATATGTCCGGTAAATATTTCCATGTAGTACCTTACGGCGTGGATGACAACGGTTTCCTGGATTATGACAGAATGAGAGAGCTGGCCCTGGAATGCAGACCCAAGATGATCATTGCAGGTGCTTCTGCATATGCACGTACCATTGATTTCAAAAAGTTCCGTGAAGTAGCGGATGAAGTCGGTGCGGTACTGATGGTAGATATGGCACATATCGCAGGCCTTGTGGCAGCAGGCCTTCATCCCAGTCCCATTCCCTATGCGGATGTAGTGACCACCACCACCCACAAGACACTGCGCGGACCCAGAGGCGGTATGATCCTCTGCAACAAGGAAGCCAACGAGAAATTCAATTTTAATAAAGCTATTTTCCCCGGCATTCAGGGCGGCCCGCTGATGCATGTCATCGCAGCCAAGGCTGTCTGCTTCGAGGAAGCATTAAGCGACGACTTTAAGGTATATCAGAAGAACATTGTGGACAACGCACAGGCATTGTGCAAGGGCCTGATGAGCCGTGACATTAAGATTGTCTCCGGCGGTACCGACAATCATCTGATGCTGGTAGACCTGACCCCTTACGGTCTGACCGGTAAGGCAGTGGAGAAGCTGTTGGATGCAGCTCACATCACCGCCAACAAGAACACCATTCCCAACGATCCCCAGTCTCCGTTCGTGACCAGTGGTATCCGTCTGGGAACCCCTGCGGTAACTTCCAGAGGTCTGAACACCGAGGATATGGATCAGGTGGCAGAGGCCATTGCCATGGTCATCAAGGGTGGCGAGGAACAGGTTCCCGCAGCCAGAGCCATCATTCAGAAATTAACAGACAAATATCCTCTGATCTAGGCAGAAGCTGTTTGCAAAGGTCAGCCCGTACATGTAAATGTGCAGGCTGGCCTTTATTTATGTTGGAGTTGAGTTTATACAGTCGTCGTGTTAAAATGTTGGACGGAATACAAAAGAACAGCAGATAGAGGGAACAGATGAAAAAAGAGAAATGGAAAACCTTTGTGACGGACAGGTGGAAGGTGGCAGCGCCGGGACTGCTGGCAGCTTTTGCTGTCTGTTTTATTTTTTTTATTTATGCACCGTTGGAATTGTATGTTACGAACCAGACAGAATTCTGGTTTGATTTTTATAAGATATTAAAAGCGGTTCTGCAGAATTTTGCACTTTTTTTTGGACTGAATGTGTTGGGAATCCTTTTGGCAGCCTGTATCTCCAAAGTTTTTTGCCGGTTCGTTACGGCAGCGGAACTGGTGGTTTTGCTTACTTTATATGTGCAGGGCAATTTTCTGGTGAATCATATGCCGCCTTTCGACGGCACGGAAATCGTATGGGAGGACTACCGGGGAGAAAATATAAAGACAGCGATAGTGTGTATTCTCATAGCGGCAGCGGTCGTGACCGTGGCAAAGCTGCTTGGTGCAAAGAGATTTCAGGGAATCTGTATGGCTGTGAGTGCGGGACTTTCGGGAATCCTCATGATAACGCTTGTGACGATGACTGTGACCACAGGGGCTTACCGGGAGAGAACCACTTATTATGCACTGGAGAACGGACAGTACCGTCTGTCACAGGATCAGAATTTCCTGGTATTGCTGTTGGATGCGGTGGATGCGAAGACTTTTGAAGAAGTGATGGATTCGGATCCGGCCTATACAGAGACATTTGCTGATTTTACTTATTATCCGGATATGGTGGGAGCATATCCCTGGACGGCGTTTTCTGTTCCGTATATCTTATCGGGCAAATGGTATGAAGGAGAAGAATATTATCTGGATTACGCGGCGGCAGCTGTGGATGAATCAGGATTGTTCCGGGAACTGTCTGAGAGGGATTATGACATCGCATTGTATGAGTCTGATCCGTGGGTGACTTCGTATACCTATCAGTTTTCCAATATGGTGGAACTGCAGCATGAGGCGTATGTCTGGAAGTATTTCAGGCGGGCAATCTGCAAGCTGGGCGGCATCCGCTATGCACCGTTTTTCCTAAAGGAATACTGTTATCGGGCCATTGTACAGACGCAGGGGCAGCACAATGCCTTTGTGGACGAGAGCAATCCTCTGTATACCTGGGATCTCAAAGAATTTGCCACACATATGCAGGAAGAAGAGGTGACGTATCAGGAGGGAAAGTGTTTCCGGTATTATCATTTGCAGGGAGGGCATGTTCCTTTCCTGTATGATGCGGATCTGAATGCGGTAGGAGATTCTTCGTATACGGAGACGCTGGAGGCCAATATCAGGGTGATCGGTCAGTTCCTTGATAAGCTGAAACAGTCAGATCTGTATGACAATTCGGTTATTATCGTTATGGCAGATCATGGCTTTGATCCTCAGAATGAGGTCTCGGCATATGACAGACAGAATCCTCTGTTCCTGGTAAAAGGTGTGGGAGAGAGCCATCCGTTACAGACATCGCTTGTTCCTGCAGCTTACGAGGATCTTCAGGATGCATATGTGAGACTGATGGACGGAGCGGCGGGAGATGCGATTTTCCCATATCAGGAGGGCGAAAAAAGAGAACGCCGGTACATTTTTTATGAGAATACAGAACACGTCATGTATGAATGGTTACAGACGGGACCGGCATGGGATTTTAACGCATATCGGGAGACGGGGAACAAATATCCCCGCAAGAATTAGAGACAACCCCTGTTTTGAACTTTTTGGAATTTACAGCAAAAGGTTAAAAATGGGGGTTGTCTTTCATGCTTTACTGTGCTAGAATATCCCTCGGTGAAAAACAAGTGTCCGCACTACAGATACGAACCGGAAGAAAGGATAACATATGGGAGAAACGACCAAGTATTTTGTGGTGAAGCAGAAGGCAATCCCCGAAGTACTGTTAAAGGTAGTGGAAGCAAAGCGGCTTCTGGAGTCAGAGAAGGTTCTGACCATACAGGAAGCGGTTGATGCGGTAGGTATCAGCCGCAGTTCTTTTTATAAGTACAAAGATGATATTTTTCCCTTTCATGACAATTCCCAGGGAACGACCATCACTCTTACCTTTCAGATGGATGATGAACCGGGTATATTGTCGGATGTGCTGAAGATCATCGCAGAGTACCGGGCCAATATCCTGACGATCCATCAGAGTATTCCCATCAACGGAATCGCTTCTCTGACATTGAGTATTCAGGTATTGCAGACCACGGGGGACATTTCCCGGATGATTGAGCAGCTGGAGGGACAGCCCAGTGTACATCATGTAAAAATACTGGCAAAAGAATAAAATTTTTCACACGCAATTTGTGCCTGCGCAAGGTACGAAAGTACCTGAAAGATTGCAGGCTATGAGAAAGGCAAGGGTTATGATATGATCAACGTTGCAGTATTAGGCTACGGCACCGTGGGCAGCGGTGTGGTGGAAGTTATCGAGAAAAACAAGGACATGGTGAACAAGAAGTCCGCACAGGAACTGGAGGTAAAATACATCCTGGATCTGAGAGATTTCCCCGGAGATCCTTACGAGGACAAAGTCATTCATGATTTCAATACGATCTTACATGACGACAGTGTGACCATTGTCTGTGAGACCATGGGCGGTGTCGGAGCCGCTTATCAGTTCACGAAGCAGGCTCTGGAACGGGGCAAGAGCGTCTGCACCTCCAACAAGGAGCTGGTAGCCAAGCACGGTCCCGAACTGCTGCAGATCGCCAGAGAACATAATTGTAACTATCTGTTCGAAGCCAGTGTGGGCGGCGGTATTCCCATTATCCGTCCGTTGAATTATTCCCTGACAGCAGAGAAGATCGAGGCTATCAACGGTATCTTAAACGGTACTACGAATTATATCTTAAGTAAAATGGAAAAA
>OHHQ01000981.1_pt1 | contig 12943 bp, 12 predicted proteins | sample 1568051 | NCBI WGS metagenome assembly OHHQ01 (sample SAMEA3879567, study PRJEB24766) | human gut metagenome | biome: human-associated habitat; feature: feces | place: USA | collected 1985/1987
GCGTGAGAACTTTGATCTTCGTCCGGCAGGAATCATCAAAATGCTGGATTTAAGACGTCCGATCTACAAACAGACTTCTTCTTACGGACACTTTGGAAGAAACGATCTGAATCTTCCGTGGGAAAAACTGGACAAAGCAGAAGTATTGAAAAAATATTTATAACAGTAGACGGAATGCCTCTTTTGGTTTATAGTAATACGAAAGAGGTGCGGAAAATAAAAAAGAAGGACAGGGACCTGCACCAGGGACTGTCCTCTTTTCTGTATTAGAGCATGCAGGATGGGAGGCGATGAAGATGAAATTAAAAACCAAGCTGATTCTTGCGTTTATGATCGTGATGATTCTGCCTACATTGTTTACAACTGTAGCGATGACGGCATTTGCGCCAAAAGCGGTGAATGATATTCAGGAATTATATCTGATCATTGTATTTTGCACGGCATCAGCTCTGATCTTCTGGATTTACAGGACGGTTTCACTGCCGCTTGCAAAACTGCAGGCAGCGGCCCGCAATATCAAAGAGGGCAATCTGGATTTTGAAATTAAGAATGAGACCAATGATGAAATCGGACAGCTCTGTCAGGATTTTGAAGAGATGCGTTTGAGACTGAAGGCAAACGCAGAAGAAAAGGTGGCATACGATAAAGAGAACAAAGAATTGATCAGTAATATTTCCCATGATCTGAAGACCCCTATCACAGCCATTAAGGGTTATGTGGAAGGAATCATGGACGGCGTGGCAGACACGCCGGAGAAGATGGACAAATACATCAAGACCATCTACAATAAAGCCATTGATATGGATCGTCTGATCAACGAGCTGACCACTTATTCCGGAATTGATAATAACCGGATCCCGTACAATTTCCACCGGATCAACGTGGCGGATTATTTCGGTGACTGTGTGGAAGAAGTCGGACTGGATCTGGAGCAGCGGGGTATCAAGCTGAACTATTCGAATCTGGTATCTCCTGACACAGTTGTCATCGCGGATCCGGAGCAGATGAAGAAGGTCATCAATAATATTATCAGTAACAGCGTAAAATATATGGACAAGCCTGACGGGCATATTGATATCCGTATTCTTGACGAAGTGGATTCCATCCGGGTAGAGATCGAGGACAACGGCAAGGGAATCGCACAGAAGGATCTGCAGAAGATCTTCGAGAGGTTCTACCGCACGGATGCTTCGCGCAATTCCGCCCAGGGCGGCAGTGGCATCGGATTATCCATTGTTAAAAAAATTGTTGAGGATCATGGCGGTTATGTATGGGCGACAGCCAAAGAAGGGGAAGGAACCTGTATGCATTTTGTATTGAGAAAATATATTGAGCTGCAGCCGGGTGGAACCAAGTAATGAATAAGGAATCAATAAGGGAATGAAACAGAAATGGCATGATAATCGATAATACAAGGACATTCTGTAAATGGAGGATAAATAATGAGTAAGATTTTAATTATTGAAGATGAAGTAGCAATTGCAGATCTTGAGAAGGATTATCTGGAGCTCAGTGATTTCAAGGTCGATATCTGCAATACCGGCGATGAGGGACTGAAGACCGCACTGGCAGGCGATTATGATCTGATCATTCTGGACCTGATGCTGCCCGGCATGGACGGCTTCGAAGTATGTAAGAAGATCCGCGAGGAGAAAAATATTCCCATTCTCATGGTATCTGCGAAGAAGGACGACATTGATAAGATCCGCGGCTTAGGGCTGGGTGCGGATGACTATATGACCAAACCTTTCAGCCCCAGTGAACTGGTAGCCCGTGTGAAGGCGCACATGGCCCGTTATGAGAGACTGGTGGGAACTAACCAGAAGCAGCAGAATGATATCGTGGAGATCCGTGGTATCCGTATTGATAAGACTGCAAGACGTGTCTATGTGGACGGTGTGGAGAAGACGTTTACGACCAAGGAATTCGATCTGCTGACGTTCCTGGCGGAGCATCCGAACCATGTATTTACCAAAGAAGAATTGTTCCGTGAGATCTGGGATATGGATTCTATCGGTGATATTGCCACCGTCACAGTGCATATCAAGAAGATCCGTGAGAAGATCGAAAAAGATACTGCAAAGCCTCAGTATATCGAGACCATCTGGGGTGTGGGCTACCGATTTAAAGTATAAAAGAAGAAAAATAAGATCAGAAGAGAACTCCTATGATGGATACAGCAACAAACTGTCTCCAATAGGAGTTTTTTATCTAAAAGTGTGTTATAATCATAGCATTGCGGATTGCACCCGTGAAATTTGATTAGCGATTCCACTGATGAGATAAAGCATCGGCGGAATGGAGTGTGTTATGAACAGTAAAAAAATAATACAGTTGTCTACGACACAGAAGATCATGCTTAGCTTTCTGTGTGCCATATTAGTGGGTAGCTTCCTGCTGGCATTACCCATCAGTTCAGCTACCGGAGAAGCGGTTCCTTATATAGATGCTTTATTTACGGCTACCACATCCATATGTGTGACCGGTCTGGTGACGGTTCCCACATATTCCACCTGGAGCGTCTGGGGACAGATCGTGATCCTGTTTCTGATCCAGTTGGGAGGTCTGGGAGTCATTACGGTCATGTACGGTGTGATGATGGGACTGCACAGACGACTGGGACTGGGTAACCGGTGGATGCTGCAGGATGTATTTAATCTGAATAATATCTCCGGAATCGTGAAATTCCTCCGCAAGGTTCTCATAGGTACTCTGGTGGTGGAGGGATGCGGAGCTCTTTTGTACATGACAGTATTTGTGCCGGGATACGGACTCAGAGGCATATGGATTTCGATTTTTAATGCCGTATCTGCCTTCTGCAACGCCGGAATGGATATTATGGCGGAAGACAGTCTGTGCGGCTATGTATTTCAGCCCATGGTCAATCTGGTCACGATGCTGTTGATCATATTAGGAGGCTTAGGCTATATTGTCTGGTGGGATGTACTGCGGGTTTTGAAAAATATCCGGAGCCAGAAGCTGAAATGTTTCCGACTGCTGACACTGCACAGTAAAATAGCACTCACGGTGACAGGAATACTTATTGTAGTGGGAGCGGCGGCATTTTATATTTTTGAATACAATAATCCTCTGACGATGCAGGATTACACGGTGCCGCAACGGATCTGGGCATCCCTGTTCCAGGCAGTAACTACGCGAACCGCAGGTTTTGCCACAATTCCACAAGAGGATCTGACCAATACCTCTGCGATCATTTCGGTGCTTTTGATGCTGATCGGCGGCTCTCCGGTGGGAACCGCAGGAGGAATGAAGACAGTTACGATCGCAGTGCTGCTGGTATCTATGTTTGCCACTATAGGTAATAAGGAGGATGCGGAGCTTTTTGGGAGAAATATTCCGAAGCAGGCGGTGAATAAATCGGTAGCGGTTGTAGGTATGTTTTTTATCATTGCGTCGTTGTCCACAATTCTTTTATCTGCAGTGACAGATGCGGCTGTGATCGATATTGTGTATGAAACAGTGAGTGCCACAGCTACTGTGGGATTAAGCAGGAACCTGACTTCCATGCTGAATCTTTGGGGAAAACTGATTATTATCGTGACCATGTATCTGGGAAGAGTCGGCCCCATATCTCTGGTAGTGGCATTCAGCACGCAGAAAAAGAACAAAAATATTGTGAAGAACCCGACAGAAGAGATCAGCGTCGGATAAAGCAGATCGAAGCAACAGGAAGGAAGAGACTATGGGAATCAATCAGACCTATGCAGTATTTGGACTTGGAAGATATGGAAGAAGTGTGGCGAAGGAGTTGGCAGAGAACGGCGCAGAGGTGGTAGCGGTGGACAACAGAGAGGCAGTTGTCAATGCGGCAATTTCAGAGATTCCATACTGTAAATGTGCGGATGTTACAGATTCGGAAGCGTTGAGACAGATCGGTATTGCGAATATTGATGTGGTCATTGTGACCATGGCAAATCATCTGGAAGCCAGTGTTATGGCAACCATGCTGTGTAAAGAACTGGGCGTAAAGACCGTTATCGCCAAATGCGCCACTGAGATAAACTGCAAGATCCTTACGAAAGTAGGAGCAGACCGTGTAGTATTCCCCGAGAGTGAGTCAGGGATCCATCTGGCCAAAAATCTGTTAAGCTCCGGTTTCATGGACATTATCGAATTGTCCCAGGATGTGTCTATGGTGGAAATGGAAGTCAAACAGCAGTGGGTCGGGAAGAACCTGATTGAACTGAATCTGCGGAAAAAATATTCCATTAACGTGGTGGCGATCATCGAAGGAAAAAATGTAAATACCAATATCGACCCGGAAGTACCTCTGACACAGGATATGCGGCTGATCGTTATTGCTAACCGGGCAAAATTAAATAAACTGAAATAGAATAGCTGAGAGTTATAAAAAGTGAAACATCTGACGGTGCACTTGAGCACAAGACAGAATGTTTCACTTTTTTTATACAGTGCAGCCATCTGGAAAGCTGTAAACAGGTGATCAGTTATCTGCCTGGAAAGTCTTTTCGTTAAAGGCTCCCTGCTGCTTGGCAACGATGGTGGTACATACAGCATCACCGGTGATATTTACGGCAGTACGCAGCATGTCCAGAATACGGTCGATACCCATAATCAGTGCGATTCCCTCGGTGGGAAGGCCCACGGAGGTGAGAACCATGGACAAGGTGACCAGACCGACACTGGGGACACCGGCAGTACCGATGGAAGCGATCGTCGCGGTGGCAATGACAGTAGCAATGGCAGCCGGGGTCAGAGGAATACCGTAAGCCTGTGCTATGAAAACAACTGCTACGCCCTGCATAATGGAAGTACCGTCCATGTTAATGGTGGCACCCAGAGGAATCGTAAAGGACGAAATCTGTTTGGAGACACCGATTTTTTTATACAGAGTGTCGATAGACAGAGGGATCGTCGCATTACTGGTGGAAGTGGAGAAGGCAAAGGTCATAACCGGGAAGAACTTTTTAATGAACTTAAAAGGATTCAAGCGGGTGAACACAAACAGCATGACCTGATATACCACGAAACACTGTACTGCCAGCGCCAGAATGACACTTCCCATATATTTCAGCATAGGCACAAAAGCGTCGAAGCCGATGCCTGCGAAGGTCTTGGCGATCAGGCAGAAGACACCGACAGGGGCAGCTTTCATGACTGCAATCGTCATTTCCATCATAATGTCATTGAACTGACTGAAAAAGTTCGCCACAGTGGAAACCCGGTTTCCCATGGCAGCCAGAAGAATACCGACAAATAAAGCAAAGAAGATGATCGGCAGCATATCTCCGGCGGACAGAGAGGTAAAAATATTTTTCGGAATAATATTTAACAACGTCTCCGCAAAATCTACCTGGGTGGTCGCGACTTCGGTGGCATCCTCCGGCAACGCAATATTTAAGCCAACGCCGGGATTGATCAGACTGGCAATGCCCAGTGCCACGCAGATCGCCAAAGCAGTGGTGCACAGATAGAACAGGATCGTTTTCACACCCACAGTTCCCAACGTTTTCGTGTCACCGATGGCCATGGCGCCGCAGACCAGGGAGCAGAATACCAGAGGAACCACCAGCATCTGCATCAGGCGGATAAAACCGTTGCCCAGTACATAGAGAATACCGTTGATCAGAATCGTATCTCTAAAGTACCCTTCCGGCATATAATAATGGATCAGCACACCACATACCGCACCGGTTAAAAGGGCGATAAAAATTCTGGTGGACAGACCGAGTTTTTTCTTTTCTTTTTCGTGTTTTTCCACTATTCCAGTCCTCCGGTTTCTTTCATGTAGGAAGCCAGCGTCTCTCTCCAGCCACTGGGTTCTTCGATGCCGGTGAGACGCAGCATCATATTGTCCAGTACGGAATATTTCTCCGGGGTGCCGTCTTTTACTGTGACGGTAAGCCGGTCCTCTTTTCCGGCAAGACGCAGGATCTCTTTCGCGAATTCCAGGCGTGTGCAGGAACCGCCGCCGCATACGGCGTGATAGATACCGTAATGGTCGTTGTCGATGAAAAATTTTACCACCCGGGCAAGCTCTGCAGCGGAGGTAGGTACCGCACGGTCGTTATTTAGCAGTTCCATAGTGGATACCTGAGGGTCCGCGGCAGCTTCGAGTACTTCATTCAAAAAGTCTTTGCCGATGCCATAGATCCAGGAACTGCGGATAATGACATAGCGGGTCATCAGCTGGATGACGAATTTCTCTCCGGCGTATTTGGATTTTGCAAACAGTCCTACGGGATTTACATCATCGAACTCATTATAGGGTGTGTCGGATGCGCTGGAAAATACATCATCCGTAGAGATCTGTATGAGTTTTGCCTGAATGCTCTCCGCAGACTGCGCCAGATTTCTCGCACCTACGGCGTTTACCTTGTAAGCCATATCTGTCTCCGACTGCGCTGCACCGGCGGAAGGATGATATCCTGCACAGTTGATGACGACATCGGGACGATTGCGGTGCATGAACAGGGAAACTGCATGTTCATCCGTGATATCCAGCTCATCCTTGTCGGTCTCGTATAATTCATATTCCATCATGTCTAACAACCTGATCAACGCCTGCCCCATGTGACCGAGGGAACCGACGATCCATATTTTTTTCATTGTATACCTCCTTTATTTTATATAATGTTGGGTTTTGTAGAAATGATCAAGAAAATATCTGGGAACAGTATAGCATACGATACCGTGCGAAAGAAAGCACAAAAGAGAAGTGAGAATAATTTCCTTGGCATATATAGACTGACGATATATATTGTGTGTAGAAAGCCCATATAGAGAGGAGCGTATACATATGGCAATCGATAGGAATCTGGTACAGGGAAGTATGGCAATGATGATCCTGCGTCTATTGGAGACCAAGGACATGTATGGCTATGAGATGATTGAGGCACTGCGAGAGAGATCTAACAATGTCTTCGAACTAAAGGCCGGGACACTGTATCCTCTGCTGCACTCGCTGGAGAGCCGTGGAGATGTGGTGTCTTACGAGGACAATACTTCCGGCAAGACGAGAAAATACTACCAGCTGACTCCTGCAGGAAAAAAGCATGCGGAAGAAAAGAAGAAGGAATGGCAGGAATACCAGACTGCAGTTTCCGGAGTGTTGAGTCTTCAGAGAGGGTGCTGATTATGGGAAAGGAAGAAAAAAGGGTAGTGCTGGCAGCGCATGAGGAGGCAGAACAACCGGCGGCGGAAGAGAATACGGATTGGCGGAATGCCGGAAGCATCCGGGATTATCTGGATGCCATAGGAGAACAGATCGAGAATCCCCATGCCAGATGCGCAATCCGCAGGGAGATTGGCAATCACATTGAGGAACAGACGGAGGACTACCACCGGGAGGGAATGACACCCCTGGCAGCCGCACAGGAAGCGGTACGCCAGATGGGGGATCCGCTGCAGACCGGCAGGGAATTGAACCGGATCCACAGGCCGAAGTTTCCGACAGTGTTGTTTGGCATCACGGTGATACTGACACTGGTGGGAATTGTCATGCAGGGAATCTTGTTTTCCCATATGGAGACGGTGGGAGCGGAAAATTATCTGCGTAATACGATCCTGTATAACGGAATCGGACTGTTGCTGATTCTCGGACTTCTCTATGGAAACTATATGAAATTGGTACGTTTCAGCTATGGGCTGACGGCGCTTTTTATAGCTGCAGGGCTGGCAGGCAGTATGCTGGGGACACATATGTGGAGTGGCAGTTATCATGACAGATACGAAGCTGTCTATCTGCTGTGGATGTTTCTTCCGGTTCTGTATGCCTTGCTTTTGTATCGCATGCGAACCTTAAGCTGGAAGGTAATCCTGATTCTGGATGCGGTGTATCTGGCAGCGGTGCTGCTGTTATCGCAGGATATTACCTGCTCTGCCGGTATGATGGAAGCTTTCTTGTTATCTATCGTAATTTTGTTCCTTGCCATCAAACGGGGCATTCTGCCGGGAAAAAAGAGATTACTCTATTTGGCGGCGGATGGTTTACCGGATGGGAAAAGGGGAGACCGGTTATATTGCCAGCAATATTCAGCAGGAACAGCATGGCTTTTCATTGTTGGGTGGGGGAAAGATCAGTGAGGCATTACTTTTTACCTCAGATCAAAATAACGGGACATGGTCCCTGTCACAGGAGAGCTGTACAACCTACATTATTCACAGCATTTTCCTGTGGTTTGGTATCATTGTGGGAGTATTGGTGATCGTGGCACTGTTTGCTTTTGCGCTTTATGCACTCCGTGTCGCTCTGCGTCAGAGTAATCGTGCGGCATTGCTGTTGGGCAGTGTGTGCAGTCTGAGCATCATGCTTCGGATCGTCAATGCGGTTCTGGTGAATTTTGGATTTGGCATTTACTACACCATATCCATTCCATTTCTGGCTTATGGGCTGGGGAACTGTCTGGCCAATTCCCTGATGGTGGGAGTGATTTTATGTGTCTTTCGTAACAGCAATGTCATGATGGAAGAGCTGGAAAGAAAAACTGGTATACAAACTGCCGATATAAAAAGAAGAGAAACAAAAACAGAATCGTAAACTTGTATAGGTACAAAGGTGTAATTTAGAATTTCATATTCATAGTGCATAAAAAACCCCCTTCAATAAGAAAGATAGTCCCCTTATCTTTGAAGGGGGCTTTTGCTATACTGTTAACATAAAGTTAAGGGGAACGCAAAAAACAGCTAAAATTAGCCTATTTATTAATGGAAGGGAAGGACGAAGAGAAGGTATGAGTGAAAAAGAAGTCATAGTATCCATGAAGGATATATGCAAAAGCTTCCCGGGAGTAAAAGCACTGGATCATGTACAGTTTGAATTGCGATCCGGAGAAGTCATGGCCCTGTTGGGAGAGAATGGCGCCGGCAAGAGTACGCTGATGAAGATTCTGAGCGGTGTGTATACCAGAGACAGTGGAAGCCTGGAAATCTTTGGCAAGGAGTATGGGGATCTGACACCGAAACAGGCACAGGAAGCCGGAGTTGCTATTATCCATCAGGAACTGAATATGTGTAAGCACCTGTCCGTAGCAGAGAACATGTTCTTAGGCAGGGAGAAGACAAAAGGTATTGTATTGGCAAACGGTGATATGGAAGCGGAAGCCTCCCGGATATTAAATGATCTGAAAATCGATATTGACCCGAAGCAGGTCGTGGGAGAACTGCCGGTATCCAAACAGCAGATGGTCGAAATTGCCAAAGCATTGTCGGTCAATGCGAGAATCCTGATCATGGATGAACCCACATCCGCACTGACAGCAAAGGAAATAGATGATCTGTTCCGCATTATTAAGGATCTGCGATCCAAGGGATGCGGTATTGTATACATATCCCACAGACTGGAAGAGCTTCAGCATATTGTAGACCGTGTGACCATCATGAGAGACGGACAGTATATTACTTCCATGAATTTCAAAGATACCACGATGGACCAGATTATAGCCAATATGGTAGGACGAGAGATCAAGGAACAGTTCCCGAGAGAGTCGTGTAAAAAAGGGGAAAAGATTCTGGAAGTCAAGGGATTAAACGCAGGTCGCATGGTGCGGGATATCAATTTCGCATTGTATGAAGGCGAGATCGTGGGCTTTGCCGGACTGATGGGTGCTGGAAGAACAGAAACGACAAGAGCAATCTTCGGAGTGGATCCAAAGGACAGCGGAGAGATCATTCTGGAAGGGAAAACATTAAAAATTACAAATCCCAATGATGCAATCCGCGCAGGAATCGTACTGGCACCGGAAGACCGGAAAAAGGATGGATTGTGTACCAAATTGAGCATCCGGCACAATATTGCATTACCTAATCTGGATATTCTCTGCAACAAACTGGGAGTAGTCAGCAGCAAGAAGGAAGATCAGATGTGTGACGAGGCAGTAGAAAACCTGAAGATCAAAACACCGAACGTGGACATCAATGCCGGTAACTTATCTGGTGGTAATCAGCAAAAGGTAGTCGTAGGAAAATGGCTGGCACGGAATTCAAAAGTCGTTATCTTCGATGAACCCACCAGAGGAATCGACGTGGCAGCAAAGGTTGAAATCTATAACCTCATGAACGAACTGAAAAAACAGGGAATTGCCGTAATGTTCGTATCTTCGGAGATGCCGGAAGTCATGGGAATAGCCGATCGTATCATTGTAATGTGTGATGGAAGGATTACTGGGGAATTGGATGCCAGAAACACAACGCAGAATGAGATCCTGACCCTGGCAACCCAGTTCGAGAAGAAGATCGCAGCTAACGCTTAAATTATAACCATAAGAAAGGTGAAAATATCATTATGAAAAAGCAAAGTCCGTTGAAAAGAATTTTTGCGATCAGAGGAATGGGAGGAGCCCTTACCGCTTTTGCCGGTCTGATCATCATCTATATCGCTTTTGGTATTATAAATCCGGCCGTATTTTCCGGTCAGAATGTAATGAACCTGTTACGATCCATGTCAAAGTATCTGATCATTGGTATTGGTCAGAGTTATGTGCTGATCACCGGTAATATCGATCTGTCCATTGGATCTGTGGTAGGTATGAGTGCCATGATCGCAGCAACACTGATGACCATGGGTGTGAACCCTGTAGTAGCTATCCTGATTACTTTTGTATGTTGCATGATCATCGGGGTACTGAATGGTATTCTGGTAGGTAAGTGGAAACTGCCTCCCTTCATTGCTACTCTGGGAACCATGTTTGTAGCAAGAGGTGTTGCTTACATGGTAAACGGCAACCGTAATACGGATGCCATCGCATCCGGTGTCGGCAAAGATGCCGGAGAGACTTTCCAGAATGTTTTCTACTATGGTAAAACATTGGGCGTTTACAATACTTTCTGGATTGCAATTATTATCTTTATCGTATTCTTCTTTCTGCTGTCCAAAACACGTACCGGCAGACATATTTATGCCATCGGTTCCAATGTGGATGCAGCAAAGCTGTCCGGCGTCAGCGTAGTAAAGACCACCACCAAGACCTATCTGGTCAGTGCATTCTGTTCTTTTGTGGTAGGATTGATCCTCTGCGGTCAGGCCGGAATGGGTAACATGGAAGCCGGTAACATGTACGAGATGTATGCGGTAGCCGCAGGCGTTATCGGTGGTATTTCTCCTTTGGGAGGAACCGGATTGCTGTTGGGAACTCTGGCAGGTGCTTCCGTATGGCAGACACTGGAGAATGGCCTGAATATGATTGGCGCCCAGGTAGGTATCCAGAGACTGGTTATCGGTATCATCGTAGTGTTTGCAGTACTTCTGGATGTTGTTGTAAGGAATGGTGTATTTAAGAAGAAACCGGCTAAGAATTAGACATCAATTAAGATGCTAAGATAAATCAATGAACACTTTTAAGGAGGGTTTACAAAATGAAAAAGGTATTATCAGTAGCTTGTGCATTATGCATGACAACAGCAATGCTGACCGGATGTGGCAGCAGCAACAACGCAGGAACCGCAGCCACCGGTGAGGCACAGAACAGTGCGGCAGCATCCACCACCACAGAGCAGGCTTCAACTGCAACAGACGCAGGAACCACTCTGATCGCTCTGATCACCATGGATTCTCTGGATCAGCACTGGGTAACTCTGAATGAGGGCGCACAGAAGGCAGCAGCAGAGCTGGGTGTAACAGTTCAGTTTATGGCTCCCAATACCAAGGATGATGCTCAGCAGATCGAGTGTGTAAACAACGCAGTCAGTGCAGGTGCACAGGCTATCATCGTAGCAGCAAACGGTCCCGATGCGATTTCTTCCGCACTGAGAGAGGCATCAGATGCAGGCGTTAAGCTGATTTACGTAGATTCCCCTGCGAACGTATCCGCAGAAGCTACTTTCTCTACCGACAACAATGCTGCAGGTAAGACAGCAGGTGAAGAGATGAAGAAAGCATTGGCAGATGCAGGTGTCACCAGTGGTTCCATTGGTATCATCAATGTAAATGCAGCAACCGATTCCTGCGTTATGAGAGAAGAAGGTTTCCGTTCTGCATTTGAAGGAACTGATTTCGAACTTCTGGAGACTCAGTACGGCGAAGGCGATGCAGCAAAATCCCAAAGTATTGCAGAGAACTATATTACCCAGGGCGTTGTAGGTATCTTCGGATGTAACGAAGGTTCCACCACCGGCGCCGGTAACGCCATCAAGGCTTCCGGTAAGGATAACGTAATCGGTGTAGGCTTTGATAAGTCTGATGCTATCCTGGGTCTGATCGATGACGGATATCTGCTGTGTACCATGGCTCAGAATCCCGATGTTATGGGTTATGAAGGTGTAAAAGCAGCTGTAAAAGCCATCAATGGTGAAAGTCTCGGTGGTGCTGTAACCGATACAGGAGTATCTGTTCTGACCAAACAGCAGTAAGCAAAATCTTTTCTCTTCCATAAATATAAAAATTCAACAGGAATATCCGGAAATATGGGATATTCCTGTTGAATTGCATTTAAACGAGTGCTAAAATAAATCTATATTTATGGAAAAAAAGGCTAATAATGAGGATAAAATTATGTGGAAGGTAATGATCGTAGATGACGAGAAGCTGATCTGCAAGCTTGTCCAGGCATTGGTCGAGTGGGACAAACTGGGAATGCAGATGGCGGCACAGGCAGAAAATGCCATACAGGCACTGGATATGCTGCAGCAATATAGACCGGACATTCTGATCACGGATATTCGCATGCCGGGAATGGACGGGCTGGAGCTGATAAAAAATGCAAAAAAGATATGTCCGGAACTGGAAATCATCATTATCAGTGGATATGCACATTTCGAGTATGCACGAAATGCGCCAAAGAAGATGGATGTCGATATTTTCCTTCTTGAATATCTTGTATATATTGGGACGTGTACAGCATAACTGTCCGGCGAACCAGGTAACTGTGCGTCCCTGTTCGTGAAGCGTGCGTTCGATAAGTTGTCCCGCATGAATCATGTCATTCTGCAAGTGTGCGTCCCCCGGATTCCCGTTGGAGGAACGGAT
>OHHQ01000986.1_pt1 | contig 12913 bp, 12 predicted proteins | sample 1568051 | NCBI WGS metagenome assembly OHHQ01 (sample SAMEA3879567, study PRJEB24766) | human gut metagenome | biome: human-associated habitat; feature: feces | place: USA | collected 1985/1987
CGCCATATAAAACTGCTTATCTGCCTGAATGCAAGCATTCGCAGAACGCAGTTTTTCATGGCTCTGAATAGTTACAAAATATCTCCGCCAGCGCCCCGATCACCTTCTGTAATATCTCATCCGCCATATCCGAATAGTGAATGACCAGAATTCCCCGATATTTCTGCGCATCCGCAAAGCAATATTCCGACAGACAGTTCACGAGAATTCCCCGCTGTCTGGCCGCCCACTTGATCTCCACATCACTAAGTTCCGTCCGCACATGCAGCAGAAAATGAGTCCCGGCATCATCCTGATAGATCTGGCTGATCTGACTTAAAGGTGACTCCCGAAACATCCGGCAGATCCGCTCCCGCTGCCCTCTGTAATCGTTGAGCAGTCTCGGGATATGGCGTTCAAAATACCCTTTTTCCAGAAACGCTGCCATGGCATACTGTTCAAAACCGGATACCGTGCAGGAATAAAAATTCATAGTGGAAATATAGCGTTCCATCAATTTCTCCGGCAGCACCATATAGCCGATACGCAGGGATGGCACCATGGTCTTGGAAAAAGTGTTGATGTAAATAACTCTGTGGTTGCGGTCCATGGACTGCATGGAGGGAACCGGCTTTCCCACCATGCGGAATTCACAATCGAAATCGTCCTCCACGATATAGCGCTCCGGTTCCTCCGCCGCCCAGCGAAGCAATTCCTGCCGTCTTCCCACAGGCATGACCAGTCCGATGGGAAAATGATGTTCCGGCGATACATGCGCCACGGTAATACCCTTTTGATCCAGCTGTTCCACTTTCATTCCCTGACCGTCAATGTCCACATAATCCCAGGTCACACCGCCCACATCATACAGTTTCGTAATCTTGCGATACCCAGGATTTTCCACACCGAATTTTGCATTTTTGCCCAATAACTGTAGCAGACGACTGTAGAGATATTCTGTTCCCGCTCCCACAATAATATGATCCGGTGACACATGCATGCCACGGTACCGATACAAATGCTCTGCAATGGCCACCCTTAGTTTTTCCACTCCGTTAAAAGGAACCGTCTTAAGCAGAGACGTATCATAATCCGTCAGGGTCTGCCGCATGATCTTCGCCCAGGTGGCAAAGGGGAACTTATCATATTGAATATTGTTGGCCGTCAGATCCGCCAGATATTCTTCCTCCCGGAAACGGGTCACAAAGGATGCATAGGCTGGGGCGGAGACGTTCTTCACTTCCAGACGGTTGACAAAATACCCTCTCTTTTCCTCCGACCGGATATAGCCCTCCAGCAGCAGCTGTTCATAGGTATTCTCCACGGTCTTGACACTGACCTGTAAGTGCTCGGCAAACGCCCGCTTCGAAGGAAGCTTCTCACCGGCAGTCAGCCGGCCGCTCAAGATGTCAGCTTTCATCGCTTCATATAAGTATTCATACATGGTTTTTCTGCCACGGGCAGTCAGATCATAGGTCAGCATCTGGTATCCTCCTTTTTTCTTATTTTGGTTATTTAAAAGATATCAGATTTTATTATAATGAACTCATAAAGTAAAAGCAAGCAGGAAGGACAGATTCTCCCCCCGCCAAGGGGGTGATTCCTCAAGAGGGCAGCTCCTCAAGAAGAGCAGGATTTTCCTTCGGAAAACAAGGGAGGATTTAACATGGGCGTATATGCAATCACCGGCGCATCCAGCGGAATCGGCGCCAAGACAAAAGAACTGTTACTTCAAAAAGGACACGAAGTCATCAATATCGATCTGAAGGACGGCGATATCTGCGTGAACCTGGCAACCCCGGAAGGAAGACAGGCCGCTGTAGACAAGCTGCATGAGCTGCATCCCGAAGGTCTGGACGGCATGATCTGCAATGCCGGTGTCTCCGGTGCCTGCGGCAATCTGGAACTGATCATTTCCCTGAACTATTTCGGAACCGTAGCCATTGCAAAGGGCGTCTATGACCTCCTTAAGAAAAAACACGGCAGCTGCGTAGTCACCGTATCCAACACCATTTCCCAGGGTGCGGGACGTAAAGATGTCGTAGATCTGCTGAACAATATCGGTGATGAAAAGAGAGTATTAAGCCTGGTATCCTCCATGGATTCCACCAACCTCTCCGTGGGCAACAGTCTCTATGTATCCACCAAATATGCTCTGGCCAGATGGGTCCGCAGAGTCTCCGCTACCTGGGCTGCCAACGGTGTCCGCATCAATGCGGTAGCTCCCGGCAACGTACATACTGCCATGACCGCTACCATGAGCACCACCGCGAAAATGGCACTGAATGCCCTCCCCATTCCCACCAAGTACGGTCAGGAATGTCTGATGGCTCCCGAAGAGATCGCTGAGGTGATGGTATTCCTGGCATCCGATTCCGCCAGAGGTGTCAACGGCAACATCATGTTCGTAGACGGCGGTACTGACGCACTGTTAAATTCTGAAAAGGTATATTAAGGAGGAACACGCTATGAGACCCATTGAAAAATATGTAGAAGCTATGGAAAATAAAGATTTTGCCGGACTTGCAGAGTTGTTCACCCCTGATGGCATTCTGTGTGACTATTGTACCACCTCCGCTTCCCAGCAGGAATATCATATCTACGGAAAAGAGGCCATCAATATGTTCTTCCGTAACAAATTCGGCTTCCGCCGCTACTCCATTCTGGATGCTGAGGTCGTAAATGATGAGCAGGCCGAGTTCATTGCCAACTTCGGAGGCTACAACATCATGGCCATCGCCACGGTTCGTAAGACCGATGAAAACGGTCTGATCCAGAGACTTACCGTAAGACCGAAATAATTTTTGCCATCCCCTTATACTTTTCTCTATATAGAATCTTAATGTAAAAGAAGCTGCACCCTACGGTACAGCTTCTTTTACATTCTATCTTCCGAATACGTCGATCATTCCGGAGCACTGCCAGAGATCACATAGCTGGTCACGGCATACAGGATCTCACCGTTGTACTCCACTCTGGACCAGCCAGATCCTTCACTGTAGCCGGTACGATGCAGATTGGTTCCGTTCCGCACCTGGGTGCGTACAGTGCTCTCTCCCTCGCTGGTGCTTGGTTCCGTCCGCAGATTGATCAGATCTTTGGGGGTAATATAATCATCACAATCCGTAAAGACGATCACTCTGCCGTCCTGGGTGCTGACGCGGTTGGGATATGTCGGCTTCTCCGGGGTCTTATAGGTAAGATCCGTGGTCAGATATGCTGATACTGCATAAACCGTCTGACCGTTGTATTCCAGTCTGGACCATCCGGTGGAATCGTTCCTTCCGGTGCGTACCAGAGTCTCTCCGTTCTTCAGCTGCCCTACCACATTGCCCTCATCTCCGGTATAGGGTGTACTGCGAAGATTACTCACATCCTTGGCAGTGACAGTCTCGTTCACATCACCGAACGTCATGGAATTTCCCTCCGCGAGGGCATCCCCCGTATTATTGGTAGCGGGGACTTCGGTTGCCACCGGTGCCTCTGTCGGCTGCGGCTGTGCTTCCGGAGCCTGTGTAGGTGTCGGTTGCGGTGCTTCTGTCACTGCTGCCGCAGGCTCCGGAGTAACCGTCTCAGGGATTTGTGTAGTCTCCGGTTCCGCCGTTGCCACCTTTTCCGATGCGATCCCGGTCTCCGGGGTCTCTGCAGAAGCCTGTTCTGAGCTCTGCGCTTCTGTTGTCACCGCCGCAAATTCATTATTTTCCGTAGTTCTGTCATGATGGCTCAGTTTCCACAGCGGAATACAGATCAGGACCGCCAGAACCATCATGCCCGCAAAAGCCGGAATCATCCATGACCGGAACCGGAAGCCGATCCCGTCCCCCTCGTCGAAGTCATCCAGGTCATCCCCTTCCGGGTACTCCCCATAGTCCTCATCCTCCGTAAAGTCCTCCGATTCCACAGTATACGGATCCTCTGTATCACAGGTTGTTTCCCATACAGCATCATCACGTCGTCCCGCCTGTTCAGAATCCACCTCTGCATCCGCAAGTTCTTCATAGTCAAAATTATATTCTTCCGGTTCCCTTTTCCGGTCTCTGACACCCTTTTCTTCCATGGCATGCCCTCCTTCCGCCATCTTTAAGCTGATTATATACTTCCCTCTTTTGCAAAACAAGTACCTTTTCCTGTCTTTGCAGGTATGTTATACTGACTGTAGCATTATAAAAACCTCTCAGGAGTTATATTCTCTATGAAAAATAAATTTGCCAAATGGAAACCTTATATTTTCCTCGCGGTCCTGCTCGCCAGCCTGGTTCCTCTGGTATGGCTGGGGCGTTACAATTATCCCACCGGGGATGATTATTATTACGGTACGGAAGCCCATCTGGTCTGGCAGCAGACCGGAAGCATACCACAGGCCATTTCCGCCGCCTGTGCCGGTGTCGCCAAAAGCTATCAGATCTGGCAGGGAACCTATTCAGCGCTGTTTCTGATGTATCTTGCGCCCAATGCCTTCTCCAATACCGCCTATCATCTGGTGACTTTTGTGATCCTTCTTTTGCTGTGCGGCAGCATTTTCTATCTGCTACGGTCTCTGGTCTGCCATTTTCTGCCGGGAACATGTGGGGAATGGATCACGATTTCCTCAGTATTTAGTTTCCTGTGCATCCAGACAGTGGCCTTTCAGAGCGACAGCTTTTACTGGTACAACGGCTCCATGTATTACACTGGTTTCTTTGCCGTGACCCTGTTTTTCCTGGGCACATTGCTTCGCTACCTGTACAATGGGAAAAAGATACTGATGCTTCCGCTTCTCCTGTTCGCAATTTTCTTAGGCGGTGGCAATTACGTGTCCCTTCTCCCCTGCATGCTGTTTGTGGTAACCGTAACCTTTCTACTGCTGTTGCAGAGAAATAAAAAGACTTATGTCTGCGGAATTACCTCCGCTGTTCTCCTGCTATCTTTTGCCGTCAGTGCCATGGCCCCCGGCAATCAGGTGCGGCAGGACGGCATGTGGAAAATTCCCGCGTGGAAAGCCATTGCAAAGTGCCTGTTGCAGGGTGTCCGCTATACCTTCGCATGGACCGGACTGTGGTGGCTGCTTACCGCCCTGCTTCTGCTGCCGGTCTTCCTGCGCATTTTACAGAAAAAAAACTGGGGATTTTTCTCCCATCCCCTCCTTTTTACCGGATATTCCTACGGATTGTTCTGCTCCATGTCCTGTCCTCTGTTCTATACCATGAACTCCACAGGACCCGGCCGGGCCGTAGCCATTGTCTACTATGCGTTTCTGCTGATCAGTTTTGCAGTATTCTTCTACTGGCTCGGATTTATAGTCCGGAAGCTGCAAATGCGTCAGAATACTCCGGAGAAAATGGCGGTCCTCGGCAAGTTGAAAATTGCCCGTTATGTCGCCATGACGGTCCTGTTGGCCGTCATCCTTTTCACCGGAGTATGGCAGGAGACCTCCGCCGCAAAAGCGATCCGGATGCTGACAAACGGTGAAGCCGCTGCCTATGCTACAGAATACGAAGAACGTCTTCTTCTCCTGAATGACCCTGAGATTACGGATGTGGTGCTGACCCCCTTTACCCATCAGCCTGCCATGATCTATACCGGTGATCTCCCCGGAGACCCGGAGGATCCCACCAGCAAAAAGACCGCCCAATATTTTGGAAAAAATTCCATATACGTAGATTACAGCAATTAATTACAGTGATCAGCTGATGAGCACACCACCATCGAATAAAAGGCGATCAACAACCCACGGCGCATTACAAAAAGGACGCTTCCGGTTTTTCCGGAAACGTCCTTTTGTTATCTTTTACTATTCTTATTGTCCTTCGTACTTCTCACTCTGCATACGGATCAGTTCTGCATCGTCGAAGTAATTGATACGCATAGCGCTCTTTACCTCAGACAGGGTCTGTGCTGCCACTTCACGGGCCTCGTCACTGCCCTTCTTCAGGATCTCATATACTGCGGGAATATCCTTCTCCAGTTCTTTTCTACGGTTACGGATGGGCTCCAAGGTCTCCTGCATTACGTTGTTCAGGAACTTCTTCACCTTCACGTCACCCAGACCGCCTCTGGTATAATGCGCCTTTAACTCGTCCAGATTTGCGTAATCCGGCAGGTATCTCTCGAAGTGCTCCGGCTTGCAGAAAGCATCCAGGTAAGTGAATACCGTGTTGCCCTCCAGATGTCCGGGATCGCTGACCAACAGATGCTCGGGATCGGTGTACATGCTCATGATCTTGGTGCGTACATCGTCTGCGCTGTCTGCCAGATAGATGCAGTTGCCAAGGGATTTACTCATTTTCGCCTTGCCATCGATGCCGGGCAGTCGCTGACATGCCTCATTTTCAGGCAGCAGTGCCTTGGGCTCTACCAGTACCGGTGCATATACGGTGTTGAATTTGTGTACGATCTCTCTGGTCTGTTCGATCATGGGCAGCTGGTCACCACCTACGGGAACGGTGGTTGCCTTGAAAGCGGTAATATCGGAAGCCTGGCTGATGGGATAGGTAAAAAATCCCACAGGGATGCTGGCTTCGAAGTTACGCATCTGAATCTCACTCTTTACGGTCGGGTTTCTCTGTAATCTGGCTACGGTTACCAAATCCATGTAATAGAAGGTCAGCTCGCACAATTCGGAGATCTGAGACTGAATGAAGATCGTTGCCTTGCTGGGATCCAGTCCGCAGGACATGTAGTCCAGCGCCACTTCAATAATATTCTGGCGCACCTTCTCGGGATTCTCGATATTATCCGTCAGCGCCTGTGCGTCTGCGATCATGATAAAAGTCTTCTTATATTCGCCGGAATTCTGTAGCTCTACACGTCTTCTCAGGGAGCCTGCATAGTGTCCCACATGTAATCTTCCGGTGGGTCTGTCACCTGTCAAAATAATTTTGTCCATTTCGTCCTCTCAATCCGCCGTCTACACGGCCATACATCATTGTTTCTATCATACCATCTTTTTGCATAGAAGCAAATGATTTTTCTACAGAATTAACGCTTTGTGTGCAAGCCCCCTCGCATTCATTCTGCTGTTCTATGGCTGAACTATTGCAAGCAGCTTATCCAGAATTTTATGTGCCACCTGTTCCTTGCTCATCAGTTCCAGACTCTCCTCGGAATTCTTTGTGATCAGTGTCACAATATTGGTGTCCGTGCCAAAGCCCGCTCCTGCGCTCTTCAAACTGTTGGCACAGATCATGTCACAGTGCTTGCTCTTCAGCTTCTTCCGGGAATTCTCCAGCACATTTTCCGTCTCCATGGAAAATCCACACAAAATCTGTCCCGGTCTCTTGTTTTCCCCAAGGGCCTTCAAAATATCCTTCGTCCGCACCAGAGGGATCGACATGTCTCCGTCTTTTTTCTTAATCTTATTGTCTGCTGTCACTGCCGGGGTGTAGTCTGCCACGGCTGCTGCCTTGATGACAAAATCATAGTCCTGCGCTCTGGACACGATTGCATCGTACATCTCTGCTGCCGTCTGTACCGGCACCACATTTACAAACAAAGGCGGCTCCACATCCGTATGGGCTGCCACCACCGTCACTTCTGCGCCGCGGTGCATTGCAGCTCTCGCCAGGGCATAACCCATTTTTCCACTGGAGTGATTCGTGATAAAACGCACCGGGTCAATGGGTTCTCTGGTGGCACCTGCGGAGATCAGCACCTTTTTGCCCGCCAGATCCTTCTCGCAGGCGATCTCCTTCACCACGGCTTCGAACAGTACGGACTCCTCCGGCATTCTGCCGTCACCGATATCGCCGTTGGCCAGCATTCCCGTGGCCGGAGTGATGATCTCATAGCCGAAATGCTTTAATTTTTCGATATTATCCTGCACGATGGGGTTGTGATACATATTATGATTCATGGCAGGGGACACAATCTTCTTGCAGGGACATGCCATGACCGTAGTAGTCAACATATCATCTGCGATGCCGTTTGCAATCTTGCCGATCACATTGGCAGAAGCCGGTGCCACCAGAACCACATCCGCCCGCTTTGCCAGTGCCACATGTTCCACACTGTACTGGAAATTGCGGTCAAAGGTGTCCACCAGACATTTATGTCCCGTCAGACTTTCAAAAGTAATGGGGTTAATGAACTGCGTGGCATTCTGTGTCATCAGCACTTCCACATCACAGTGCTGTTTTAACAGCATCCGCGCTACATTGGCCATTTTATATGCAGCAATACTTCCCGAGATTGCCAGAACTACGGTCTTTCCCTTCAGCATAGTCGTCTCCTTTTGCCTGATTTATCAAAAATACTTCAAAACTGTACTCCTAAAATACCATAAGTGCATATTTTATGCAAATATCACTTTTCTTTTTGTCCGGGATATGATATAAACAGTAGGAGTGTCCCGAATCACCGGGGCAGCTTGTATTGTATCTCCCAGAGGGAGAATGGTAACAAGGAGGAAAATTTCATATGAACCAGTCGTTTAAAATCCGCCGCCTGGTAGAGGCGGCAATGATTGCGGCGATTTACACGGTGCTTACCTACGCCGCGGCGGCGCTGAACCTAGCATATCAGGGCGTTCAGTTCCGTTTTTCAGAGGCCCTGACAATTTTGCCTGTATTTACCCCTTCGGCAATTCCCGGCTTGGCTATTGGCTGCTTTTTATCCAACCTTGGCAGTCCTATGGGCGTCATCGATTGGGTTTCCGGCACCACAGCCACCCTGCTGGCCGCCGTTCTCACCCGGTTGGTGAGGAATTTGACGGTGAAAGGGCTTCCGGTTTTGGCGCCTTTGCCGCCGGTGCTCTGCAACGCCGTGATCGTGGGGTGCGTTATCGCCGTTACCGACCCCGCCGGATTCTCCGTCCCCCTATTTTTAGCCATGGCCCTCAGCGTCGGTATCGGCGAGCTGGTGGTCTGCTATGGGCTGGGGCTGCCGCTCATCGGCGTGCTGAATAAAACAGGTGCGGCAAAAAGAATTTTTCTGGTATCCCAGGAAAATAAAAACAGGCTGACATAATATTGTAGTTTACTTCTTTTTAGAAAAGGACGGTTACGCTTCATGGAAACAGGCGAAAAAAGATCTCTGATCCACCGGCTAAAGGATGTCCCGCCGGTCCGGCTGATTGTTTCCAGTTTCTTTATTATCATTGTCATCGGCGCGATTCTGCTGGCTCTGCCAATCTCGGCAAGAGGCCGGCAAGCCACAGATTTGCTCAGTTCTTTTTTTACGTCCACTTCCGCCACCTGCGTCACCGGCCTGGTGGTATTCGATACCTGGACCCATTGGTCCGCCTTTGGACAAGTGGTCATCCTGGGCCTCATTCAGCTAGGGGGACTGGGCTTGGTGACCTTTACCAGCGGCTTTACCCTGTTTCTACGCCGGAGATTGGATCTAAGGGACATGCAGATCGCCAAAGAGTATACTAACGGCAGTACCTTCCCCGCCTGCTTCGCACCATTATATTTTTCACTTTCGTCTGTGAGGCCATCGGTTCTTTTCTTTTGATGCTCCGTTTTGTCCCCCTGTTCGGAGGACGGGGCATTTGGATTTCCATTTTCCTGTCGGTATCCTCCTACTGCAACGCGGGCTTTGATATTTTAGGCTTTCTAAGGCCGGACGCCAGCCTGGAGCTTTTTGCCGGGGACCCTTTGGTCTGCCTGACCATTAGCTTTCTGATTATTCTTGGGGGCATCGGCTTTATTGTCGCTGTGGATGTGTACAATTGGGGCAGAAAACGCTTGAAAAAGGAAGAACGCCGCCCTCATCTGACGCTGCACAGCAGAATCGTCCTGGTTTCCACGGTGTCCTTGCTGGCACTGGGAACGATTTTAGTTTTCGGCCTGGAATATAACCACACCTTAAAGGACTTAAGCTTTTGGGAAAAGCTGAATATTTCCTTTTTCCAATCGGTCACCGCCAGAACCGCGGGTTACGCCACTATTCCTCAGGGAGAATTGGGGGACGCCACAAAGCTGGTCACCATTATCCTGATGTTTATCGGCGCTTCTCCCTCCTCCACCGGCGGCGGTATCAAAACTACCACCTTTGTGGTATTGGTGGCTACGGTATTCAGCGTCTCACGGGGACGGGATGAAACGGTAATCAACAAACGCCGGGTGGATAAATCCGTGGTCTACCGCTCCATGACCATCGTCACGATGGCGCTGGTGGTGATAGCGATCACCTCTTCCGTCATTATGATTACCACTCCGCCGGAAATTTCAGCGATTGATTCTATTTACGAGGCGGTTTCCGCCTTCGGTACCGTTGGCCTGACCACCGGTTTAACCCCCGGTTTATCCATAGCGGCCAAAATATTTGTTATTGGCAGAGTCGGTCCCATTTCTCTAGCGCTGGCTCTCACGATGAAGCACAACGGCAGCGCCGGAAAGATCCTTCCCGAAGGCAAGGTCATTGTGGGATAATCATTTAAAAATTTAATGTAAATGAAAGCCCTCCGCGTTTTTTGCGGAGGGCTTTTTTATGCTTGGTTAATAAACTGAAAAGGGCGCGCCTATATAAACGGCTGGCTTTACCGAAACATTTTCATTAACGCTTTCTGCTGATCGCTTTCACAAATGGCCACAATCTCATCACCGGAGCTGAGCACCGTGGAGCCCTGGGGAATCGTCAAGACATCCTGGTGAACCACTGACACAATCAAGGAATTTTGAGGCATCTGAATATCCTTCAGGCTCATACCGTCAAACCGGGAATTTTCCGGCAGCGTCAGGGCGCAAATAGCGGCGCGGCCCCGGTTCAGGCTGGCCAGCAGGTGCATACCGGCACTGTCCACCTCCTGCTCGATGGCCCGGGTGATGATCTCGGTGCTGCTGACGGCGATATCCGGTCCCAGGTTTCTCAAGGCCGGAAGATTTCTATGATCGTTGGCCCTGGTAATTACCTTAGGCACATGGAACCGTTTTTTCGCTAACTGGCAAGCTACCAAATTATCCTGATCCTGGCCGGTCACCGCAATAAAGCAATCCGCCTCCTGCGCCCCCGCTTTCATCAGAACCTCAACCTCCGTGCCGTCGCCGTACAGGACCTCTGCATCCAACTCGTTTGCCAGCCACATGGCGCGCACCTTATTCTTTTCCACCACGTTCACCTTAAAATCCCTGTCCAGCATATTAATCGCAAGGGAATAGCCCAGCTTTCCCCCGCCTACAATGACGATATTCAAAACAATCCCTCCTCTCAATCCACCGAATGCACGGTTAAAATCTGATCGCCGGTATGCAGCTCAATCCGGTTTTTCCCATCATAGATTTCGACTTCTCCGCCGGGATGAAGCACTCCCGTGACCGCCTCACCAGCAGGCTTAGGAATGGAATCTAAATATCTGCCCACATACATCTCTTCCACCGGCCGGGCGGCCATCGCCATGGTGGCGTTGGAAAAAGTGATCTGCTTTTCCTCGGTGGGCTGGGTCAGCGCCGTATAAATAGAGCTTACCACCAAATTGGTGGAACACACAGAGGACAGCCCAAACTGATGGAACGCCATCTCCCGGGCCGGGTCGCTGATTCTGGTCACCACGTTTTCCACGTGGAAAAAAGTCTTTACAATCTGGCAAATGGTGATATTCAAATTATCATCCGGCGTCACCACCGCTACCGCGTCGCACCATTCTACCCCGGCGCTTCTCAGCACATCCATATCCATGGGCATTCCAGTGACGGTAACGCCGTCAAAATCCTCGCCAAGCTGAACGAACATATCCTCGTCCCGGTCCACTACCGAGACATTATGGCCCCGCTGGGCCAGCTGTCTTGCCAGCCGGGATCCTACTTTCCCACATCCTACTATTAAAACATTCATAAAGAAAGCCTCCGTTTTTTCTCTACGCTATTGATCTTAAGCCTGCTAAATCCAGCGCCGGTATCACAGCCGCCACTGATTCCGTTCCCGTTTTCGAAGAAGCCTGAACCAGCAAAGCCCCAGCACACCCACCAGCCCGCTCGCCGCGGTGACGGCAATCCCCGTCTTCAGGCCGGGCGGGCAATAGGTAAAAGAAACCCTGTGGGTCCCTTTGGAAAGCCTCACTGTTAAAAAAGCGTTGGAAACCGTATCCCACGCCACTGGTTCTCCATCCACCCAAACCGTCCAGCCTGGGTCCGCGGGCAGAGAGGTAAACAGCATCTGGCTGCTTTTTTCCACCGTAACCGTGCCGGATATTCCGGTCCGGTCCTGGGTGATTTCCGTCATGCCGCCGGCTCTCAGCGTACCGCAATCCTGATGGAAAGCTTCCCTGTCAAATCCATAAAACAAGGGCATTTTCAAATAAGTGATATCGCCGTTCAAATACATTTGCACCTTGACGGTTTCGCCCTCTTCAAACCATCCCAAATCCACCGCCCCGGTCAGGGGATATTTTTCATCCTCAATGATTTCTCCATTTAGAAACAAATAATTGTTATCGGCAAAGCCGGAGGATGTCATATAAAAATAAATTTCCTGGGCCCGGTCGCTGACCACGGAAAACTCCAAATAGGCGTCTTCCCCCTCCATTTTAGAAACCGTGCACCAGCCGTCGCTGAACCACTGGCCTGGATAAGCATAATGGGAGGGCGTCATTTCCGCGCCCTCGATGGGAGTAAAATAGCTCTTTTCCTCTCCCAGCAGCGTGGACATCAAATGGTTCTGCGCCTCAAATACATTTTCCTCAAAGGCCAGATGGAAGGCTCCCAGATCCTGAGCCGATAAAAATGCCACCGGCAGGGCGTCAGGGTTTTCATACAAGGTGAAACCCTCGGCCTCTCCCACCGGGACATAGCCCAAATGAGGCGCCTTATGGCCGACAACATACCGGATTCCCAGCAGGGAATCAGTGACGCCGCTGGATCCGCTGTACCGCAAAAAACGGTCCTGCACCCGGGTGGATACCCCCAGCCGGCTTAAAAAGCTGCTCATATTCCGATTGGTAAACGAACTGTAATGAGCCAGCCCCTGATACCCTAGAGAAAGGGCGTCGTTGGCGTTTCTTCTGGTTTTATCCTCCATG
>OHHQ01000993.1_pt1 | contig 12806 bp, 9 predicted proteins | sample 1568051 | NCBI WGS metagenome assembly OHHQ01 (sample SAMEA3879567, study PRJEB24766) | human gut metagenome | biome: human-associated habitat; feature: feces | place: USA | collected 1985/1987
GAATATTCGTCTTTTCTCAGTGCATTGATAGCCGACTGGAGAACACTTTTCAAAGATGAAACTCTTCCTTTCTATATCATTGAATTAGCTGATTTCCTGGCACCGGATGATCCGGGGAGAGCAGCATGGGCTGAGTTGAGAAAACAGCAGGCGAAAACAGCCCGTGAGAATGCACACGTTACACTGATAAAGAATAGTGATACGGGAGAATGGAATGACATTCACCCTTTGGATAAAAAAACAGCAGCTACCCGTCTGGTGGAAGCAGTAATACAGAATGAAAAATAATAAACAGATATGAGTAAGATTCAGAATCAGAAAGTATCCATGGCCGAAAAGGTGGGCTATGGATTAGGAGACTGTTCCGCAAATCTGGTATTCCAGATGATGATGATTTACCAGACCAAATTCTATACGGATGTGTTTGGGCTGGAAGGAGCAATTGCAGGAACCGTCATGTTGGTAGCACGTATTGTGGATGCGTTTGTAGATCCCACTGTCGGTATTTTGTCTGACCGGACTCAGACGAAATGGGGAAAATATCGTCCATGGGTATTATGGACAGCACTTCCTTTCATGGTGTTCTATGTACTGGCCTTTTACAATCCGGGTATTGAAGAAAAAGGACTGGTGGCTTTGTATGCTACAATTTCATACACCTTGCTGATGACGATGTATTCTTTTAATAATACACCTTATTCTTCATTGGGAGGAGTTATGTCGTCAGATATTAAAGAACGTACCAGTATTACCTCTGTGCGTTTCGTCTTTTCTACGATTGCACAGTTTGTGGTACAAGGGCTTACCTTACCGTTGGTCAGCAAGTTTTCGGAAGGTAGTGACAAGGCACATGGCTGGCTCTGTACCATATCCTTGTTTGCTGCCGTAGGTTTCTTGTTTTTGGTGATTGTATTTTTCTCGGCAAAAGAACGTATTACTCCGCCTGCCAATCAGAAAAATGATACCCGTCAGGATATAAAAGATGTATTAAGCAGTGTGCCCTGGCGTGCCATGTTTGTCTTGACTCTTTTTGTGTTCATCACACTGGCTATGTGGGGAAGTGCCATGAACTATTATTTTGAAAACTATGTGGATAAGGCAGCTTTGTTTACTTTCCTGGATAATATCGGGTTGGTAGCCACTGACGGTGGAACTTCAGTCGGGTATCATATACTTGATGCTTTCGGGTTGATTGTAACTTCTCCGGACAAAGCATACGAAGTGGGCTTTGGCGTATTTAATATGGTGGGAGCTTTGGTTCAGTTTTTCGGCGTAATTTGTTTGTCAGAATTTTTAGCCAACAAATATGGCAAGAAGCGTACGTTTATCGTATGTCTTGCGCTGACGGCTATTTTCACGGCTTTGTTCTATTTCCCTTCAAAATACGATATTGAAATGATGTTCGTATTGAACTTCTTGAAGAGCTTGGCCTATGCACCAACGGTTCCTTTGCTTTGGGCTATGATTGCCGATGTGGCCGACCATTCGGAATATATCAATTACCGTCGTGCTACGGGATTTATCTTTTCGGGAGTGGTGTTTGCCCTGAAAGCCGGATTAGGTATTGGAGGAGCTGTATTGGGCTTCTTGCTGTCGGGATTTGGTTATGTTTCTGGAGCGGATATAGCTCAAAGTGATACAGCCGTTCATGGCATCATTCTTTCATCAAGTCTGATTCCAGCCGCATTCTTTTTTGTCGGTGTGGTGGCATTATGTTTCTATCCTATCAGTAAAGAATACAATGAGAAAATGCAGGCAGAATTAACTGCTCGAAGAAGTAAAAGTGACTATTAATCAAGGAAAGAATATATGAAGAACAAACACATTGCATCATGGATGCTGTGCAGCCTGTTTATTATGGGATGCGGGAGTAAGGTTTCTGATACGGTTGTATCAGAGAAATCTTTGAAAGAGGTTGTAGGAGACAAGTTTTTAATGGGAGTAGCGCTGAATGTACATCAGTCGTCTGGTGCTGATACTTCAGCTGTGAAGATTGTGAAACAGCATTTCAATTCCATTGTAGCGGAAAACTGTATGAAGTGTGAGGAGATTCAGCCTAAAGAAGGAGAATTTCATTTTGAGGATGCCGACCGCTTTGTGCAGTTCGGAATTGACAATGGCATGACGGTGATAGGACATTGCTTGGTGTGGCATTCTCAGCTTCCGGACTGGTTCTGCGTAGATGAAAAAGGTCAGAATGTTTCTCCTGAAAAGTTGAAACAGCGTATGAAAACGCATATTCAGACCGTTGTAGGACGATACAAAGGAAAAGTAAAAGGCTGGGATGTGGTGAATGAAGCTATTGTGGAAGATGGCTCCTATCGCAAAAGTAAATTTTATGAAATCTTGGGAGAAGAGTTTATTCCACTGGCCTTCCAGTATGCGCACGAGGCTGACCCGGATGCCGAACTTTATTATAATGATTATGGTATGGACGTGCAGGGGCGTCGGGAAGGAGTTGTGAAGCTTGTCCGTTCATTGAAGGAAAAAGGATTGCGTATTGATGCTGTGGGCATGCAAGGACACATGGGAATGGATTACCCCGACATCCAGAAATTTGAAGAAAGTATGCTTGCTTTTGCTTCAGCTGGTGTCAAGGTGATGATTACAGAATGGGATATGAGTGCGCTGCCTACTGCACTTCGCAGCGCCAACATCTCGGATACGGTTGCGTTTAAGAAAACATTGAATCCTTATCCGCAGGAACTCCCTGATTCTGTCAGCCAGGCATGGAATAAAAGAATGCAGCAGTTCTTCCAGCTTTTTGAAAAACATGCCGATATTGTGACGCGTGTAACGGCATGGGGAGTTACAGATAGTGATTCGTGGAAGAATGATTTCCCGATTCGTGGAAGAAGAGACTATCCGTTGCTTTTTGACCGGAACTATCAACCTAAGGAATTTATACAGAAAATGATGGATGAGCAGTCGGATACGACAGCTATTGCACAGAAATAACGTTTAACAGGAGACGCTTTCAGTAAGAGTCTCATAAATCAATATAAAAATGAAAAAGGAAGAAAGATATTTGTTTCCTGCCGACTATATGGCAGATCCGTCAGTACATGTATTTAACGGACGTTTGTATATTTATCCTTCACACGACCGTGAATCAGGTATTCCTGAAAATGACAACGGTGACCATTTTGATATGAATGATTACCATGTACTGTCGACGGATGACGTGATGCATGGTGAAATCGTCGATCATGGAGTGGCTTTGAAGGTTGCTGATATACCTTGGGCCGGACGCCAGCTGTGGGACTGTGACATTGCCTGCAAGGATGGAAAATATTACTTGTATTTTCCGTTGAAAGACCGGAATGATATTTTCCGTATGGGGGTAGCCATTAGCGATAAACCTGAAGGTCCGTTTATTCCTCAGCCCGATCCGATTCGTGGAAGCTACAGTATTGATGCGGCAGTTTTCCGCGATGATGACGGAAGCTACTACATGTATTTTGGCGGAATCTGGGGAGGACAGTTGCAGCGTTACCGTGATAACAAAGCCATTGAAAGTCCATGTCTCCCGGCTGATAATGAACCGGCTTTGCCCAGTCGTGTGGTAAAATTATCGGATAATATGTTGGAATTTGCAGAAGAACCCCGTCCGGTCATCGTATTGGGAGAAGATGGCAAACCTTTGTTTGCAGGCGATCCGCATCGTTTCTTTGAGGCTTCGTGGATGCATAAATATAAAGGTAAATATTATTTCTCTTATTCTACGGGCGATACCCATCTGTTGTGTTATGCGGTAGGCGACAATCCTTATGGACCGTTTACATATCAGGGAGTAATTCTGACTCCGGTAGTAGGATGGACTACCCATCACTCTATTGCAGAATATAAAGGAAAGTGGTATCTTTTCCATCATGATTGTGTTCCTTCAGGTGGAAAGACCTGGCTTCGCAGTTTAAAAGTGGTTGAATTGGAATACGATGAAGAGGGTAAGATTCAGACCATAAAAGGAAGTGCGGATGAATAAAAAGTACTTGTTGGGTATATGTCTTTTGTCTTTCGGACTGACCTTATTTGCGGAAGATGGAAGTAAACTCTGGTTGCGACAGGCGTCTGTCTGTTGTTCAATTTCTTCTCCTACCATTGCCATAGCTCGTGAGGAACTGGCTTCTTTATGGCGTGGAAAGGCGGTTGAACTACAACTGTTTGCTGATGAAGCTCATCGTAAGCTGGGGAAGGAAGGGTACACCATACGTACTTCCGATGAAAAGATAGTGCTTGGCTCTACTACTGAACAGGGCTTGCTTTATGCGGCCTATCATCTTTTACGTTTGCAGGCAGAAGGGGCAGATTGTACCCGTCTGGATATTGCAGAAGAACCAGCCTTCGATGTACGTGTACTGAATCATTGGGATAATCTGGATGGCACGATAGAGCGTGGATATGCCGGTAAATCCTTGTGGCAGTGGGACGAACTTTCAGATACTGTGTCGGCACGTTATCAGGAATATGCCCGGGCCAATGCTTCGGTTGGTATCAACGGGACAGTACTTAACAATGTCAACGCTTCGGTTAAAATACTTTCCAGCGAATACCTTGAAAAGGTACGCGTGCTTGCGGATATTTTCCGGCCGTACGGAATAAAAGTCTATCTTTCGGTCAACTTTGCTTCTCCCATGCAGTTGGGAGGATTGTCTACAGCCGACCCGTTGAATGAGGAAGTGGCTGAGTGGTGGAAGAAGAAGGTACATGAGATTTACAGTCTTATTCCTGATTTTGGAGGTTTCCTGGTCAAGGCTAATTCAGAAGGACAACCTGGTCCGTGCGATTACGGGCGTACGCATGCCGAAGGAGCGAATATGATGGCAAGGGCCCTGAAACCCTACGGAGGAATCATGATGTGGCGTGCATTTGTGTACAGTCCGTCGGATGCCGACAGAGCCAAACAGGCTTATCTGGAGTTTAAACCTTTGGATGGAAAGTTTTGGGATAATGTGATTGTGCAGGTGAAAAACGGTCCGATTGACTTCCAGCCGAGAGAACCTTACAGTCCGTTGTTTGGTGCGATGCCCCACACCCCGTTGATGGCTGAATTTCAGGTTACACAGGAGTACTTAGGGCATTCCAATCATCTGGCTTACCTGGCTACTATGTGGAAGGAGTTTTATCGGTATGTGTCTCCTGCTTCTTTAAAAGGGGTGGCTGGAGTGGCCAATATAGGTGATGATACCAACTGGTGCGGACATGATTTTGCGCAGGCTAACTGGTATGCGTATGGCCGGCTGGCATGGAATCCCTCGCTTTCTTCTGAAGAAATAGCTAAAGAGTGGCTGGCACAGACTTTTACGTCGGACCCTAAATTCGTAGAGCCCATGACGCAAGTCATGATGGATAGTCGGGAGGCGGTGGTAGATTACATGATGCCGTTAGGATTACATCATATTTTTGCTTGGAGTCATCATTACGGACCGGAACCCTGGTGTGAGGTACCGGGCGCTCGTGCAGATTGGTTGCCGTCGTATTATCATCAGGCAGACAAAAAAGGTTTGGGATTTGACCGGAGCCGTTCTGGAAGTGATGCGGTGTCTCAGTATCCAGATTCTTTAGCCCACGTATTCAATTCATTGGAGCTATGTCCGGAAGAATTTTTGTTGTGGTTTCATCATGTAGATTGGAATCATTCATTAAAGTCTGGACGTACTCTTTGGGATGAATTGTGTTATAAATATCAGCAAGGCGTTGATAAAGTGCGTGAGTTCCAGAAAGTGTGGAACCAGATGAAACCGTATGTGGATGAGGAGCGTTTTCAGGCGGTGGCTAAACGGCTGGATATTCAGGCGAATGATGCGGTATGGTGGAAAGATGCGTGTCTGGAATATTTTCGTACCTATTCTCACATGAAGTATCCTGAAGGGGTAGAGGCTCCTGTATTCAAATTGAAAGAATTGAAAAAGGTAAAATTACCGATTAGTAACTATGAATGCCCTTCGGCAGACATGCTTCCACGGAAAAACAGCTCTTTGGAATAATTCCGTTTATCTTGATTATCAATTAGTTATCGATTAAGAAGCTAATAGGGTTTTCTATAGAATAAAACGCAAGGACGTTTCACATCAAACGTCCTTGCGTTTTGTCTTAAATGCACTTACGTTTTAGTTGAAACGCACTTGCGTTTTGAATAAAACGTCCTTGCGTTTTTTAGAAGCGGCAACGGATGTCAATTCCCACTTGTACGGGACGTCCTTTTTGCGCGAATCCACGGCTCATTGTTTCAAAGTAGAACGCCTGATAATCTTTGTTTAAGGCATTGTTCACCCAGAAACCAATTTGTCCGTTACCCTTGTTCAAGCTGAGTCGGCCATTCAGTGTGCCGTAAAGTGCCTGACTGGCATTGTTCTGTTCTGTCCAGTAGATACGTCCTGCAGCGCGATAGTTGGCATCCAGGGTGATGTTGTCCAGAATAGCGTTCTTGCGCAGCGGGAAGATGTATTGTCCGCCTACGGCAAATGTATGTTTAGGAACGAAGGGTACATAGTTGCCGTTATAATTTTCTGTTTCACTTATCACATAATCAGTGAAGGTGGCGTATGTATATCCGTAGTTTCCGTTCAGGCTGAACTGGTCAGTAAGCTGTGCGCGTAAGCTGGCTTCCGCTCCTAAGCTACGGCTTTTTCCAGCATTTACCGTGATACGTCCTAATCCACTTTCAGCAAAGCGTGACAACTGCTGGTCGCGAGTGTCCATGTAGAAAGCTGAGAGGTCGGCTTGTAACTTTCCGTTGAACAGGGTGAGGTGAGAACCGATTTCGTAATTCCATGAATATTCCGGTTTGTAAAGGGTAGCTGCCTTTACGTCTGTTTGCGGGCTTTGAGCCATACCGTTCAGCATTCCTGCAATCATCTGTTTCTGTTCTTCATTTAGCATTGGTACATTATTGACTACAGGGATAGTTACATCAGCCACATTTTTCATCATGCTTGCCTGCATGTCATTTTGTAGCAGGTCAGAGAACATCTGAATGTTGTATCCTCCCGAACGGTATCCTTTAGATACACTCGCGTAGATATTGTTGCGTGAATCAAAGTCGTATTGCAAGGCGAATTTAGGCAACAGCTGGATGTAGTCGTGCGACAGCTTTCCATTATAACTGTTGTTTACGTTGAATTCTTTTGCCGGAATCATCTCAATTACTTTGTTAATTGGAGTCAACGTTCCGCCTAATGAGTAGGTATGTGTAAATTGGCAACCACTATAGTAATCCAGCTTCAGGCTTTCATAGTCCATGCGAAGACCGGCTGTGAAAGAGAGTCCTTCCAGCCCGAAGAGGTCATTGAAAGTGGACTGGTGGAAAATGGCTCCATTTAAAATCGGTGTGCTGAATTTTCCTGGAATAGCAAGTTGTTCACCATTAATTACATCATTGAAGTTTAGCTTCATGCTCATGTTGCCCATTGATATCGTGGGCATGTATTTATTGGCGTTAGTGTTGATAGTCGAATTCAGCCAGTTTACTCCGTCCTTCTGGAAGGTGACAGGAGCCTCTGTATCCAGCCACTGATAGAATCCGCTCACTCCGGTAGTCCACTGCCAGCGGCGTCCGGGTTTGGATTTCAATACGATTTCTTCGCTAAGTGTCTTGGAATTCTGCTTCTGCATCATGGTGTAGATGTTCTGCTCCGTAAAGTCCTGGTCCAGGTCCATGTGGTCGCGCAGGTACTGAAAACCAGTTACGCTACTCAGAATGAAGTTGTCAGCTTGATATTCCAGGTTCAGTCCGGTGTTCAGCAGGTTACGTTTGTATCCGCAGGAATTGTCGTAAGAGATACGTCCGATGTAGTCGGCACGGTCTTCTTCTCCTTTGACTTTACCTGTGTATGCATACGGATAGCCGCCCTGGTTGGTATATTCGTAGTTCACGGTAAAGTCAAGCTTCAGGTTTTCGGTCGGCAAATAAATGGCACGTATACGTCCGCCGAACTCATTGTCCGTATCAATTCGTTTTCCGTTAAAGTCGTTTTTGAAGAAACCTCCTTTGTGGTCATAAAACAATCCCACAGAAAAGGCAAACTGATTGGAAATACGATGGTAATGCGTAAGTGAGGCATTGTAATTGTTGTAGGTGGCAGCACCTAAACGAAGGTCTGTTCCCTGATACGTAAACGGTGATTTGGTAAACACACGGATAAGTCCTCCCATGGTATTACGTCCGTAGAGCGTTCCTTGCGGACCTCGCATTACGTCGATACGTTCAATATCAGAATAATTGAAATCGAAGGCCGATTTGTCGATAAAGGGAATATTGTCCACATAAAGTCCCACAGCCGGTGTATTGATGCGCGAGCCGATGCCTCGGATGTAAACCGAAGTCGTCAGTTTAGAACCATAGTCTGGAATGAATAAGTTCGGAACCAGTGCAGACAATGATTTTACAGAGGTTACCGAATTATTGCGCATTGCACTTTGTGAGAAGGAAGTTGACGAAGTGGCTTGCTGACGCAGACGGTTGTTCTCCTTCGGAGTAGCAATAACCACAACCTCTTCTATGTCAATAACCTTTGTTGTATCTTTAGGTAGAGAGTTCTCAGGTGATACCGGACCTGCCAAGGCGCTCTTTATAGAAACAGCCAGTAACGAAACAATAGCAATATTTTTTTTCATTCTGTTGAAAGATATAGTTTAGTTAACGGCTGCAAAGTAACGCCAATTTGCTTGGACGGGCAATCCTAATAAATGAGGATTTTGCTTATTTTTGTACGTAGTAATAGGATTAACGTATGAAAAGAATGAAACAATTTTTGAGTTTGGTAGCGGTATGTATTTTCTCGCTCTCCGCTTGGGCACAGGAAACTGTGGCTGTCAATACGGGAGATCTTATTTCTCCCGAAGTAAAGAATCAAACTGTGACTTTTCGTCTGCTGGCTCCTGAGGCCAGGGAAGTATGGGTAGAAACAGACTTCTTTGAAAAGTCCCGACAGCAGACTCCATTGGGAGAGGTAGAAATGGCAGGACGTCAACGGATGGAAAAAGGAGAGAATGGTGTGTGGAGCTATACGGTTGCTTTGCCTGCGCCCGAACTGCATACTTATTGCTTTTATGTGGATGGCGTGCGTATGCTTGATCCCTCCAATGTATATATGCTTCGTGATATAGCTACTTACATGAATTATTTTCTTGTGGATGGAGCTTTGTCTGAGAATTATTTTGTTCGGGAAGTACCTCATGGGACGGTTGCGAAGGTGTGGTATCCGAGCCCTTCTTTGGGGATGGAACGTCGTCGGATGATGGTATATACCCCAGCTGGTTATGAGGAAGGGACAAAACGTTACCCGGTTCTTTATTTGTTGCACGGGGCCGGAGGAGATGAGAATGCCTGGAGTGAACTGGGGCGTGCTGTACAGATCTTGGATAATTTGATAGCACAAGGAAAAGCAGAGCCAATGATTGTAGTGATGCCGAATGGAAATGGGGCACAGCAGGCTGTACCGGGGGAATATCCTAACAGCATGTACAAACCTTCTTTCATGAATCCGAAAACCATGGAGGGGTCTTATGAGAAAGCATTTCCGGATATTATGAATTTTGTGGAAAGTCATTACCGGACGATAAACGATAAGGCGCATCGGGCAATTGCCGGATTGTCGATGGGAGGATTTCATTCATTGTATATCTCTGCCAATTATCCGGACAAGTTTGATTATGTAGGACTCTTTTCTGCGGCAATTAACCGTGAGTCGAAAGGAGAGAACACTTATATCTATAAGAATCTGGAGGAAAAGTTAGCAACTCAGTTTGCGGCAGCTCCAAAACTGTATTTTATAGCTATCGGAAATGCAGATTTTTTATATCAGGACAATGTGGAGTTTCGTCAGTTGCTTGATCGTCATGGGTATAAATATGAATATGCAGAGACGGATGGCGGGCATGAATGGCGCAACTGGCGAAAATATTTGAATAATTGGTTGCCGAAGTTATTTAAATAAACTTTATATACTGTCGGCTTCTACGTATCCGTGCATGACCGCATAGATGGCCAGGCCGGATACGGACTTAATACCCAATTTTTCTGTGATGTTTTTCCGGTGGGAAATAACCGTAGTCAGACTAATGTGTAGCTTGTCTGCTATCTCTTTGTTAATTAACCCTTTAGTCACAAGCCTGAGCACCTCAATCTCTCGGGCACTTAGTTCATGTTCTGCATCGGTGGCGGGAGGCGTTACGGGATGATGCGTCAGCTCGTGGCCTCGTTTTCGGGTCTGCATGATGGTTTTTACCAGTTGCTCCTGCGGAAGAAGAATATTCAGGCTTGGAATACCAGTCAGCAAGGGAGGTTCTCCTGCGGAGAGCACAATACACTTGGGTTTTCTTTCCAGAAAAAATGACGTATGCTCAAAATACACGTTGGCCGACACAAAATAATGTGCATACATGTCGGGTGTATCGTCTATCAGTTTTTCAAAAGAAGAAAACGTACGTATGACTGCCTCGGGAATAAGTTCTTCCAGAATCGTACGTAGTCCGAGGGCCGTCAGCGTGTTGGGCTCAATGATGGCTATTTCCGGCAGGTGGTGCATATAATAAGGTAATTAATGGTTTAAATAATTGGCTACGGCTTCAGCACATCGTTCTCCGTCAATTCCCGCAGAGACAATACCTCCGGCATATCCGGCACCTTCTCCACAGGGGAAGAGACCTTCCACGGTAAGATGTTGCAGGGTATCTTTATCGCGTACGATACGTACGGGGGAGGAGGTACGTGTTTCTACGGCAATCATGACTGCTTCGTTAGTGAGAAAGCCACGTGAACTCTTCCCGAAAAGCTGGAATCCTTTGCTCAGTCGTTCGCTCAGGAAAGAGGGCATCCAGAAATGAAGGGGAGAAGATACTAATCCCGGGCTATAAGAGGTAGCCGGAAGATCATAGCTGAGTTTCTTTCGTGTAAAATCGACCATACGTTGCGAGGGGGCAGTCTGACGCATATTTCCCTGTTGCCAGCAGATTTGTTCCAGTTTTTCCTGGAAACGCATCATGGCTAATGTATGGATAGTACCTTCTGGCTGCTTTCCGTCGCGCAGAATCAGTTCTTCCGTCAGGCTTTCATTGGATTCGGGGAAAGGTTCCGCCTGGAGTTGCATTTCCGGCAACAGAAGGTCTTCCGGACGTGTTTCTACCACCATACCCGAGTTGCTCCATTTGGTGCTGCGGTTGCTCGGGCTCATACCGTTGACTACCAGCTGGTGAGGACCGCTGGCTGCCGGTACGACAAATCCACCGGGGCACATGCAGAAGCTGTACACTCCTCGTCCGTCTACTTGCTGTACGAAACTGTATTCGGCGGCCGGAAGGTACTTTCCTCGTCCGTTTTTATTGTGATATTGTATCTGGTCAATCAGCATGGACGGGTGTTCCAGTCGCACGCCGATGGCAATTCCTTTGGTTTCCAGTTGCACCCCATGGGCATACAACCAGCGATATACATCTCGGGCAGAATGTCCGGTAGCTAAAATAACGGGGCCTAAAAAGGTCTTTCCGGTATTCGTTTCAATGCCTTTTACCTTTTGACCTTCTATGAGTATAGCTTCCATTCGAGTCTGGAAGTGTACTTCTCCTCCACAGGCAAGAATGGTGTTGCGCATGTTTTCGATGACTCTGGGAAGCTTGTCCGTTCCAATGTGCGGATGAGCGTCCGACAAAATGGTAGGACTGGCTCCGTGCTGGCAGAATACATTTAATATTTTTTCTACGCTACCTCTCTTTTTACTGCGGGTGTAGAGCTTTCCGTCGGAATAAGCTCCGGCTCCACCTTCTCCAAAGCTGTAGTTTGATTCAGCGTTTACCTTGTGTTCCCGGCTGATACGGGCCAGGTCTTCTTTTCGTTCACGTACATTCTTTCCTCGTTCTACCACAATAGGACGAAGGCCTAATTCTATGAGCTTGAGGGCTGCAAACAATCCTCCAGGACCTGCACCCACTAAATAAACTACCATCTAAATCACTTATAAAAATCCTTTAAAAAAGTTTAACCCGTCACTAGAACCTAATATTTCTTCACAAGCACGTTCAGGATGAGGCATCATTGCACAAACAAGACCTGACTCATCACAAACACTGGTAATAGCTTCCATAGAACCATTAGGATTTTTATCTTTAAATTGTAAAACTATCTGATCTTGATCTTTTAATAAATCAATATCCTCTGTGTAAAACCTTCCTTCTGCATGAGCTATTGGAATCTGTAAAGTCTGACCTTTTTTAAATGATTTTGTAAAAGGTGTTCTTGCAGTTCCGACTTTCAAATCAACCCATTCACAGTTAAATTTAGGATTTTCATTAGTTATGAAAACACCTGGAACAAGACCTATTTCACCAAGAATTTGAGCCCCGTTACATATTCCTAAAACAGGTTTTTCCTCTTTAACCAATGCTTTAATACCATCAATAACAGGAGTGATGGAAGCCATAGCACCTGCTCTTAAATAATCACCATAAGAAAATCCCCCAGGAATTACAATACCGTCAAAATCTGTTAAATCTTCCTGATTCCACCAGATATATTCAGGAGTTAAACCTGCAAGTTCAATAGCTCTGGCCACATCCCTATCACAGTTGGTTCCCGGAAATCTAATTACTCCAATTTTCATTATAAAAACCCCTTAAGCCCCACAAGCAGAGTTTTGTGGAATAACAGTAATTTTATAATTATGAATTACAGGATTACAGAGTAATCTTTCACACATGTCTACAACGTCTTCCCTTATAGCTTCCCTGTCTTCTCCTTCCATTTGGAATTTGATGATGTCTACAGTTTTAGCATTTTTAACATCATAACCAAGTAAAGCAAGAGACCTTTC
>OHHQ01000997.1_pt1 | contig 12757 bp, 11 predicted proteins | sample 1568051 | NCBI WGS metagenome assembly OHHQ01 (sample SAMEA3879567, study PRJEB24766) | human gut metagenome | biome: human-associated habitat; feature: feces | place: USA | collected 1985/1987
AACTGACTTTGATTATATTAATAGAAAGCAGTTAGAACTGGAGGGATTAAAATAAAATCAAAAAAGGTTTTAATAAAAGCTGATGATTATCAACAACTCTTACAATTAAAAAACAAATATTTATTGAAAAATTTCATTTTAAATGGTTATTGTGAAAATCGAGAAAAAAAGCAGTTACATTACTTGCTCTGCAGAAACAACAACCAAGTTAGTTTTTATATTTTAATTCTTCAATTAAAACCATCGCTTTCTCACCTAAGTAAAGGTGAACAAAATTCTAATTCTTTTAAGCTTTCGGAAAATTATATTTTAAGTTATAGTAATCTTAATTTTTTCTGTAAAGGTATCTCTCTTGACTGTCATTTAAACTATACTTTAATACTCTCGCCTAAAAATGAGAAAGTAGAGCTTTCGCAAGAATGGTGGTTGGAATGGTTTCATAAGTTAAATGAAAGTTTGACCGATAGTTGTAATACTATGGTAAAAGGCATACTAAGCGAAAGTGTATCTGATATGAATTTATTGCCTAAAGCTTACGAAGATACATTGCAGATGGCTTATCAAACCCTATTTATAGCATCCGGATATTTAATTTTTTATGAAACAGTCAAAGAATACCATAAAAAATATTTTGTATATCCCGCTGAAAAAGAAATGTGGATGTCAAGAGCACTAACAGCGGGAGATAGAGTAAAGACTAACAAGCTGATTTATGAAATTGTTATGAGTGCAAGTGAGTATTCCTATGATGCTTTGATCATGACAATATTTCGCTTGGCATCTGCATTGATAACAATTATAAATGAATTGCAAAAATGCAACTTTCTAAATATACCTAATGACGTTTCTGAAAGAATATTATCAACATATAGAGTGGGGCGCTTTTATGGAATTGACGAAGTTGTCAATACATTTCAAGAAGCAGCAGATAATATTGTAACGATTTTGGAAAATAAAAAACATAGGCAGCATAATAATTTACTAGAAACAGTCCACGAGTATATTCAAAAAAATTATTATCAGTATGAGTGTTGTGTAGAGACAATTGCAGATATTGTTGGGATGTCTCCGGCCTATTTAGGCCGACTTTATAAAAGATATATGCTGATTAATATTTCAGAAGAAATATATGAAACACGATTGAGACATTCAAAAGAGATGCTATTAGATAAAAAATATACTATTGCGGAAATTGGACAAAAAAATGGATTTTCTAGCAATTCATATTTTTGTAAAGTTTTTAAAAAGAAATTTGGGATTACCCCACAAGAATATCGAAATAAAAACAGGCTAATAAAGGAACCCTAATTATTAGGGTTCCTTTATTGTTGATACCTTTAGGCTTAAGAAAGCCCCCGGTTCTACGGGGAGAGATAAAAAAGCCTTGGCAAACAAATTAGTGGTAGCCAGTAATTAGGCAAAAAAGGTTCTGTTTTTCTCAAGAGAAAATTTTATAAGAGGAAATGCGCAAAAACCTAAGAATTGCTGTAAGTCTTGAACAGACAGGTGTGACTGGTTTACCAGTTGCAGAGCAAGCGGTGCGATGATATTTTTCAGTACCTCTTCCAGGGGTCAGCAAGTATTGACCCCTCTGGGGTCTGAGCAAATCACTAGTTTATTAGTGGTTTTGATTATGTGACCGCTAGATGTGTCAGTGTGGCTCCTGCAAAAGCTTTATTAGCTTCAAAGATCAAGCGAGAACAGCGCTCTAATAATGAAAGATTATCGTTAGAGTGGCTTTTTCAGTTTACGAGAGGTAGGACAATTGATACTAAGGTGTGTTAAAGTCACAAACATAATTTTTGATTATGACTATTAGCAGGAAGTTTAAGAAAGATCAACTTACAAGGATCCAAAATGCTAAATGGAAAGTATGAATATGACAAAAAAGTTGTTTATTTATTATATACAATTGAAAAAATAAATGATATTCTTCAAGTGCAGGAAGGATAAATAGTATACTATTACCGAATTCTAACTAAATATATCAAATAGGAGGATAATATGAAAAAGTTTGTTGCTGTAATTTTAAGTCTACTATTAGTAGGATCTCTAACAGCTTGTTCAGGAAATGAACAGCAAGGCAGCGCCCAGAGCACTTCAGGTGAAACTAATAGCCAGGTTAGTGAAGGAGAGGAAGAAGTCACTTTAACTCTTTTCCACACCGGTGATGCTGATGGGTTGGCTCTTATGGATAATATGGCGGACTTTGAAAGCAAAAATCCCGGTGTAACAGTAGAAGATGTAGTAACGCCTTTTGCAGAGTACCACCAAAAGCTTATGACAGTGGCAGCTAGCGGATCAGATGAATTTGACGTCGTTTTTGTCGAGTCTGATTATGTTGCACAAATGGGAGAAGCGGGCGTGCTTGAACCTTTGAATGCCTACGTTGAAAATTCTGAGACTATGTCATGGGATGACTATATCGAATCTGTCGTACAAAGAAATTGTATTGACGGCACTTACTATGCAATGCCTCAGGTAGCCGATGTGCAGACTACAATTTACAATAGAGTAGTTTTAGATGCACTGGGTATTGACACCCCCCCTAAAACACAAGAAAAATTTTTAGAGTACTGCAAACAAGCGCAGGCTGCGGGGTATGAGCCTTTGGCCACTAGGTATGATTCTAATATTTTCCCGACCCAGTATATGGGTCTCTTTTTACAAAGCAATGGCGGATCTTTTGTGGAAAAGTCAGGTGACAAATGGGTCTCTACTATTAGTAGTGAGATCGGAAAGTCTTGGCTGGAGTATTGTCGTGAATTCTGCAGTACTATCAACGGAGATAATCTGATAACAATGGATAGTTCTAAAATGATTTCCATGATGGAGCAAAATAAAGCAGGATGTACCATTGCTGGTAGCTGGTTCTGGGATTCTGTTAATGAAGAAACTGCTGCAAACCTGGTTGCCGCCCCGTTCCCGGAAGGGGAAAATGGGACAATCGCCCTTATGAGTGGCTGGAACTTGGGGATTTTCTCTAATTCTTCGCATAAGGATCTTGCTTTTAAAATGCTGGAGTGGAAAAATGATCCCGAGATTGCGGGCCCTACTACCGCTGGCTTAAGCGGTCGTAAGGACGCAGAAGAGTATTTTACAGATGAACAAAAAGAGATAATGCCGCTTTTTCAGGAATTAATGGGGGTTGGCGTAGGAATGACTTCTCCTGAATTTGAATATAGGAGCGAATTGTCAACTGCTTTGTATCCAGTGTTCCAAGAGGTTGCATATAATGATAATCTTAGTGTCGATGAGGGAATTCAAAAGCTGGATGAAGCAATTCAAGGTGTATTAAACGAAAAGAGTTGATTTTATGAGGAGAACAAATGTAAAGTTTTTTAAATCTTTAACTCCTTATGTGTATTGTTCTCCTTTTTTCCTGATGATGGCAGGATTTATGATCCTGCCATTCATCTTGAATATTGTTTTAAGTTTTACGAATTATAGTATGACTAAAACAACAATGGAGTTTATTGGTTTAAAAAATTATGAAACCGTATTATTAAATGACAACACCTGGGATTCAGTTAGATTAACAATTATTTTCGTCATCGGAATTGTAATCTTTACGATGCTGATCGGAGTATTATATGCCTTTGTCATGTCTTTTAATATTAAAGGTATTAATTTCTTGAAAGCAATTATCCTATTGCCATGGATAATTCCTGAGTCTGTGACGGCATATATTTGGAAATGGATTTTTTCTGCTGATTCTGGCATTATTTATTTTTGGCTTTTAAATTTAGGAATTATTGACTCAAATACTTCGTTTTTTGCAGATGGCGCGCTTGCTATGGTAATGGTCATTATGGCCAATGTCTGGAGAACGGCTCCATTTGTAGCAATTATGACTTATGCCCAATTAAAAACCATACCGAAAAATCATACGGAAGCCGCTCAAATAGATGGCGCTAATGGATTAAAAGTCTTTCTTCATATTACAATCCCTTGGTTAATTCCTATTTTAAAAAGGTGTGCTATTTTACTTTTTGTGTGGTCTTTTAATTCATTTACTATTATTTATATTTTAACGAATGGCGGCCCTGCTGGGGCTACTACTACGTTGCCATATCTTATTCGCCAGACAGCGTTTAATAATTTCAATTTTGGACAGGCAACGGCATTGAGTACGCTTTCTCTAATTATTGTAGTAGTTTGTATGGCTATTGCAAGCATTATTTTAAAGGTATCGGTCAAAATGTTTAAGAAGGGCGGTAGATATTAATGTCGGAGAGAAAAAGTTCTAAAATAGCAAAATATCTATGCGCTCTGCTATGTGTTCTGATTATAATATTTCCAATCTATTGGATGATTATCGGTTCTTTTAAAACACAAGCGGAGGCCTATTCTTTTCCACCAAAACTATTTCCTGAAACACTTACTTTAGATAATTACATTAATGCTTTTCAAGAATATAACGTAGTAGTTTATCTAAAAAACAGTCTAATTGTTACTGCTTTTGTTGTTGTATTGTCAGTTATTATTGCCGCGCTTGCAGCATATGCCATGAGCTTTTTTCGATTTAAACTGAAAACGACGATAACGACTTCTCTTTATCTATTGCAGCTCTTACCGACCATCACTATGTTAGTGCCTCTTTTCAGCCTATATCGAGTAATGGGTCTTCAAAACACTTATGCATCCCTTATTATTACTTATGTAGCGTCTGTTTCTGGCGTTCCAATTGCATTGGTGCTTATGTCAGGCTACTTCTCCAGTATTCCCAAAGAACTTTTTGAATCTGCGGGTATTGATGGGGCTGGAACTATGCGAACATTTGTAAAAATATTACTCCCGTTGGCGGCTCCGGGAATAGTCTGTACAGCTATTTATATTTTTGTACAGACATGGCAGGAATTCATGTTTGCTGTAAATCTAGTAACTGATCCAGATATGTATACATTGCCGGTAGGATTGCAAATGTTTGTCGGTCTGAGGACTACTGATTGGGGAGGAATGATGGCAACTTCTACAATGATAGCGATTCCGGCGATTATCTTGTTTGTATGTGTTCAAAATTATTTTGTGGATAATTTGGCTGGTGCAGTTAAGCAATGATTAGATAGGGGTGTTTTATATGAAACCACAAAAATTCGAAGAAAAAAATGAAAGAATTAGGTTGGCATTTGAACAACTAAAAAAAGATCATCCAGAAAAGCTGAAAAGACAAATAGACGTTTCTTTTTGTACGCTTATGTTTGGTTTGGAAGACGTGGTGGATTCCATAAAGCGATTGTCCCGATATGGCTATAAGTATATTGAGATTTTAGGAAATTATGGCGGCGAAACTTCGGGTAACCATACTCAAGTAAAAGAAATTAAAAAAGCTTTAGATGCTTATGGTATGAAATGTTCTGGGGTGATTTGTTCTACACAAAGTGGCTTTACACTGGAATCCAAAGATTTTTTTGCAAAACAGCGAGCTCAGGATCACATTAAGGCTAATGTGGAATTCTGTAAAGAATTAGGTGGAAGCTACTGTATGGTTGTACCAAGTACTACTGACGGTAAAAAGGCAGATCCTGACGGCGGTGACTGGGATAGAAGCGTCCGTGCGCTGCGGGAAATCGCAGATATTTTTACTGAATATGATATTAAATGCACCATCGAGCCTATTATTCATTTTGTTTCACCGATTTGTCACAGCTTTGAGGAGGCTAAGCGGTATATCCAGGAGGTCAACCATCCAGGTGTCCGGCATATTCAGGGCGATGTTGAACATATGATGGCACATGAGGAGCATATTGGCGAGGCTATTTTAGATGCTAAAGATTATTTGTTAAATTTGCATTTGAAAGATACTCATGCGCAAAGACCCATCGGTAACGGACATTTGGATTTAGATACCGTTATAAGAGCGCTCTATTTAATTGGATTTAATGAAGAAGGGCATTTTGCAACAGGTGAACCCTTACCGGACTATTATGATCCGGTGATCGGGTACGGAACTTTAATAAAACATTCAGAGGAAACCAAAGAGATCCTGGCGCGTGAGACAATAGAGACTTTTAGAGAGAGAGAGAGAGAAATTCTTTCTTAAACTTAAAGGAGGACTTAATTATGCGATTGAAGTATGGTATGGTGGGAGGGGGACCTGAGTCTTTTATTGGCGATGCTCACAGAAAAGCGATCTCAATGGATAATAGCGCACAGCTTGTAGCAGGAGTTTTTTCCCGCTCTTTTGATAAAACTATAGAGACCGGCAAGCGGTTTGATATAGCAGAAGATAGATGCTACCCAGACTTTCAAAGTATGGCAAATGCAGAGTCTAATCGGAAAGATGGAATCGATTTTGTTGTGGTAGTGACGCCAAATGTTTCCCATTATGATATTTGTAAAGCTTTTATGGAAGCTGGAATTCATGTGGCATGCGATAAACCCCTTTGTTTAACTATCGGACAGGCAGAAGAGTTAACACAATTAGCCCAAAAGAAAGACCTCCTATTTATGACCACTTATACATACATGGGTCATGCAACAACGAAATACATAAAAGAATACATAAAAACTGGTAAGTTGGGAAAAGTTCGTTGTGTTATAGCGGAGTATCCTCAAGGCTGGTTAGCGTATGAAGGGAAATGTGGAGGCAAACAGGGTGAGTGGCGTTGCGATCCAAAGCAGTCCGGAGGAGTAAATTGCTTGGGTGATTTAGGAACCCATGTAGAAAATATTGCCACTTCCTTAACTGGTTTGAAAATCAAAAGAGTATTAGCAAGAATGGACAAGGTGGTTCCTGGACGTGCTCTGGATGATAATGATTATATAATAGTAGAATACGATAATGGCGCAACTGGTTTATTTTGGACTTCTCAAATCGCTATTGGGCATGAAAATAGCTTAAAATTGAGGATTTATGGCGAGAAGGGTTCAATTAAATGGTTCCAAGAAGAATCAGAAAAGGTTACCGTTATTGCGGAAGATGGAACATCAAGTGAATTTCATCGTGGTGATGCAAATCTTAAAAAGGAAGCGAACGTGTCCAAATATGTAAGATTACCAGCTGGCCATACGGAGGGATGGCTAGAAGCTATGGCAAATTTATACCAGAGCTTTACTGAGACTATTGTGGCCCAAAAAATAGGAGCTTTCTCACCAGAATTAATTGATTATCCGACAGTTCAAGATGGAGCTGAAGGAGTTAGATTTATTGAAGCTTGTATAAAGTCGAACAATAACAATAATATTTGGGTAGAAGTATAAATAAAAGTCAGGAGGTATATTTGTGGCAAGGCCAATTACTTTATGCACTGCACAATGGGCAGATATGTCCATGGAAGAGGTTTGCCAGTCTGCGAGACAGATGGGTTATGATGGATTAGAAATAGCCACCTGGGGTCAACAAATAGATGTTCATAAAGCGGCAGAAGACACAAGTTATGTCGAACAGTTTAAAATGACATTAAACAAATATCAATTGAAATGTTGGGCATTGGCAACTCATGTTCCAGGACAATGTGTTGCAGATTTATGGGATCCCAGACTCAACAATTTTGCTCCGGCTGCGCTAGCAAACGAACCGGAAAAAATTAGACAGTGGGGAATTGAGGAGATGATAACGACAGCAAAAGCTGCTCATAATTTAGGGGTAACTGTCATTACTGGATTTATGGGATCCCCAATTTTTAAATATTTTTATTCCTTTCCACAAACTTCGGAAGAAATGATTGATGCAGGCTTTAAAGAGGTAGTAAAATTGTGGTCTCCGATCTTGGATCAATTTGATAAGTATGGAATAAAATTTGCATTAGAAGTCCATCCTGGGGAAATTGCATTTGATTACTATACTTTTGAACGTTTATTGAAAGAATTCAATTACCGGAAAACATTAGGCTGTAATTTTGATCCTTCACACTTGTTGTGGCAAGGAGTAAATCCGTGTGTATTTCTGCATGATTTTTCTGAGCGTATTTATCATGTCCATGCCAAAGATGTAAAGATGAATTTAAATGGCCGTACGGGAGTTTTAGGGTCTCATATTACTTTTGGGAATGTTGATCGTGGCTGGGACTTTGTTTCTTTGGGTCACGGAGATGTGGATTTTGATCAGATCTGCCGTATCTTAAATCAAGATGGATATCAGGGGCCTATTTCTGTAGAATGGGAAGATTCTGGTATGGATAGGATGTATGGAGCATCTGAGGCGTTGAAATATCTAAGAAACTATAATTTTGAGGCTTCTACAGTCGCTTTTGACAGTGCTATCAAGACAGAAAATTGAACAGGAATCGAAATTTGGAACTTAAAAATGAAACAATCCAAATTCCGACCTCTTTTCCTATGCAAAAATCCAGTGTTCAAGCCGTTTTTTGAGGTTTATCTCTTTTTATAGAAATTGGACATTAAAAGTCAAAAACTGAAAGATAGGTTGGAAAAACAGTGAATTGGATTTATTCTGAACCCGAGATTCTCATTGTAGCATGACTTTTAATTTTGGCTATTGATTTTCTTTCAAACAGCATTGAACCAGCGAACAACAAGTTCGTTACCCCATCCCAGCAGGCTCAGCCTGCACGCAAATCGCGCTCCTCACGTTTGTGGGGAGCCGTTTTGTTTTTTGCCAGCGTTTTTGCGTTTACAACTTTTTTCTCCGCCTACAGATGTGTAGAAGAATTCGACAAACAAAAGGACTGCTTTGTGTCGCAAAATGGGGATAACTGCGTAAAATCACAAAATCCGATGTCACAAAATTAATTTTATATGCTATAATTAAAACGCAGATAAAAGAATCGCTGTTTCGCAAGGAAACAGCTTTAGGAGGTACAGATTATGGGATTAAAAATCGGATTTGCTGCGGAAGATTCTGAAAAGAAGTCTGTGGAAGCTACATACACTGTGCCGCAGAATACAAGCGCGCCCAGAAAGTCCGTTGTGCAGGTGTACTTCGCAGGCCGCAATATGAAGCTGGCATACTACAACGACCAGTTCGACCTGCATCGTGGCGACATGGTTTTTGTAGATGGAAAGCTGGAAGGATTGCGCGGCCGCGTTACAGAGGTCAACTACAATTTCAAAATAAAGATTTCCGACTATAAGCGCGTGATCGCCGTGGTGGATACAAATGTCAGCGGACAGTTTTATATGGCAGGATCGCACTTCGTCACTTTTGATCGCGCAGCTCTGCCGGACAGCAAAGTGGTTACATGGTTTAGGGCACCGGCGAAAGAGGAAGATGAATTCGTCAGTGGCAGCGACGATACATCCTTCCGGCTGGACGATTTGTCGGGAATGAATATCAGCGCGGCGATTGCAGATCGCGGCCACGAGTATTATATGGAAAACAAGGTCAGCTACATCAGCATCGACGGCGCCCGTGGTTACGCCATCGTCGAGGGTAGTCAAGCATACGAGGTGGAATTTGAATACCGTGACGGTGAGATCATCAACGTTATTTGTTCTTGCTTCTGCAGCTACAACTGCAAGCATGAGTTTGCGGCGATGCTGCAGCTGCGTGAAACACTGGAACTGATAGAAAAGCACTACGCAGCGCAGTACGAACAGAGCGGTTATTTCGCAGCGGTCAGCAAAGGCACACTGTTTGCATTCGCCATTGACGGAAAAGAAACAGGCGGTTTCGCATTATAATTTATCGAAAGAAGGGTGACTATGGACTCATTAAATAGCCATAACGAATTAGGAAAAGTGTTTGTTGAGGGTAAGGCATCAGAAATATTTACATGTGATAGAATAACAATAACGATCACTTTCCTATGTAAAAGCGTTTCTGGTGCAAAGGCATCTGAAACGGTGACGGCACAATGTGAGCGTTTTCTGCAGCGGTTATCAGAATCGGGCATTGATATTACCGCAATCAGACTTCATGACGACAGTATCGATCAGCCGCCCTATCGTAACGAAGATAAGGTAAAGGTTTCTCGTACCCTTAAATTTGACAGTGAAGCAAATGTGCGGGTAATCGATTTTATCCTGAAAACCATACAGGAGGAACATCTAGATGCAGGCATATCTACCGACTATTACCTCTCAAACGAGGAAGAATTACGGAAATGTCTTAGAAAAAAGGCCATAGCGGATTCCAAAGAAAATGCTGAATTATTGGCTTGTGCAGCGGGTAAAAGAATTGTGGGAGTCGATACCATCAATATGAGCAATCACCAGATGCGCGGAAACTTAGCAAAGTGCATTTCTGTGGATGACACATTTTATGACATAATGAGCATGTTCTCAAAAAAACTCTCTATGCCAATAAAAAACCTCGAGGAAGAAATCAAGGCAACTTGGTTGATTGGATAAGAGTAGGGCATAACAAGTATACATTTACGCGGTCTTTTCCTTTAGCTGTTATGTATGGTTGTTAGCGGTCCCAATATGGTTTGATATCGCAGGCCAAATTATTACTCCGGATAAATGGTTTAAAATGCGGTTGACTGATTATGCTAGTAATCGAAGTAAAATATGTAAAGCAAACAATAAATTAATAGTAGAACTTTCTAAACAGAGTTCCTTATTAATTGATACAGATGGTATCTATTTTTCAACGCTTCCCAACGGCAAGCCGCCGCTCCTAAAATTCGCACCTGGTTTTTGCCGGCGTTTTAGGGTCAGCTTTCCCAAAGAAGAAGCGGCGCATAGATGCCTCCTTATTCTTGTGGTTGATACGGTACGAGTTTCCAGATTTTCAATTAATAAGCGGGAAAAGAATTTTTTCCAATATGAAAAACCAGGTTTGCGGCGTTCAGTCACAAAAAAGGCCAAGCCTTCTGCCTTAAAGCGGAAGCTTGGCCTTTTTCAGCGTGCACCGGCTTATTAGAAGGATATTCATTTTCTAGGAAGCTCTGGGCCTTTTAGTAAGTGAAAAGATTACGAAAGTACACTTTGAACAAAATAACACAGTTTTTGTTAAAAAATTGCAGGTTTTTTGAATGATATTTGCGGGAAAATTAAAAAAATTATTGAGGATAAGATAAAAATATCAGGAAAAGTTAATAAATTTTATTCAAAAAACTCGGCGAAATTGTATAATAAAAACTGTAGAAAGCGAGTTCAAACCGAAGCCGAAAGGAGGCATAGTTAGAATATGGTTGTTTGCGAGGGTGGATTTTGGAAAGGGTTGAAACGAGCGGCCCTTTTCTGAAAATAGGATAAAAAGTATAAGGAGGAGTAATTAGATGAAAAAGTTTTTCTCGGGCGTATTAGCGTTAGCGTTGATCTTTTCCACCGCTGCCTGCGGTAATAACGCCGCTTCAGACCCCAGCAGCGGCGGCGCCTCCCAGGCGTCATCCCAAGGCGGAAGCGAACCCAGCGAGTTAATTGAGATTTCCTATCCTACTTATCGCGTGGGAACCAACGTACTGGCGGAAACAGAAGCGCATATGATCGACACCTTCAACAAGGAGTTTGAAGGGAAATACAAGCTGGTTGTTGAGGAACTGCCCAGTGATGTAAGCTATCAGGAGAAAATGGCGGTTCTTGCCACGACGGGGGATCTGCCGGATCTTGCGGAAGGAAAAGGCCCGGTGATGAACCTGGCAATCAAAAACGGCCAGGCGCAGGATTTGACGCCATACATCGAAGCTGATCCCGAATACAGCGCCGAGGTGGGCGAGGCGGCGTTTGCTTCCAATACCATTGACGGGAAGATTTACGGCGTGCCCGACCTGAACCAGTGCTTTGGTTACTTCTATAATACGGAAATGTTCCAGCAGGCGGGGATCACCCCGGCTAAGACCTGGGACGAATGGATGACCAACCTGGATGCGCTGAAAGGCATCGGCGTAACGCCTCTTACGTTCTTTACCGGTGAAAACTCATGGACGACCCAGAACGTTTTGGTTTCCATCGTGGGCACCCAGAACGACGAAAGCAACGCCCTGATGAATTCTGACGACAAGATCAAAAACTGGGATACTCCTGAGATTAAGGAAGCCTTAGAAATGGTAAAAACTATGCTGAAGGATTATTCTTCCTCTGACGCGGTTGGCGGCGTATACGCTAACGTGGCCAACTATTTCCTTCAAGAAAAAGCGGCCATAATGCCTAACGGCGCGTGGATGATCTCCGATTTTTCCGACACCGAAAAAGCCAGCGAAGGCTTTATCGATAAGGTTGGCGTGGCGATGTATCCGGGCTCTGGCATGGTCGCCAACTATGATTACGGCTTTATGATGTGCACGGACGATCCTGATAAGCAGGAAGGCGTGTGGGAGGCTATCAAGTGGTTTACAAACGCCGAGGCCCAGCGCATTAAGCTGGAAATGGGCGGCAATATCCCGGTTGGCCCCAAGGTGGAGCTTACTGACGAGTACCGCGAGGAGAACCCGCTGACCGCGCAGATCGTAGACCTGCTGGCAGAGGCAAAATACACCTATAAGACCATGAACAAGCTGGCATACGAGAATTTGACCTACGACGGCTTTTCCAGCCTGTATCCCGCCCTTGTGTACGACCAGATCACGGTAGACGAAATGATTCAGCAAATGAACGACATTTCCGCTAAAAACGAGTAGCCAGGCGGCGTAAAACAGCATAAAGAAAGAGATCCGGGCCAGCCTGAGCAGAGCGGAGGGCTGGCCCGTCTGCGTGCTCAACGATTTCAAAAGACTAGGAGATGGAGTTAACAGAAAGGAGCCAACATCCTTGAAACAAAAAAAATATCTCAATTACGCGGTTTTTATTGCTCCCACCATGCTGCTGTTCCTGCTGGTGTTTGCCGTGCCGGTAATCGTGCTGGTAAGCACGTCCTTTTGCAACTGGCGCACCGGGGACCCGATCACATTCAATGGGATTGGAAACTACA
>OHHQ01001007.1_pt1 | contig 12621 bp, 9 predicted proteins | sample 1568051 | NCBI WGS metagenome assembly OHHQ01 (sample SAMEA3879567, study PRJEB24766) | human gut metagenome | biome: human-associated habitat; feature: feces | place: USA | collected 1985/1987
ATATAAAGAAAAAATCTATTCATAACCTTTAAAAAACCGTACCATGACACACATCAGCGAAATAACCTTATTGATTGCCGTCATTGCACTGGCCCTCTGGCCGGTCGTATTGTTCGCCCTGCGCTTCTTGCGCGAGCGTCAGAAACGGTTGGAATACATTGAAAGAATGACAAAAGACGAACAGGACGAAGTCACGACAAAAGACCTTGTCATCAGCGTACTGAAGAAAATAGGCTGCCAGCCTAAGGTGAATGAAGAAAATCACATCACCTTTAAATATCAGGGAGACGATTTCTATATTGCGGCAGAAGAAGAGAACCGATTTATCATGATCTGGAATCCATGGTGGGGCTCCATCAATGCCGACAACGAAGCGCTTCCTTATCTGAAAGAGATTATCAATTTGGCCAATGTAAACTCACTGGTCACTACCGTCTATATGGCGGACGAGGATGAGAAGACCATCGGACTACACTCCCGTTGCCACACGTTCTTCTCTCCCAGAGAAGGAGAGCTGGAAGAACACATGAAAATGCTGCTGGACTATTTCTTTGACATGCACAATGTGATAAAGGACAACATGAACCAGTTAGGCCAGGCAGCCATCAACGAGGAAGAGAAAAAAGAACGCGTAAAAGTAAAAGGTTTTTCCGCCTATAAGGACAACACCATGCCTATTGAGGCGAAGAAAGAGGAAGAGAAGAAAGAGTAGGTTCTTCGTCGTGCTTCCGCATACTGAATTCACAGCCGCAATACTGCTGGTTATAGAAATTATATTCCTTGATAATGGCTATACGACGCTCACTCAAGCCCCCCCTGCGCCAGTTCTGTTCCCACCAGGTTACGTCGGGATAAGCAGCTACAGCCCAATGTCCTGCTTCATTAATCTGCTCCAGGCTTTTCCAGCGAGAGGAAGCTAACGTGGTCGTGATGACTGAGAAACCGTGTTCATGTGCATAACGGGCCGTATCGGCCAGACGCATTTTAAAGCATTTCAGGCAACGCCCTCCGCGCTCCGGTTCGTTTTCAAGTCCGGCCACCGTACAACGCCAGAATGCATGGTCATAATCTGCATCCACAATATCCAAGCCCAACGACTGGGCATAGCGGGTACACTCGTCCTTACGGATATTGTATTCCTCCAACGGATAGATATTCGGATTACAATAATAGATAGTAGGGCGTATGCCATGATTCAACAGACATTCGATAATGGCCGATGAACACGGTGCGCAACAGGTGTGCAACAAGACTTTGTCGGATCCACCCGGTACTTCCAATTCAAATTTCTTCTTTTTCATCCTTTCACTCACCTTTATTCACACGAATCAGACACTCCCTCCGCATAAGAAGCAAACAAGGGTTGCAACAGTTCCGGTATATCTATCCCCTGCTCGCGTATTCCCTTCAGGCAGCTATGCGCTTCTTTTGTCAGAGAGAAATACATTTGCCGCTTGTCTTTCTCGCCCAAGGCACGCACCAACAGATTCCGCTCTTCCACCGCACGAATCACCTTGGAGGCATGCGAAGGAGTCAGCCCCGTACGCTCTACAATCGTGCTGGCCGCTACCCGTTCCTTACCGATGGCACATAACACCATAGCTTCGTTCAGCGACACTCCATGCGACTGCATCAAACGGGATTCAAGTTCAGAGAGAGCTCGAAAGAGCTCTCTCATCACACAGATACATTTTATTTTTTCCATACTTAAATAAACAGATTTACATTGGCTTCCTCAGCACGGTCCATATAGGTCGCTACCCCACCGATGGTGACGTTGTCCAGCAGCTCTTCCTTTTTCACGCCCATTACGTCCATCGACATCTGGCAGGCAATGAATTCTACTCCATTATCAATGGCCTGCTGGCGAAGTGATTCCAACGAATCGATTCCCTTACGGTTCATAATGTAACGCATCATCTTCGTACCCATACCTCCCATGTTCATCTTTGAAAGCTTGAGTTTCCGAGAGCTGGAAGGCAACATCATGCCGAACATTTTTCCAAAAATATCCTTCTGTACCGACGGTTTCCGTTCCTTCTTGATGGCATTCAGTCCCCAGAAGGTAAAGAAGATGGTCACTTTCTTGCCCGTAGCCGCCGCACCGTTAGCCAGCACAAAGGTAGCCAAAGTTTTGTCAAGGTCATCACTGAAAAGGATGAAAGTTTTTCCCTTCTCTCCCACGTCCTGACGGGAAGCCTCTATGGCACAAGGAGTCGCTTTCTCTACCACTACCTTATAGATTCCTCCTTCCGACTTTGAGGAAAGGAAGCGGTTTCCGGTAGTACGGCACCATGCTTCTGCGTCTCTCGGAAATCCGGCATCCGTAGCATGAATTTCCATCTGCTCACCGGCTTTCAGTTCCTCCATCCCTTTTTTCAAACGCAAGATAGGGCCAGGACACTGTATGCCACAGGCATCTACTACATGTACCTTTTTGCAGTCCGAACTTCCTTCAGCCGTTTCACACGAGCAGGCTACGGCACATGTTTCTTCCGGCTGGCAAACCGGAGTAACCGCTGCATTGTAGGTCTTGATACCACCTATCAGGTTACGCACATCCTTATAACCGTTTTCTTTCAGAATGTTAGAGGCCAGATAACCGCGCAAGCCGACTCCGCAGTACAAGAAGACTGGTTTGTCCGATGGAATTTCCTTCATCCGTGAACGCATCTCATCCAAAGGCACGTTCACCGCTCCAGAAATGTGCCCCAGTTCATATTCGTCTTTTGTCCGCACATCCACCAAGGTCACTTTAGTCAAATCGGCCTGCTGCAACTCTCTCCAATAAAGAGGAGTCATCTTGCCGTTCAAGATATTTCCAGCCACATAACCCGACACTGCTACCGGATCTTTAGCTGAAGAGAAAGGAGGTGCGTAGGCATGTTCCAGTTGCATCAAATCATATACGGTTCCTTTCTGCTTGATGACCAGTGCATATTCGTCAATGCGCTTATCCACTCCATTGTATCCCACAATCTGTGCCCCATACAAACGACCGCCTTCAGGAGAGAAAGTAATCTTGATGTCCATCTGCAGGGAACCGGGATAGTAGCCGGCATGCGAACCAGAGTGAATGGTTGCCGACAGATAAGGCATACCAAAAGCTTTCAGACGCTTGGCCGGAAGTCCCGTAGAAGCCACAGTCAAGTCAAATACTTTCGCTATGGCAGTCCCGATAGAGCCTTCATATTTCACCCGGTTGCCAAATGTCATGTTGTCGGCTACGATACGTGCCTGACGATTGGCCGGTCCGGCCAGGAAGTTCAACCACGGCTTACCGGTAATCGGATGCGGATATTCAATGGCATCACCTACGGCATACACCGACTCATCGGAAGTCTGCAGGTATTCATTTACATAAATACCCTTCATTTCTCCTAACTTCAGTCCGGCTTCTACAGCCAGACGAGTTTCTGCCCGTACACCGATAGAAAGAATAACCAGCTGAGCTTCCGCCTGTAACCCCGACTGGAATTTGACTCTCAGTCCGGAATCGGTCTTTTCAAAGGCTTCCACTGCCTGTTTCAGATACAGTTTGACCCCCTTCTGTTGCAGATGACCGTGCACCAGCGCTGCCATAGAGAAATCGATCGGTCCCATCACCTGATCTGCCATCTCTACTACAGCCACCTCAATACCGGCATGATGAAGGTTCTCGGCCATTTCCAACCCGATAAAACCACCTCCAACAATCACCGCTTTCTTTATTTCATGACTCTGCATATAAGCCTTGATGCGGTCTGTATCTGCCACATTTCTCAGGGTAAAGATTCCTTCATTATCGATTCCCGGCAAAGGAGGACGCACTGGCGATGCCCCCGGTGAAAGCAGCAATTTATCGTATGTTTCAGTATATTCTTTTCCGTCCGAAGTACGAACCTTCACTTCTTTACGGGCAGTATCAATTGCCATAACCTCCGAACGTACCCGCACATCGATGCGGAAACGAGTGGAGAATGCTTCCGGAGTCTGTACAAACAAGCGGTCGCGCTCCTGAATTACCCCGCCTATATAATAAGGTAAACCACAATTGGCATAAGAGATATATTCTCCACGCTCAAACAAAATGATTTCAGCCTTTTCCGTGTTTCTCCGAATACGGGCAGCCGCAGTGGCTCCACCTGCTACCCCACCAACAATTACACACTTCATAACTATTTATTTTCTTTGTTATTATTTTCTAATGGAAACTTTTTGCAAAGAAAATAAATAATTACATAAAGAATAAATTTCCAATGGAAAATATTCACCAATTAAGCATTATTAAGGGAAAGCGTCTCTTTCTAAGCTAATTTCTGGTAAGCCAGTCGCGGAGTTCCATTACGCACATAGATAATTCCACAATACACAAAGCCTGTAGAAAGCAGCAGATGTTGCATCACCTTGTTGTCTGCATGGGTATCGGCACGCAGGCACGGCCACTGACGGAAACACCAGTCCACACATAGTTTTCCTATCCCCTTGCAGAAGCCGTCGGATGCCAGCCGATGAATCACATAATAAGGAGAGTCGTCTCGCCATTCCCCGTTTTCAATGCGTGCATAGGTCGGATCGGGTCCCTGAATGAAACAGAAAGTGGCCACTGCTCTTCCATCCTCCGTTACACACACATAACAGTGAGAAGCTTCTATTTCCTCCTGTATCAGTTCCCGCTGGGGATATCCGTTAATCCACTGATTAGGGTTTCCCGTGCGACACATGAAACGACGGGCTTCTTCAAATATCTCCATCAAACGGTCCAAATCATCCAATGTAGCCTTGCGTATCTGTAAATTCATAAGTCTTTTCTATTTTGATAAACCGACGCAAAACTAATGGTTTTCTTCTGTTTTATAGAGCAGGTTTCTTGTTTTTTTGAAATAATGTTGTACCTTTGTGACAACTTCAAAAACAAATGGGGCATTAGCTCATCTGGCTAGAGCGTTTGACTGGCAGTCAAAAGGTGGCAGGTTCGAGTCCTGTATGCTCCACTTTTTCTTTTCTACTCCACTTGACTTTTCCCTGATTAAATATAAAAACAGACCTTGTCTGACTTATTCAATTTATTATTATGTACAGTATTTTAATCATAGAAGACGATAAACGAGTAGCCGATTTGCTTAAAACCGGACTGGAAGAAAATGGCTATCACACCATGGTGGCATACGATGGAGCCATGGGGCTTCGTCTGTTCCAATCTCACTCTTTTCAGCTGGTTATTTCGGATATTATTCTTCCCAAAATGGATGGCTTTGAACTCTGCAAAGAAATACGCAAAGCAAATCCGCATATCCCTGTACTTATGCTGACAGCCTTGGGGTCAACCGATGATAAACTCGATGGATTTGATGCAGGTGCAGATGACTACATGGTAAAACCTTTCGACTTCCGGGAACTGAACGCACGCATTAAAGTGCTTCTGAAAAGAAAAGCAGAAGCAACTGTATCTGTTGTTGCTCCCGAGAAACTTACCTACAAAGACTTGCAGATTGATACCAACCGCAGGGAAGTGATGCGCCAAGGTAGCCTCATCCGCTTATCTCCAAAAGAATACAACCTGCTTACCTACATGGTGCAGAATGCAGAACGAGTCATCAGCCGGATAGAAATTGCCGAAAAAGTCTGGAATACCCACTTTGATACCGGTACCAACTTTATCGATGTGTACATCAATTACCTGCGTAAAAAAATAGACAAAGACTTTGAAACCAAACTGATTCACACCAAACCTGGAATCGGATTTATTCTTACTGACGAAAAGCCATGAAAATTAAAACCGCACTTACGCTCAAAAATACCGGAGTCATAGCTGTGGTATTTCTGCTTTGCATGACCTTAATCTATCTGGTCAGCGAGCATATCCGAAGCAATACCTTCTTCCATAACCTGAAGAGTGAAGCTGTCACTAAAGTGCATCTGTTCCTGCAAAACCAGGTAGATGCCGACATCATGCAATCCATCTACCTGAATAATAAGGAGTTTATCAATGAGGTGGAAGTGGCTGTATATACCACAGACTTTCACATGCTCTACCACGACGCCATCGACAATGATATTGTCAAAGAGAATCCGGAAATGATTGCCCAAATTCTCCAACAAAAGGAAATTGAATTTTATATCGGGAAATACCAGGCCGTCGGGATGGTTTATCCTTTCAACGGACAGACTTATATTGTGACGGCCGCAGCTTACGACGGTTACGGACACACCAACCTGCTGGAACTTCAGAAAACCTTGGTCATCCTGTTCTTTATCGGTCTCCTGCTTTTATTTATTACCTGCTATTTCCTGGTTCGGGCATCCTTAAAACCTATCCGGGAAATCGTAAAAGAAGCAGAAACGATTACCGCTTCGCGTATTGACCAGCGTCTGCCCGTAAGAAACGAGAAAGACGAATTAGGAGAATTAAGCCAGGCTTTCAATGAACTACTGGAGCGACTTGAAATATCATTCAACTCCCAGAAAATGTTTGTCAGCAACGTGTCTCACGAAATGAGAACCCCGCTGGCTGCCCTCATTGCGGAACTGGATTTGTGTCTGCAGAAAGACCGTACAGAAACACAATATCGTCAAGCCATACAGAACGTGCTACAGGATGCACGACGAATGACAAAACTGATTGACGGGCTGCTTAATTTGGCTAAAGCTGATTACCAGAAAGAACAGATCAAGATGCATGAAATCCGGTTGGACGAATTGTTGCTCGATACACGGGAAATCATTCTTCGTGCCCATCCGGAATACCACATCGAACTGATTTTTGAACAGGAAGATGCGGAAGACGACCGGATGATTACCGTCATGGGCAATGATTACCTGCTAACCATTGCCTTTGCTAACTTGATTGAGAATAACTGCAAGTATTCGGACGACAAATCTTCTTTCATTCAGATTTCCTACTGGGATAAATGGACCATTATCCGCCTGTCGGATGACGGAATTGGTATGTCGGATGCAGAAAAAGAAAAGATTTTCACCTTGTTCTACCGCGGAGAGCAGGAACAGCATGCGGAAGGACACGGCATCGGGATGGCGCTTGCACAGAAAATCATCGCCCTGCATCAGGGCAGTATAGCCGTACATTCAAAACAAGGAGAAGGAACGACCTTCATCATTGAACTTCCTCACATTTAATCTTTTGGCACATCCATTCAAAGAAAAATAAACTCCATCAGAGTGGTATTAGAAAATTAGTCTCACAAATTCTAATAGTTTTCTAATACCACTCTAATATTTCTCTAACAGCCTCTGTCGGGGGCATTGCCTACTTTTGCCACGTGAAAAGAAAACATAGTAATCACCCTATGAATTTTAATGATCATGTGGAAGAAAAGAAAAAGTAGCACCACATTCACCTTCAATGGCGAAAAGGTATTTTTAGCAGCAAGTCAGACACTGGGCACAGTTTTCAGCTATTTCCAGACAAGCCGTATCGGACTTACACAAGAAGAAGTGGAGGCCAGACAGTCTCTCTATGGGAAGAATGAAGTGGAACATGAGCAGAAAAAGAACCCCATATCGACTTTCATCAAAGCTTTTATCAATCCGTTTATCGGCGTACTCACGGCGCTGGTCATCATTTCTTTTGTACTCGACGTACTGTTGGCCAACCCAGGAGAACAGGACTGGACAGCCATTATAATCATCCTGACCATGGTTATCACCAGCAGCATACTGCGTTTCTGGCAAGAGTGGAAAGCCAATGCCTCCAGTGAAGCTTTACTGAAAATGGTGACCAATACCTGTTACGTAAAACGAGCCGGTAACCAGGACGAAGAAATCAACATAACCGACCTCGTTCCTGGAGATATTGTCATGATTGCTGCAGGAGACATGATTCCTGCCGACATGCGTATCATTGAAGCAAAAGACTTGTTTGTAAGCCAGTCTTCCCTGACGGGAGAATCAGACCCGATAGAGAAACGTCCGGAGGCCAAAGGAAACAAGCACAGCAAAGGAAGTGTAATTGAGTTGGAAAACATCTGCTTCATGGGGTCTAATGTAGTCAGCGGATCTGCTACCGGTATCGTGTTTGCAACCGGCAACAGTACGTATTTGGGCACCATTGCCCGCAGCATTGCCGGACACCGTGCCGCTACAGCTTTCGACAAGGGAATCAGCAAAGTCAGTTTCCTGCTGATACGATTCATGCTCATCATGATTCCGTTCGTTTTCCTGGTAAACGGTGTGACTAAAGGCGACTGGCTGGAAGCATTTATCTTTGCCGTATCAGTAGCTGTAGGACTTACTCCTGAAATGCTCCCGATGATTGTTACTGCCAATCTGGCCAAAGGTGCCGTAGCCATGTCAAAGAAGAAAACCATTGTAAAAGACCTGAATGCCATTCAAAACTTCGGGGCGATGAACATTCTCTGCACGGACAAAACCGGTACCCTTACCTGCGACCAGATTGTATTGGAAAAGTACATCAACGCCGATGAAAGCAATGACGAAAGCCGACGTATCCTACGCCACGCTTATTTCAACAGTTTCTTCCAGACCGGATTAAAGAACCTGATGGACAAAGCCATTCTGTCGCACGTAAAAGACTTGTCTTTGGAATACCTGAAGGATAATTATACAAAAGTAGATGAAATCCCGTTTGATTTTACCCGGCGAAGAATGTCGGTAGTGGTAGAAGACCGTCAAGGAAAACGACAGATTATCACCAAAGGAGCCGTAGAAGAAATGCTGGACATCTGCTCACATGCTGAATTTGATGGAGAGGTACACCCCATGACCATCGAACTGAAAAACAAGGCACGCGACATCATTGAGCAGATGAACAAGCAAGGTATGCGTGTCATTGCCGTAGCCCACAAAAGCTACCTGGACAAAACTTGCGATTTCCGTATCGAGGACGAGAAAGATATGGTACTGATTGGGTATCTGGCTTTCCTGGATCCTCCTAAGCAATCGGCAGCCAGCGCCATCAAGCAATTGCATGAACATGGCATTGAAATCAAGATTCTGTCTGGCGACAATGATGCAGTGGTTCGCACCATCGCCCGCCAAGTGGGTATCCGCACCGACAATGCCCTGACAGGCCCCATTTTCGAAACGATGAGTGAAGAGGAAAAAATGAAAGCAGTCAACCAGACGACCGTATTTTCCAAACTTACTCCGATACAGAAAACGGAAATCATCACCCTGCTTCAGGCGCAACAGCACACGGTAGGCTTCTTAGGCGACGGAATCAATGATGCCGCAGCGTTGCGTCAGTCAGACATCGGTATCTCGGTAGATTCTGCAGTGGACATTGCCAAAGAAAGTGCCGACATTATCCTGCTGGAGAAAAGTCTGATGGTACTGGAAGACGGTGTACTGGAAGGACGAAAAACATTTGGCAACATCACCAAATACATCAAGATGACAGCCAGTTCCAACTTCGGAAACATGTTCAGTGTAATGGCAGCCAGTGCGTTCCTTCCCTTCCTGCCCATGCTCCCCATCCAACTGCTGATTCAGAATCTGCTATACGATATTTCGCAGACCACGATTCCGTTCGACCGGATGGATGCAGAATACCTCCGGAAACCACGTAAATGGGATGCCTCCGATTTGAGCCGCTTCATGATATTCATCGGCCCCATCAGTTCCATTTTCGACATCGTTACCTATCTGGTGATGTGGTATGCGTTCGGATGCCAAAGCATGGAACATCAAACGCTGTTCCAATCCGGATGGTTTATCGAAGGCTTGCTGTCGCAGACCCTGATTGTGCACATGATACGTACCCGGAAAGTCCCCTTCATACAAAGCTGTGCCTCCTGGCAAGTAACCGGACTTACCCTGCTGATTATGGCCATCGGTATCCTGCTGCCTTTCACCCCGTTTGGAAGCTCTATCGGACTGGAAGCGCTGCCATTAAGCTATTTCCCCTGGCTCTTCGGTATCCTGTTGTCCTACTGCATACTGACTCAATTAATTAAGAACTGGTATATTCATCGTTTTACCAAATGGTTATGACAAGATTCATGAAACTGTTCCTGTCCCTCGCCGCAGTGTCCTGTCACTGCGGCCTGGCTCAGGAACTTCAAGTAAGCTACACCACAGAACTACAAAGCGATTTCAAACAAGGAAGTAACTGGGTTAATCTGCTAAGACTGGATTTCACTCATTCATTAGGCAAACACACGACATTACAAGCCTCCACCATCAGTACAGCCAGAACCCGCATCGAATCACTGGCTGATGATTTTCAGACCTTTTCCAACATTGAAGAAGAAAACCATCCGCTTGCCCTCGCTACATTGGGCGTCCAGCAACAGTTCGGTCATTCCTCGCTCTTTTTCGGTATCCGGAACTTGAATGAAGACTATTTCACTTCCCCTGCTACCTCGTTATTCACCAACAGTTCATGTGGTATCTTCCCCACCTTGTCCGCCGATTACCAAATAGCCAATTATCCGGTAGCTTCCGTCGGACTGCATTATGAATTGCAATTCATACGATGGTCCTTACAAGCATCGGTATACAACGGAAAAGGTTACTACCGGTTTGCCGAAAAAGAAAACGTATTCCGGTTCTGCCCGCAGCAAGACGGAATACTCAGTGTCACTTCACTAAACTATCAGCACCATGACAGCAATTATCATGTGGGCTTTGCTCTACATAGCAGCATGTATATGGACTATGAAGAGGGAACTCCAGAAAAGACAGAAAAAGAAAGGAGAAAAATAATTTGGGGATATGCAGAGCAACGTCTTGCTCCCGGTCTGCATGCACTCCTGCAAGGTTCATTCCAGTCTGGTGCCTCCAGAGGATGCAAAAGTTATGCCGGCGCAGGTCTCACCTGGCAATGTGGAAAAACAGAAGGCGGACTGTTCACCGACTACGCCCGATTTTCCCCTTCATACGAATGGGCCAGTGAATTTACATGGAAAATCCCCTGTTCAGGCAACGGATTTATACAACCCACCTTACATTTCATTCAGCAAGCAGGAGCACGCTATCTGATTGGCTTATTGCGCTTCAGCTATGTGCTCCCGACTACCTGACATTTATTATTTTACGACAAATTCATCAGTAAACAAGAAACCGCCGGCCTCAGGATTGATATCAGCCTGCACGCGTACGTAATGAGCCTCACAGCTACCTGTCCAGTCATACGTCTGAATGGTCAACTGTTCGTCCGTAATGGGCAGTGTAGTAGTGATGGTTTTCAAAAGTGTATATTCTTTTCCATCGTTTGAAATCAGGAAGCTGACTTTCTGCGGGAGGAACACACCCGGACCTCTCAACTGCATGAAATCAATGGAAAGCTGCTGAATAGGTTGTGATTTTTCCAAATCCACAATCACATCGGCCCCTTTTCCAAGGAATCCCTGCCAGCGCTGGTCGGTATATACCCAACCGCCGTGTATGCCGTTAGTCAATGCCGATTCTCCTCCTGCCGGATAAGAGTCCGAATAAGGACGTACATATTCCACCTTCTTCCCCTTTGCCAGATGATTATCCACGCTCAATGCTACCGGACGGTTTCCTACCTCATTTTGCAAGTCAAAAGTATGGTAGCCCATTGAGTTCAGCACCTTTACTTCCTGCAAAGCCTCTGCATGGAAACGTTTCCAGTCTTTCTGCTCCGGATTTGTCCAGGCAACTTCAGCCAAAGCCAGCAAACGAGGATAAATCATATATTCAACATGCTCGGGTGTCGGTATATATTCCGTCCACACATTTCCCTGTACGCCCCACACACAATCCAGTTTATCAGCGGGGAAAGCCTCCGTCACCGGTTCGTATGAATAAACCTTTTCCAGCGGGAGGTATCCTCCGATGGCTTCCGGCTGCGTACGCGGTGCATCCTGGTAGCTGTCAAAATAGCAATATGCTCCCGGTGACAAGATGGTACGCAATCCTCTTTTTACCGATTCCGCACCTTTATCTTCTCCACGCCACACCGTTACAGCAGAAGTTTCATCCAGTTCGCCTGTCAGAATCTCATCCCAGCCAATCATCTTGCGGCCGTTCTCTTTCAAAAACTTCTCAATTCTGGATACAAGATATTCCTGCAATTCACCTTCTTCAAAAATATGTTTTATGTGCTCACTTATGTTTGATTTACTTGTCTGATAAAGTTCACACATCTGAGCCTGCGTAAGCCACAGCGTCTCATCTTCTAGCTTCACATCTATCTTTGTCTGCCCGTCACTCGCGGTGTATATGATTACTTTGTTCTGTTCGTCCATGTGCTTTATTATTTAATCGTTTTACCTATTGAGGTTATTAAAAACAGATTCAATTTGGGTTCTTAAACTCTATTAAAAAAAACAAAGCAGGAATGTCTTTAAACTTTGCAAGATATGCCTCTGCATCATTAAAATCCACTCCTCTTCTCCAATTTTCTGACCTTATTTGCTCCCAATCAGTTTCTTTGTCAAACAATTTGATTTCAGCTCCCATACTGTTAAAGATGCGAGTAATTCTATTTACTATAATTTCTACTTCATGTACATAAATTGAATTTTTAATATTTATGTTTTTATGAAGCATAATCACTGTTCCATCTTTAGATTCTCTTTCAAATATGTGATTAAAATATCCAAAGTATTTGTGTGCTGCTTTTAACTGTGTAATTGTATATTCAGAGTGATTTTCTGTATGAAGCACTTCTTTTTGTTCGTAATCATTACGAAT
>OHHQ01001011.1_pt1 | contig 12601 bp, 11 predicted proteins | sample 1568051 | NCBI WGS metagenome assembly OHHQ01 (sample SAMEA3879567, study PRJEB24766) | human gut metagenome | biome: human-associated habitat; feature: feces | place: USA | collected 1985/1987
TATTAGCGGAATAAACAAAATAAGAAAGTGACAAACTCTGCAAAAGGGTCTTATAAATTAACCTTTTCACAAAGTCTGTCACTATTAGAAACCTTTGTTATTTTGCTGCTTCAAGGCAAGCAATCAGAAATTTATTCGCATAGATGAAGTTATCCTTTTGTATCGGCAATGATGCGATGGCTTTTTCTCCATGAAATAGATTGTTACGGTATCTGTAAATAATCATGATGATGGCTTTAATAATATCACATGAATTATTGGTTTGCCCTAATAAAACACGCTGAACAGAGGTCGTATCATCATTATTTCTCAATCGCAATCTCTTGAATCGCTCGTTTGTAGAACCGTTCGTTATATATCTCCTTTGTAAGTATTGTAGTGTTTGATTAACAATATCGGACGCTAAATGTATGTTTTGGATATTGCACTTATTTCTTCCGAAATTACATTTGAACCATTTCGCTTCAAATATATTCCATAATATTAAGAAATTCCGAACTTCCACGTATTCCTCGGTATTGATAGAAATGTGTAAATAATTGTCAATCCATTGTGATATTTCAGACGTATTTTTACTTTTATTTTCCATAATGCCGAAATGCTTTTATTCATCTAATCCCGTAATGCTTGCAAAGTTTTTCCATCCTGTTGCGGCTTTATAAGCATTGGCACAACCCGAAGGCACTTTCAGTACCGAATAAGGATTTATGCCGACAAAAGCATTGTTTTCACAAGTTGGTGGCGTTTCCGTGCTGACTTTGAATAATCGCAGTTCGGGATCATTGTAAAAGGCACATTCTTCGATTATCTCAACCTGTGTACAAGCAGACATATCGACGGTCATTAGATTCTTCAATTCACTGAAAGCACCATAAATATAACGATACCCAACATTAGTATCAAATCCTCCCCCGATAATTTTCAACTGAGAACCTTTTTCAAAGGTTACGGTTGTCAATTTGGAACAACGCTTGAATGCTGTCGCTTCAATCGTTTCTACACTTGCAGGAATCTCAATGGAGGTCAAGGAAGAACAATCCGAGAAAGCGCCATGATAATAAGAAGAATAGTAACCTCCCCCGATAGTTTTCAACAGAGAACCTTTCTCAAAGGTTATGGTTGTCAATTTGGAACAACGCTTGAATGCTGTCGCTTCAATAGTTTCTACACTTGCAGGAATCTCGATAGAAGTCAATGCCGTACAATCCGAGAAAGCGCCATCATAAGAATCACCAGCGATAGTTTTCAGTTGAGAACCTTTCTCAAAGGTTACTGTCGCTAATGACGAACAATGCATGAATGCCTTCTTTTCAATAGTTTCTACACTTGCAGGAATCTCAATAGAGGTCAAGGATGTGCATCTATAATAAGCATTATTGCCGATGGTTTTAAGTCGAGACCCTTTCTCAAAAGTTACGGTTGCTAAAGATGAACAATCTGAGAATGCCGTATTTCCAATCGTTTCCACACTTGCTGGAATCTCAATAGAGGTCAATGCAGTACAATCCGAGAAAGCACCATAATAATAATCGCCACCGATAGTTTTCAGTTGAGACTCTTTTTCAAAGGTTACAGTTGTTAGAGAGGAACATCTCTTGAATGCAGAATATCCAACTGTTGTTACATTTGTAGGGATTACAACACTTCTGAGGTCGCTTTGATAAAACATTTCTTCCCCAATCGTTATTAATGTATTTGGGAGAATCAGATGCTCGACATTTTTTGAATTATAAAATGCCTGTGTCGGCAATGCCGTAATATTTACCTCTGCAATATCGAGGTTTTTCAGATTGGGCATCATGCGATAGATAAACAAGAAATCGACATCATTCAGCACACCCGTGATTTTCAACGATTCGATATTGGCATAATCATAATCCGCCAATTCATTTTCCAGTTCACCTTTCGTTTCGACATGTATTTCGGTACACATTCCCAATTGTCGAAAGATAATCGTTTGCAGGATATTCCCTTGTTCATCCTTTAAGGCAACCGTTGCATAGCGTTGAATCCCTTCGTTAGCAGTTACCTCAAAAACAATCGTATCTTCCCGCATGGCTCGTGTTTCGGGAGCCAACGACAACCATGATTTTGCATTGTCGGGAATCTCAACGGTATAATCCAAATTCGTTGTCAATTTGATTTCCTGTGTACCCCCAGCAGGAGTAGCATCAATAGAGTTATCTGCTATATTGATTTGCCCCTGCATACAATTCAAAGATACCATAACAGTACGATAGGAACCGTCATTAGCAAACACAAGGATTTCGCTCTCAACAATCGGATTAGGAGCGGTAATCGTAATCGTCCCCTTATCCGTGGAGGTAGCATTTACTTTGACTTTCCAACCATCCTGTGCAATGGCTTTGACAACCGTATTTTCGGTTGCATCCGTAATCGTGTAGGAGATTGTTTTGCTCTCTCCTCCATTAAGAATGGCTATATCCGTTGTATCGAATGCAATTGCAAACTTTGAATTATCGCTTTTAGGAATCGTGATAACAGAATCGTCCTCCAATGTGAAATAGACATTATCATCATCTTCTCTTACACTTTTGAAGATGCCATTCGTTCCGTCCTTGCCATCGACACCATCTTCTCCATCCGTCCCGTCTTCTCCATCTTCTCCGTCTTTTCCATCGGCTCCCGTTGCTTGCCCTATATCCGTCCAAGTTTTACCATTATCCATTGAAAGCATCCAGCGACCATTTTCTATTTTCAGTTGCGGTGTAATTCCATCCTTTCCGTCTTTTCCATTCGTTCCATCTACACCATCTTCTCCGTCCACACCGTCATTTCCATCCTCGCCATCAACTCCGTCCTTGCCGTCTGTTCCTTGTGCCTTTACCTTATTTCCCTTTTCATCGGTCAGCCATTCACCATCAAGTGTCCAATAATAGATGCCGTCCGTGTCTTTCTTCACACCAATAATAGGAGCGTCCTCGCTATTTTTCCCGTTTTTAATTGTAGCAGTAGAACCATCTGAAAAGTGGATAATGTAACCATCGGATATTTGTTCAACTTTGGAAATAGACAAATTATCCTGCAATGCTTCTACAATCTTCTGCAACGATGAAATATTCGTGTTCATCTGTTTGCAGAGTTCCTCCAATTTCGTTACACGATTTTCGAGGTCATTCAAATCATTGCGCAATGCGCTGTCGTCGTACTTATCGCTACACCCAAATAGCAACAAGCCGCAAAACACAAGAGATAGTAGTTTTTTCCACTCTTGAAAGTACATATAAAAAGTGTTTGAGAGAAGAATGAGGAAAGTTTACTGGTTATCAGTTACTTTCCTCATTTTGGTTAAAAGTGGCGAGGACAGACGAAGACGGGAATACGACAAGATGAGACAGAGGAACGTTACCTATCCGTAACCTATACCCCAAATGGGGAATGTTGAGGTTCGGAAGAATAAGGAAGGTTACGAATTGAATTTGAATACTCTGATTTATAGTGAGTTACTAATGAGCAACGTAAGATTTTTGGTTACGAACCAAATTTGCCGTGTTCTGCAGTGAAATGCGTAGCAAGAAAAGACTCTTCATGTATTAATTTTGAACGCAAAAAAGAATGACGTTATGAAGAGTACATTTTCAATTATCTTCTACCTCAAAAGACAGGTAGTAAAGAAAGATGGTACTGTTCCAGTTATGGGACGTATCACAGTGGACGGAACACAGGCGCAGTTCAGTTGCAAGACAACTGCCAATCCAGATTTGTGGGACACCAAGGGCGGACGCATGATAGGTAAGAGTATGCAGGCTTTGGAGGTGAACCGCAAATTGGACAAGATGCGTGTGAGTATCAGCAAGCATTATCAGGAGATTATGGACAGGGACAACTTCGTCACTGCCGACAAGGTGAAGAACGCCTTTCTTGGCTTGGAGTATCGTTGCCATACACTGATGAAAGTCTATTCTCAAAGCCGTGATGAAATGGAAAAGCAATATAAGGCTGGCATGAAATCTTTGAGTACATACACGAAGTATAGAATCGGGTGTGCCTATGTTGGCGAGTTCTTGCAGACACATTACCATGTGAAAGATATTGCTCTAAAAGAGTTATCGCTGCCTTTTATCACAGACTACGAGACTTTTCTCAGAACCGACAAGCACTTGAAGATAAACTCTGCGATGGTGTTTGTCCGCAATCTCCGTGCAATGGTATTCCGTGCCATAGATAATGAATGGCTCGTAAAAGACCCATTCAGACGATATGAGTACAAGGAAGAAGAGACCACAAGAGAGTTTCTGAGCAAAGAAGAGATTCACCTGTTGATGGAAACACCTATCACAAGAAAGAAGATGAGTATGGTGCGTGACTTGTTCCTGTTCTGTTGTTTTACAGGTCTCGCTTTCATTGATCTGTACAACTTGAAGGAAGAGAACATCAAGGAATTTTTCGATGAAGGTGAATGGATTGTTATCCATCGACAGAAGACAGGAACGGAAGCCAACATCAAGTTGCTTGACTATCCCAAGCAGATTATGGAAAAATACCGTGGATTGTGTGAAGACGGCAAGGTGTTTCCAGTACCCAACTACCAAAGTTGTATGGATTCGCTCAAAAGACTGGGAAAGAAATGTGGTATCACCAAGCCGCTTTCCTGGCATTGTGCCCGTCATTCGTTCGCAACCTCGGTTTGCCTCTCCAACGGAGTTCCAATAGAAACCGTGAGTTCAATGCTTGGTCACAAGAACATAAAGACAACCCAGGTGTATGCCAAGATTACCAAGGAAAAATTGAGCAAAGACGTGGAAAAGTTGTCTCAGCAAATAAATAACATTGAGGAATTCACGTTTGGAAATGTTTGCAACGATAATACTAACACTATAAATGGCAGAGTATGAAACGACAAGTGATAACAATACAAGAAGATATGGTCATCTACGCCCCACATCATGGTGAGGTGTGGATGACAGTTTGGGAGATTGCCGAACTGTTGAATGTAACAGGGACAGCAGTGAAGAATACCATCAAGCGCATTTGGAAACAAAGTGGGCTGAAAGACTTCCAGCATTCGCAATACATCAACCTTGAAAATGGATATTCTGCGAATGTCTATGATATGGAAGTGATTATCGCCATAGCACTTCAAATGGATACATATCAAGCCTTGTTGTTCAGACAATGGCTTATCAGTAAGGTTGTGAACCGCAAGGTGTGCCAAGCAGAGCAAGTAAAAAACGAGTATCCGATGATTATTGTAATGAACGGAACGATGCCAAGAGATGCTAGTTAGAATCTTTCATCTTTTTAATAAGATTTAATAGCGTACAGAGAGAACGATTTTTGTCGTTGTACACTGTACGCTATTTTTGTTTCGCAATCTTACTGATTGTTTGTAATGTTCTGATAATCAATGCTAATCCGAATGACAAAATGGCAAAAGAAACAAATTAGGAACAACAAAATCCCGTAACCCCAAAATGAAATTATGAGAAAACAAAAATTAACACGGATAACGCGGAATTTTTCCGATTTTGATATTCATAAATCAACTCCAAAAGAAGAAAATTATAAGTAGGCACATCTGTTTTCATTTTAATAGAATATAGTGGTATGCAAGATGAAGATGGGACGAGTCTCTGTAAATCATGCAAAAATTAGCAAAATTTCTAATTAGGCAAATTATTTGCCGATTTTTATAATGATTTTCGGATAAACAAACGATATTTGGAGGAAAATGAGTATCTTTGCAACCGAAAACAATAATAATATACGCAATGGCTGAGAAAAATCTTAATCGTATAAAAGTTATGCTTGCAGAAAAGGGGAAAACGAACAAATGGCTTGCAGAGAAACTTGGCAGAGACCAAGCAACCATTTCCAAATGGTGTACTAATGCTTGTCAACCTCCTTTAGAAGCATTAATACAGATATCTCAATGTCTGGAAGTTGATATAAAAGAACTCATTAGGGTTCCTGAACATAATCCTTATAAAGAATTGTAATGAAAAAAATAAATACTTCATTCTCATTATTTGATTTCAATAAGAAACGTGTGACTTAGAGCACGTTGATGCAAGATCTTAGGTGAGTCGGTCTTGACCTTTTAACTCAAGCAGCGAGCACTCGGAGATATTTCTGTTTTTTATTCCAACTGGCTTATAATTCGGAAATTTATCAAAATTTGTATCAAAATCAAATAAGTATAACAATGGAACCATCTATATACAGTTTTTCACTTTGTACCGCACTGCCGTTAATGTTATTCTTCGGCTTTTATTTTTTGTTTGCAAAGACTCCTGAAAAGAAAATTTTCAAGAATTATCTCCGCTCCCGACAGATTATGGGTATAGCTATGCTGCTGCTTTCGGCAAATTATTCGGTACATTTCTTCTTTGGTATCCGATTCAAAAATGCGGATTCTGCCATATTGATGAACATGTCCACATACTTCCTGTGCTATTCTCTGTTCAGTTCGGCATTGATAATGTTGCTTGATCGTTTTTACATTACCAAACGGCGTGTGTGGACACATATCATTTTATGGATTATATTTTCAACTCTTTCCGGAGTTGTGTTGTTCCTGTTGCCAAGCGGAATCATGCAAAAATTCTCTTTATTTGCTTTAGCTGTATGGTTAGTCGTTTTTGGAGTCGTTTTAGCTCGCAGAGTCATAATTGCATACCGTAGAGCCATTCGGATTTTCAATGAAACTCAGGCGGATGATATAGGTACATATATCGAATGGCTTTCCATATTCACTTATTGGGCTGTTATCTTCGGTGTCGGATGCGGATTGCTGACATTTCTGCCAGACAAATTTGTTTTTATCTGGATTTTGTCGTCAATACCGTTCTACAGCTATCTTTTCTACAGCTATCAGAACTACCTGCTGTTCTATGAACAGGTGGAAAATGCTTTTGAGCAAGATATACAGTCTGAAGAAGAACTTCTGACAGATACAGAAACAGAACCTAAAATAGTTTCTGAGAAAGAAGTTCCAGTGTCCTATACAGAAATTATAGAGAAAGTGGCCAACTGGATAAAGACAGACGGCTATGTCCAGCAGGGACTTACCATAAAAGAACTGTCCGAAATACTTCATACGAACCGTACCTATCTTTCCGCTTATATCAAGACTACGTATAAAATGACATTCCGCGAATGGATAACCGGTCTCCGGTTGGAGTATGCGAAAAACATGCTGAAGGAGCATCCGGAAATCAATATACAGAAGCTGGCTGAGTCCTCCGGTTTTCTTTCCCGCAGTAACTTTATCAAATTATTTTCCGAGAAGGAAGGATGTACGCCTGCCAAATGGAAAAAAGCAAATCGGGAATAATTTGTGTACTAAAAAACATTGAAAAAGGTCTCAGAAACCCATTTCCCAAAAGTGCTCAAACGACAAAAAAAGTGCTAATTCGACAAAAAGGTGCTCTAACGACAATTTGAAAAGTGCTCAAACGACTATTTTTCATAAAACGCTGTATTTCAACAGAAAAAGTTTTTGTAATATTTTGGGCGCTGAATGGCATTTATTACCTTTGGAGAAGACAAAGATAATAAATTCAAGTTTATATGAGCAGAAAAATCACTTTTCTTACCCTGTTTCTGTGGCTGATGACGGTAACTTTTCCTGTCATTGCGCAGCAGAAAGCAGACACGACCTACACCTTCCGCTTTGTTCCGCAGAAGGACATGTTCTACGTGCCTTGGAATGGCAACGACACGGAACTTGCCCGCCTGTTGGAATGTATCGAAAACAACAAAACCACAATTCTTGACGGCAAGCTGCCGCTATTGGTTGACGGCTACTGCAATTCGCTGGGCGGTGAAGCCGAGAACCTTGCAACAGCGAAGATCCGTGCCAATCGAGTAAAATCAGAACTGATTACACGCGCGAAAATCAAGGAAGAAAACTTCATTACCCACAATCATGCGACAGGGGGTGATTTTGTAATCGTGCGCCTGACGGTACTGGTAAAGGAAACAGCCGTGACGGATGCGGAAGCGGAAGCACGACGCAAGGCGGAAGCCGAACGACTGGCAGCCGAGAAGCGTGCCGAGCAGGAACGGCTTGCCGAAGAGCAACGTAAAGCGGAAGAAGCCCGACTTGCCGCTGAAAAGGCAGAAGCTGAGAAAGCCGCTCAACAAAATACACTTGCCGACACGCCGTCAGAAACCAAAATCACAACTGATTATCATCTCTCCCTGCGTGCCAACCTGCTGCGCTGGGCTACCCTGACACCCGACCTTGGCGTGGAATGGCGCATCTGCCCATCGTGGGGCATTGCCGTAAACGGCTCGTGGACTTCATGGACGTGGAGCGACAAGGACCACCGCTATGCACTCTGGGAAGTGGCTCCGGAAGTACGTTACTATATGGGTGAGAAGAAAGCCTGGTATCTGGGCGCGATGTTCAAGGCCGGACAGTTCAACTACAAGCTCTCCGAAACAGGCAAGCAGGGCGACCTGATGGGTGGCGGCATCACCGCTGGCTATCAGCTGAGGCTGAACAAGGCACTGGCTCTTGATTTCAACCTCGGTTTGGGCTACCTGAATGCCGATTTCGAAAAATATGAAGTCATCGACGGTGTACGTGTACGCCGCGGCAACGAAACAAAAGATTGGTGGGGCCCCATCAATGCCGGTGTGACATTGGTATGGAAGTTATTCTAACACGGAGGAATAGAATATGAAAGCAAGACAATATATAAATATGATGGGAATGGCAGCCGCCGTGCTGCTCTCTTCCTGCGTGAAGGACACGCTTTATGACACGCCGCATCCCGACTACGGGAAGATTGCGGTGACAGCCGACTGGTCGGCCCGCGGTGAGGGTATCGACATACCTGCCACATGGACGGTCACCATGGGCGACTATACGGGTACGGAGACTTCCGCCACCCATGCCCCCGACCATCTGTTTGCTCCGGGCAGCTACACCCTTGCGGTGTGGAACCCAACTGAAGGAATCACGGTAAATGGTACCACCGCCACCATTGCCGCAGCCACGGGAAACCGGGCAGGCACGGATGCCTTTGTGAACAATGCCCCGGGATGGTTCTTCACCTATACGAAACAGGTGAGCATCGAGAAAGACAAGGACTATCCGCTGACCGCCGCAATGAAGCAGCAGGTACGCGAACTGACGCTTGTCGTCGAACCTACTGGTGATGCCGCCAGACGCATCACGGAGATTGTTGCCCATCTGACGGGTGCAGCCGGAACACTCGACTTCGCTACCGATACCTACGGAGCCGCTTCGAACGTCGTGCTGCCCTTCACCAAGATTACCGAAGGTGACGATGCCGGCAAGTGGAAAGCCACGGTGCGGCTGCTGGGTGTGACCGGCACGGAACAGCTGCTGACGGGTGAAATCCGCTATGCTGACGGCAACCCGACCCCCACCACGCTGAAAAGCGACCTTACGGAAGCCCTCAAGGAGTTCAACACCGGAAAGGGCGAATCGCTGACCCTCAGCGGAACGCTGGTTGAGACTCCCGAAGGCATGGAAGTGGACGGAGCCGAAATCAACGGCTGGGAAGAAGTGAAAGGTGATGATGTAAATGCTGATTTGTAAATAATAAAATTATAGATATAATGAAGACAAGATTTTTTGCACTTGCAGCGCTTGCCCTCACACTGGTAGCCTGCAACAACGACAACGAGAACCTGAACGGTGACCCCGTGGCCGCCCAGTTTACCGCCGACATCGCCCCCGCCACCCGCGCCAGCGGAACCACCTGGACTGCCGGCGACCGTATCGGCATCACCGACATCGGCAACGATTCCCAGTACGGCAACGTGCCTTTCATCCTGAAAAACGGGAAATTTGAGGCAGAAGGAAAGGTTATCTATATCGAAGATGCAAAGACCCATACTTTCCGCGCCTACTATCCGTACAACACGACGGGAGGCATCCTCGCAGCCACGACCGATGCCACGGCGCAGCAAAACAAGCCTGCCATCGACTTCCTCTTTGCTTCAGGAGCCACGGGAGACAAAAACAACCCGGTAGTAAGCTTTACCGACAAAACCGCCAAAGGCGGTGAAGACAACTCCTTCCACCACCGCATGAGCCAGATAACCCTTACCTTCGAGGCGGGCGACGGCGTGGATTTCAGCGTGGTCAAGCCTGAACGTTACACGCTGGACGGATTGTTACTCACCGGTACGTTCAACACGGCCGACGGTATTGCCACCGCAGACAACGGAGTACAGACCGGAGAACTGGCCATGAATCTGGCAGACGGCAATCTCACGTCATCGATCATCCTCTTCCCGCAGACAGTTGCATCCCTGCCGTTGGTTGTGAATTACAAAGGTCAGGAATATCATGCCACACTCACCATGCCCGAAGGCGCACTGCTGGCGGGCAACAACTATACCTATACCGTCAAGGTACGCAACAAAGTCCTTGAAGTCAGCGAAGCCACCATTGCAAAGTGGAACGATATAGACGGTGGAGATGTGGGTGCTGACCTGTAGGATTTTAATAATTAATCGATTAGAATAAAGAATTATGAGACATAGATTATTTATCCCCGCAGCCACCGCACTGCTGTTCGCCCTCGCCGCCTGCACGCAGGACGAACTTGCTGACGATAACCGTCTGCCCGAAGGTGAATACCCCGTCGTCATCCGTGCCACCGGACTGTCCGTAGAAGCAACGCCGCTGGCAGCCCATTCCACCCGTGCCGCTGTGGACGGCGACTGGCAGGGCGTCACTTCCGTGGCACTCAAGATGGGCGATGCGGTAAAGGAATACACCGTAACGGCTTCTACCGATTTCAAGAGTGCCACGCTTTCACGCGAGAACGACCCGTACTACTGGACCAGCCGCGACCCGATTACCGTATCGGCATGGTGGCCCTTCGACAATGCCGACATCACACAGATGCCTGCCGTGAAGGTGGCCGAAGACCAAAGCAAATTGGCTGACTTCCAGAACAGCGACTTCATCTCTGCTGAGAACCGGAAGGTGGAATTTAACAACCCGACACTCGAATTTACCCACCGCACGGCACGCGTGACAATCGAACTGAAGCCCGGCACGGGATTCACGAGCGTCGCTGGTGCCACGGTGAGCCTCGTGAGTCTGTCCGCCGATAACGGCAACCCGACTGCCATCAAGACCTACAACGCAAGCGGCAACACCTACGAGGCACTGACCGCCCCGCAGACCGTTGCGGCAGGCAAGCCGTTCGTCAAGGTGGAACTCGGCGACGGCACCTTCTACTTCCGTCCGCAGAACAACGTCGTATTAGAAGCGGGCAGCCGCTATAAATATACCGTTAAGGTGAACGCCACCGGCTTGACGTTAGAGGGTTGCACCATCGGCAGCTGGGTTGACGGCGGCGGCGAGAGCGGCGAGGCAGAGGATTTGGGCTACATCTACGACAGCAACACCAATACCTACACGGTCTATAACGCCGACGGCCTACTGGCATGGAACAAAGCCATACAAAAAGATGAATCGATAAATTGCACCCTCACCGCCGACATCGACCTGACGGGTAGGGAATGGACACGTTTAGACACATGGCCAGGCTACTCCGGCGTCTTTAATGGGCAGGGACACAGCATTACGGGATTAAACTTTTCAGCAGCGAGGTTTGGACTTTTTCTTTTTTTAAATCAAAGTGGAGTGATAAAGAACCTACAACTCATAGATGTGAATCTGGATGGCAGTAGTGGAGGAGCTGCTGGAATGGTGGACCGAAATCATGGCCAAATCATTGCCTGCTCTGTGACGGGAAAACTTACTGTACATAGTGGTGGTATAGCCAATGCAAATTATGGCGATATCATCGCTTGCTGGTTCAACGGCACATTGAAAGATGAGGCTGGCTGTGGAACTATAGTGCGTTTCAACTACAAGAATATAACTTCCTGTTATTGGGGAGGCAATGCCGAGCAAGGAGTACTCCGTAATGAAGGAGGAACGGTAGTTGCCACGAAGGTAGACGGCGCGACCGTGAAATGGCAGACAGCCGTCGACGGCATGAACACCGCCCTCACCGGCAACGACTACCAGTGGACACTCGGCACCGGCGGTCTGCCCGTACTGAAAAGAAACAATAAAAACCCCTAAACAACACGCATCATGAAACGAACAAACATCCATATATTCGCAGCCCTCGCCCTGCTGTTCGCCCTCGCCGCCTGCACGCAGGACGAAGCAGGCTTCCTGTCTGAAGGGGCGGAAGGCACACCCATCGTCTTCACCGCCACGGGGCTGAACCCCGCCGCGACAGCCACCGCCGGCACCCGTGCCCCGGTGGACGGCAATTGGGAGGGTGTGCAGAGCGTGGCAGTCCTGATGGACGGCACGGTGAAGGCATACGACGTGACGCCCACCAACGCCACGCTGACCTCCACCGACCCGCACTACTGGACCAACCGCAAAGACATCACCGTCACAGCGTGGTGGCCCTACACCGCTGGCGAGACAACCCCTTCTGCTGTGAAGGTAAAAGCCAACCAAAGTACCCGGAAAGACTTTGAGACCAGCGACCTCATCGTAGCCGACGGACAGACGGTGACCTACGGTAGCCCCACGCTCCGCTTTACCCACCACACGGCGCTGGTGACCATCGTTCTGACGGACTACACCGAGGGGCTGGCATCCGTGCAGCTGACG
>OHHQ01001032.1_pt1 | contig 12402 bp, 20 predicted proteins | sample 1568051 | NCBI WGS metagenome assembly OHHQ01 (sample SAMEA3879567, study PRJEB24766) | human gut metagenome | biome: human-associated habitat; feature: feces | place: USA | collected 1985/1987
CCCGCCGGTATCCTACGAGGACAAGGAACCCTGCGGACGGATCCAGCTGAGTGAAAAGGAAGCCGGAGAGCGCAAGACGAATTTCGATGCATTTGAATGCGGCATGACGAAGCAGGAAGCCTGCCAGGAAGCGGGCAGATGCTTACGCTGCGATAAATACGGCTACGGAAGCTTAAAGGGCGGCCGAGCTGCCATCTGGTAAAAAGAGGAGCAAACAATGGGCGAGAAAATGATAAACCTTACAATAGACGGCGTGCAGCTGCAGGTCCCGGAGGGAACCAGCGTCATGAGCGCGGCAGCAGGCGTGGGAATCGAAGTACCGCATCTGTGCTTTTTAAAAGACATCAATGAGATCAGTGCCTGCAAGGCCTGCGTGGTGGAAGTGCAGGGAAAAAGCAAGCTGATCACAGCCTGCAACAGCCCGGTGGAAGAGGGAATGGTAGTGTATACCAATTCTCCGAAGGTACGCCGTGTGCGCAAGACAAATGTGGAACTGATCCTGTCCCAGCATGATTGTCACTGTGCCACCTGCGTCAGAAGCCGTAACTGTAATTTACAGCAGATTTCCAACGATCTGGGAATTCTGGAAGTACCTTTTACCGAGGAAGTTCCCGAGACACCCTGGGATCATTCTTTCCCTCTGATCCGGGATTCCAGAAAATGTATTAAATGTATGCGCTGTGTACAGATCTGCGATAAAGTCCAGGCCATGCATGTCTGGGATGTACAGAACACCGGATCCCGTACCACAGTAGATGTGGCGGATAATAAGACCATCGATTGCTCCGAATGTACACTGTGTGGACAGTGTATTACCCATTGTCCTACCGGAGCATTGCGGGAACGGGACGATACATACAAGGCTTTCGAGGCACTGGCGGATCCCGAGAAGGTCACAGTAGTCCAGGTGGCACCGGCGGTAAGAACCGCATGGGGCGAGGAACTGGGACTGAATGCGGAGGAAGCTTCCGAGGGCAAAATGGTGGCAGCGCTGAAGCGCATCGGTTTTGACTATGTATTTGATACCAACTTCGCAGCGGATCTGACGATTATGGAAGAGGGAAACGAACTGCTGGAGCGGCTGGGTAATTCCCGGAAATACGCATGGCCCATGTTTACCTCCTGCTGTCCCGGCTGGGTAAGCTTCGTGTCCAAGAAGTATCCGGAGTATCTGCGGAATTTGTCCACGGCAAAATCCCCCCAGCAGATGTTCGGTGCCATGGCGAAGACTTATTTTGCACAGAAGAAAGGGATTGATCCCAATAATATCTGCTGTATCTCCATCATGCCCTGCGTATCCAAGAAGAGAGAGGCTTCTCTTTCTTATATGAAGAGCGCCGGAGCCGGACAGGATGTGGATATTGTACTGACCACAAGAGAATTCGTGCGGATGATCCGTGCCGAGCATATCAATACCCGGTTCTTAAAGGAGCAGGCTTTTGATTCTCCTCTGGGAGAAAGCACCGGTGCCGGAGTGATCTTCGGCGTCACCGGCGGTGTCATGGAGGCAGCACTTCGTACCGCATATGCAGTAGTGGAAGGCAAGAATCCGGAAGCAGATGCTTTCCGGGCAGTCCGGGGAAGAGACGGCAGAAGAGAAGCAGACTTCACACTGGGAGATCAGACCTTACATACCTGTACTGTCAGCGGACTGGCCAATGCGGAGAAGCTGATGGAGGACATTAAGGCAGGAAGGGTATCCTATGATTTCGTGGAAGTCATGGCATGCCCCGGTGGTTGTGTCGGAGGCGGCGGACAGCCCATCCACGACGGATGCGAATTCGCGGAGCGGCGCGGAGGCACCTTGTACCGTCTGGACAGTGAGAGAAAGCTTCGCTTCTCCCATGAGAACCCCGAGGTACAGAAGGCCTACGAAGAGTTCCTGGGCAAGCCCCTCAGCCGCACCGCCCATAAGCTTTTGCATTCCGAACACGTGAACGAACTGTACTTTGAAACACATAACTACTTGTAATACCAGGTGACCGATTCAGCCGCAGGGCATGCTTGCATGCGCCTGCGGCTGAATCAGGGAACCGCCCAAACATGAGGAAGAAGCGATTTGCAAAGCAAATCAGCGGAATCCGAATGTTTGCAGAATTGCGGAAGCTGCACGGCAGCGGAGCAATTCGTGGGTATTACAATGTATGGGCATGCTTGCATGCGCCTGCGGCGGAATCCGAATGTTTGCAAGACCCTATTGACATTTTTTCACACAGGGTCTATACTGTGTATAGTTTAAAGATGATTACTAGAGTAAGAGTGGACGCGCGCCACTCTTTCTTGTTGTTGTAACGACAGCTCATATCAGTAAAGGAGGGCCTACATGTCCAAACGAGAGGACTACGAAAACAGAACCGAAGAACTGCTGACGCCCATCGCAGAAGTAAGTCAGGTGGAGATCTACGATGTGGAGTATGTAAAAGAAGGCAGTGACTACTATCTGAGAGCTTACATCGACAAGCCGGAAGGTGTGAACATTCTGGATTGCGAGAATGTCAGCAGAGCATTATCCGAAGCTCTGGACAAGGCTGATTTCATTCCAGATGCTTACATTCTGGAAGTCAGCAGCCCGGGACTGGGTAGAACGCTGAAAAAGGATAAGCATTTGCAGAAGAGCATCGGTGAAGAAGTAGAGATCAAGCTGTTCAAGCCCATTGACAAATGCAAAGAGTTTTCTGGCATTCTGGAGAGCTTCAATGCAGATAACATTACGATCACGGAAGACGGCAGCCCGAGAACTTTTGCCAGAGCAGACATTGCCCTGATCCGTCTTGCATTAGATTTTTGATACTATTCAGAGCCAAAGGGCGAAGGAATAGTGATAGCTTGTAGAATAAGAAGAAACCATACACTAAGAAAAGGCGAAAGCCGGAATGGAGGAAATGATGAATAAGGAATTAATGGAGGCACTGGACGTTCTGGAGAAGGAGAAGGAGATCAGCAAGGAGACCTTGTTTGAAGCCATCGAGAACTCCCTGATGACAGCCTGCAAGAACCATTTTGGAAAGGCTGACAATGTCCATGTGGAGATTAATAGAGAGACCTGCGATTTTCTGGTATATGCTGAGAAGGAAGTCGTTCCCACGAAGGATGATGTGGAGGATGACTGTCTGCAGATTGCTCTGGAGGATGCACAGGAGATCTCCAAGAGAGCACAGGTGGGCGACATGATCCATGTGGAGATCAAGTCCAAGGAATTCGGCCGTATCGCTACCCAGAATGCCAAGAACGTGATCTTACAGAAGATCCGTGAGGAAGAGAGAAGCGTGATCTACAACCAGTACTACGAGAAGGAAAAGGATGTTGTGACCGGCGTAGTACAGCGTTATGTAGGCAAGAACATCAGCATCAATCTGGGTAAGGCAGATGCCATGCTGACCGAGAACGAGCAGGTAAAGGGCGAAGTATTCAAGCCCACCGAGCGTATCAAGGTTTACATTGTGGAAGTAAAGAACACCCCGAAGGGACCCCGCATCAATGTCAGCCGTACCCATCCGGAACTGGTAAAGAGACTGTTCGAGTCCGAAGTTACCGAGATCAAGGACGGTACCGTAGAGATCAAGAGCATTGCCAGAGAGGCAGGAAGCCGTACCAAGATCGCTGTATGGAGCAATAACCCCAATGTAGATGCTGTCGGCGCCTGTGTAGGTATGAATGGTGCCCGCGTCAATGCTATCGTGGAAGAGCTGCGCGGTGAGAAGATCGATATCGTGAACTGGGATGAGAACCCCGGTAACCTGATTCAGAATGCACTTTCTCCTGCCAAGATCGTAGCAGTATTTGCAGATCCCGATGAGAAGACCGCAAAGGTAGTCGTACCCGATTATCAGTTGTCTCTGGCTATCGGTAAGGAAGGTCAGAACGCAAGACTGGCAGCAAGGCTGACCGGCTACAAGATCGACATCAAGTCCGAGACTCAGGCCAAGGATGCTCCCGGCTTCCGTTATGAGGACTATGTGGATGATTACGAAGATGATACCGTAGACGATTTTGATGGAGAGCAGGAATAATCAATGGCAAAAAAGATTCCACTGAGGCAGTGCGTAGGCTGCGGAGAAATGAAAGGCAAAAAAGAAATGCTGCGTGTCCTGAAAACACCGGAAGATGAGATATGTCTGGATGCAACCGGCAAAAAAAACGGACGTGGTGCATATATATGCAGACAGAAGGAATGTCTGCAGAAAGCCCGGAAGAATAAAGGATTAGAACGTTCTTTCAAGATGAGTATTTCTCCTGAGGTATATGATACACTGGAAAAGGAGTTTGATCAGCTTGAAACAGAATAAGATTTATTCCCTTTTGGGACTTGCGATGAGGGGGCGTAACCTGGTAAGCGGTGAATTCCAGACGGAGGACGCTGTGAAAAAAGGTTCTGCCATGTTGGTGATCGTTGCAGAGGATGCATCGGCCAATACGAAAAAGTTGTTTCACGACAAATGTTCCTATTATGAAGTCCCGGTATATGAATATGGCACGAAGGAAGAACTCGGCTGGGCCATCGGCCGGGATCTGAGATCTTCGGTAGGTGTGTGTGATGCGGGACTGGCAGATGCACTCATCAAGCAATTGGAAGCGAATTTGCCCGGTTAGGCAGAATGGAGGAAAGCATGGCGAAAATCAAAGTACATGAACTCGCAAAAGAATTGGAACTACAGAGTAAGGATATATTAAGTTTTTTACAGGAAAAAGGAATTGAGGCAAAGGCAGCACAGAGCTCGCTGGAAGAGGATGCGGCAGCACTGGTACGCAACAGCCTCGGAAAGAAAAAAGCAGCTGCACCCGCAGCACAGAAAGCTCCGGTAAATACCGAAAACGCAAAGCCTGCTGAGGAAAAGGCTCAGGCACCCGCAGGGGAAGCAAAGGCTCAGGAAACGAAAGTTTCCGGGGAGACCAAATCTACTGAGGAGACGAAAAAGAAGAAAAAGATTATTTTCGTTAGCAACCCTCAGAATTCCAAGATGCCCGGACAGCGTCAGGGTGGTCAGAGTGGACAGGGACAGAGAAATGCAGGCGGACAGCGTCCGAATCAGGGCGGCAGATACCAGAACAATGGTTACCAGAATAATTCCTACGGCAACCGTGTTCAGGCACAGGCTCCCGTACGTCCCATCAAGCCGCTGACCCCTCCGTCTCCCACTCCCAGCGTGGCAATGGTACCCGGCAACCGTGGACAGCAGCCTGCGAAAAAGCCTCAGACACAGGCACCGGTAAAGGAGCAGGCAGTACAGAATACTGCAGCCGCACAGGCACCTCAGGCAGCACAGCCTGCACAGAATGTGGCACAGACCAGACCGGCAGACAGACCTCAGAACGGTAACCGTGACAACCGCGATAACCGTCAGGGCGGTTACGGTCAGAATAATCGTGACAACCGTGGACAGAACGAGCGTGGCCAGGGCGGTTACAACCGTGACAACAGAGACGGCAATCGTGACAATCGTCAGGGTGGCTACGGACAGGGTAACCGTCAGGGCGGACAGAATGGTAACAGAGGAGGTATGGGCAATGGCAGACCTCAGGGAGGCGGATTTAACAGACAGGGTCGTCCGGGTATGGAAGGCGGTCAGGGTGATCGCCGCGGTAACGGCAACGGTGAGCGCGGTTACGGCAATAACGGCCGCGACCAAAGAGGCAATGGCGGATCGGGTAATCGATTCGGAGATAACAGACAGAATAAGGGCTTCGCTCCGGAACCTGCAGGCAAGGATCTTGAGAAGAAGCGCGAAGATGAAAAGAGACGTTTCAGCCAGGAGAAGGACAACAAGCGTTCCAAGAAGGACCATATCTACGAGGACGAGGACGCGCTGAAGAACAAGCCCGGACGTTTCATCAAGCCGGAAAAGAAGAAGGAAGAGGTACAGGAAGAGCAGATCAAGGTGATTAACCACCGGCTTACCGACCTGGAGGACTATCATAAGTAAAGGAGATGGAGACATGGACATCATCAACTATATTGTGGACAACGCCCTGGTCCTGATCCCGGCCCTGGTCATCATCGGGGCCATTGTCAAACATATCGAGGTGATCCCGGATAAGTTTATCCCGCTGATCCTGCTAGTATTTGGTGTAGGCGGGGCCTTGGCGATCATGGGCCCCACCGTGGACGCAGTGATCCAGGGCGTACTGGTCGCCGGCGCGGCGGTGTACGGCAACCAGCTCGTCAAGCAGATGGGAAAGAGTGAGTAATGCCAACCAGTAGCATATACCACGATGTGGTGATCGACAGTGACGAGGCGGCGGAAAGGTTGCTGGAAGTGCTAGAGCAGTCCGAAAAGTGGGCCGAAGGAAACGCTGAGCCGCAAGGCGGGGAAGTATAAAAAGAATCGTAACAATGGACGTCCGCATATGACGGGCGTCCTTTTCATTTAAAACATAAAGGAGAATGGATTTATGTTGGTGAAAATCAGCGGCAAGGAGAATTGCGAAATCTTGACGGCAAACAGTAGGGACGTGGCAGAGCATTTTGAAAAGCAGCATAAGGACGTACTCGAAAGCATCAGAAATCTCGTGGCGGAAAATTCCGCCACCAAATCGATGTTTATTGAGGCGACCTACGAAAACCGCGGCAAGCTATATCCACAATATGAAATTACGCGAGATGGGTTTTCACTCCTAGTCATGGGATTTACCGGCCAAAAGGCTTTGGATTGGAAACTCAAATATATTGCTGCGTTCAACGAAATGGAATCGGAACTGAAACGGATTTATGCAGAGCGTCAGAAATGGGAGATCGAACGGGCAAAAGGAATCTTGATCCGCCACATTCTGACCGATACCATCAAAATGAAGGTGTCTGAAAGCCCTCATAAACGTTTTGCCTATCCTAATTACACAAAGCTCATTTACAGAAGCATTTTTGGGATGCCGCTGAAGGAACTGGAGCAGAGCTTCGGCGTGAAGCCGAAAGAGACCGTTCGGGATTATCTGAACGCGGAACAGCTCAAAGAGGTCGAAAGCATGGAAATGCTGGTAAGCAGCTTAATCAACATTGGTATGGGATACGATGAAATCAAATCCTTTATTTCCGAACGGTATACTTTGCGTTTGTCCGCGTAAAAAGCAAGCCGGGGGCATCCTATTGGGTGCTCCCGGCTGTTTTTTACAGAAAAATAGGGCGAAATCGCTTTCACAATTCCACCCCGCAAAAGCTAAGCTTTTTTCAACTGCTATTATTATACGGCACAAGCCACAAAAACTCAAGGGCCGGGGGCATCCTATTGGGTGCTCCCGGCGTTTGTTTATTTTGCCATCCGTAATTCCCTGATCTGCGAGGCTTGTTTTTTCGAGGCCTCCACGCGCACTTTTAGATTCTCCATGCTTTCCTCTAGAGAGTATAGCAATAAACGGCGGTTGCTACGCGGTTGCTACGTATTATATTTTTTTTGGCTTTATTGCTCAAAAATATACCAACGCCGCTTGAATGGGGTTCAAGAGGCCGCAGGTTCGACTCCTGTCACTCGGACCAGAAAATGGCTTGAAACTTAGGTTTCAGGCCATTTTTTTATTTTTCCAATGATCCAGAAAAACTATAAAAATCGCTGTAAAAAATGGACGTTGCTACGGGGTTGCTACGTTTTTTGGAAAAGAAAAACCGGCATTACGCAAGTTTTTCCACAGCTTTTATGAGGGTGTCCGCCTCTTGATTTATGTAGTGTTTAATATCCACATCGAAATTTGTGTGCCCCATGAGGGCAATAATATCTTCGGGACGAACCCCTGACGCTGACAGCCGCGTGGAAAATGTGCGCCTAGTTGCGTGTGGAGTTAACACCCGCGTTCCGATCGTCTCCAAGCATCTTTTAAAATGGTCGCGGAAATTATCGACGGACCACGCACTTCCGTCCTCCCGACAAAAGATCGTGTTACCGCCTTTGGCGATCCAATCCTCTACTATCGGTCTCACAGAGCTGTTAACCGGCACAACCTTGCTCTCCCCCGCATCCGTCTTATTGCCTCCATACAGAAGCAGGTGATCGCCGTGCCGGATCACGTCTCCTTCGTTGAGTGCCACAAACTCGCCAATCCGGTGCCCGGTACAGCACATTACATATATCAAATCTGCCATCGGAACCTTTCCTATGGCGTTTTTTATTTGTTGCAGTTCTAGATCTGTAAACCTGTCCTTTTTGGCCTCTCCGGGAGCAGGGAGGACAATGAACGAGGCGTAATTCTTATTGATTACATCGTTTTGCATAGCGTAACCATACATAAGGGTTAGCAGGGCTTTAATTTTTGAAAGAGAGGAAAACGATAGCGGCCCACGTATAACTGGTTTTTTATCCTTATCTAGTACAGGCTTCCCTTCCCTACCCTCCTTGATATGGTCGCTGTCATAATAGTCAATGATCGCTTGCATGTCTCCGGTGCGGATATCCCGAAATCGCCTCTTGTAGAGGGGACGCATCTTATACCAGCAACTGTTATAATTGTTTTTGAGGTCGTCTGATATGCCCCGGTATCCGATAGGCTGCCATTCCGCATGAAGTTGCTCAAGGGTAATGTTGATTTTTTCGGTTGGGTTTTGCAGATATTCGGCAAGGACCGCCCTTGCCTCCGCAGCGGTGGCATAGTGGCCGATCACAGCTCGGGAGGCTCTGAGCTTGTCATTGCTATCCAGGCCGAGCTTTGCGGGCGCTACAGCCACCCACGGGCGCCGCTTGAGGTCGGATCGCTTGTATGCCGATCCACTTCCGTTTTCGCGTTTGATTGATTTTCTAGCCATAAAAACGCCTCCCCGTTTTTCTTTTTCGCTCAACTTTTTATCATAAATCTATTGACATACGTGTTAATACGTGTTATAATATCATCAAGAGGTGAGGAGATGAATGCGGGAGAGCTCAAACGAAAGCTAAAGAAAATAGGATGCTACAAACACCACGAGGGCAAACGACATGAGATGTGGTTCAGCCCGATCACCGGAAAACAGTTTCCGGTTAGTAGACATGATGGCCAAGAGATTGCGACGGGCACACTAAAATCAATCAAGGAGGACAGCGGGCTTGAATAAAGCCCGCCCTCCGTCAACCAGAAAGGGGTATATACATGGCAAAGTATTTGTTTCCGGCTATATTTAAAAAAGAGGATAATGGACAGTACTCCGTGAATTTCCCTGATATTCCGCAGTGCTACACATGCGGCGACAACCTACAGGACGCGTTTGACGCAGCACAGGATGTGCTCTGTATGCGACTGTACGATATGGAGGAAGCCAGAGCCTCAATTCCGACTCCATCGCCTGTCCAAGCTATTGCGCGCGGGGGAGCTGACACCGTGTCTCTGGTGGGATGTGACACTATTGAGTACCGCCGCCTTAACGACAACAAAGCGGTTAAGAAAACTCTGACAATACCCGCATGGCTTAATACAATGGCGGAAAGAGAGGGTATTAACTTCTCTTCTGTCTTGCAAAACGCCCTGAGAAATGAGTTGCATCTATAACCTCGACTCTTTATGGCCGTCTGCTCTCTCCTTGAGGGCGGGCGGCTTTTAATATCACGGTTTCGTATACCAATATTCCACTATTGCAAAATTAGAACATTTGTTCTATAATAGCGTTACAAAAGGCAAGAAGAAAAGGCGTAATGTAGTAATTTTGTCGGACATTGGCAACATTTACCTGTAGTGATTTGTAAAATATGGTCGAATAAATGTTGATGGCAGACTTGCGGCGTCTGCTGTTGGAAAAATAAGGAGGGGTCGTTTATGTGCCTTGCTATGCCAACACCGGAAAAATTTGCGTCGAGAGCCTTATTTAAGGCTTTATGGTCTGGAAGATGGACTATACACCCAGAACATAAGATAATGGATTTGCGATGGTACGACGCTCTATATTTATGCCTCCGAGATCACGAGCGGGTGCGGATGCATCGGCGCATGTGGGACATGCTCCAAGGCTCCTTGGCTGGAGAGGGGGCGCCGGTGTGAGTGACAATGGAAAAGAAGGATATAGCGTTCCGCCGTTGATAGAAAAACTAGCACACAATATCATTAAGAGAAAACACGCCAAGGCGGTCATAAGGGCATTATCATCTATCAAAAAAAGCACTTAACATAGCCGAGAGCCCATCAAGAAATTCAAACTGTTTGGGTGTCAGATCTTCACCTGGCTTTATAAAACCGGCAGAAATCAAAGCTTTGTGCAACATAATAGCAGCAGTTTCCTCGTCTAACTCTTCTGAGACGGACGAGGAATTTTTTATGTCAAATAAATACTCTGCATCAATATCAAGTGCTTCTATAATTCTTTTTATTTTGAATAAATCCGGTTCCCTATTCCCTTTCTCGTAGCCAGTAAGCGTGGACTTAGCAACTCCGATTTCTCTCGCAAGTTGTTCCTGAGTCATACCCTTGCTTATTCTAGCTTCTCTAAGTCTATCCCCAAATCCCATATATATCGCCTCCATATGCTGATTATAAGGCACATGTTTTTATGTGTCAAGAAAAAGTTTGCATAATGAAAACTTTTTACTAAAAAAGGTATTGACAAGTTCTCAAAATGCGAGTAATATAAACTCATAGATTCGCAATACGCAAACAAAGGAGAGATAATATGTTTAGAAATCTTGAAGCGGAACAGCGGAGACTTGGGATGACGAACTCTGATGTAGCGGAACTTCTTGGGGTTTCTAGGTCAACCTATGAATCGAAAAAGAAAAACGGAATGTTTACTCGTCCTCAAATTGTCAAGCTTCTAGAGCTGTTTAGGTGCGATTTTAATTATTTATTCGAACCAGAAGCCGCTCATAACCAAAAAGGCGCATAAGAAAACCGCCCTCAAGGAGAGGGCGGGGTGGTGGAAAAAGGAACTATTTATTGAGGAGCTGTATTTTTTTTAGATTATATTCCTCTTCCGTTATGGCGTTATGGTCTAGTAAATCCTTATATTTCGCTAATTCATCAGACACGGATATATCCGATCCCATCAATGATTTTCCGGAGCTAGTACGAGATACGATTTTCATAAAATCATTTAACAGTTTATTTGTCTTGACGTTTTCTTGCTTAATCCTCGTCATGATCCAAATGAACCATACCAGAAGAACAACGAACAGAACGCCAACAACAATTAAAATGACCCAAAGCAAGACAATCGCACTTCCGATCGCATCCCCAATGCTCTGCCCTAATTCATACGCGTTATTCGACGAACCATCCATAATATCGCTCCTTTCCCTCGCATCATATCACATCGTATCAGATAATTCAATCGATTTCGAATTAATCACACTAAAATCGCAATAAACACAACAAATACAAGGAGATGATCGCATGAGGGATGAAGATCTTTTTTGTCTAAAAAAGGTGAGAACAGTAGACGCAGCCAAATACCTACAAGATGGTACAACGGCGGCAGAGCTGCGTCTTCTCATCCAAGAACACCGATGCCCGTTTGCCGATGTCGATCTAACCCCGGGATCGCATAGGCGACGATACAGAATAAATGTGGGCCGATTGATCGATTGTAAAGCGGGAAAATTCGGGCATGATTGGAGAAAAAAGATTTGGGTATAAGGAGCTGAAAAAGTGAACAAGAAATATGTCATGCAAATACGACAGTTTGATTGGTCTCCGTGGGTGGTAATTAGAGAGTATGATACTTTGGCTGAGGCCGAGTCGGATTATGATGCGTTGCCCATAAAGGCTAATCATCGTATTGCGGAGGCGTATACGGTAGTACGGTATAAGGCAGTTAAGGTTTGACGAAAGGAGGGTGAAAACCATGGAATGGATCACAAGCCCGTTGAGCGTGGCGTTTGGGTCGGCGGGGTTGCTGGCCTGTGCTGTTGGGCTGCTCGTCGAGGCGCTGGTGCCGCTGTGGGAAGAACACAAAGCCAGGAAGGAGGCGGAAGAAAATGAAGAATGTTGGCGCGAAGATGCGGGAGCTGCGGATCGGTAAGCGATACTCCCAACAACATGTAGCGGACGCGATTGCAAAAGTCGAGCCGCGTGTAGACGTGCCATTGATATCCCGCTATGAAAACGGGGTATGTCTGGCAACCCCTCCTCAGGTAAAGGCAATATGCGAGTTGTACGGATGTACCCCAACGGATGTATACGATCCGGAGGACGTGGAATTCCCTCAAAACCGCACAAAACAGGCAAAGGCGGCAAGGGGAGAGGGTTTACCTTATAAGCTGACCGTCCGCGTCCCGGATGACCTTGCAAAAGCCTTTTTCGAGGATTTGAGGGTATGCGAGTATACCGGCCCAACCGATTTTCTCCGGGACTGTATAAAAAAGCTGCATAAGAGGGCAAAAAAGATCGCCGCCTGTGGTGGCACACAGACGACGACGCGCAAAAAATAATCAACCACCCTCATTATGAGGGAAAAAAGGAGAAATGTCAAGATGAAAGTAGGAGATTTTGTAAAAGGTCTACCTGGGTCACCGTACTCAATCACAA
>OHHQ01001047.1_pt1 | contig 12312 bp, 18 predicted proteins | sample 1568051 | NCBI WGS metagenome assembly OHHQ01 (sample SAMEA3879567, study PRJEB24766) | human gut metagenome | biome: human-associated habitat; feature: feces | place: USA | collected 1985/1987
GTAAGCTCCGGCGCCATCGGCGTGGGAGTGGGAAAGCTGGGGCTGAAGCAGCGCCCTAAGGAAACCAGGAAAAAGCAGGCGGTGGCTGCGGTGGGCCAGTGCGAGCTGATGTTTATCTACGACAAGCTGTTCGGGGAATACAACCGCACCGTGGCCCAGATCCTTTTGACCAGGGACGTGGTGGAACAGGACCACAGCAAGCAGAACGTGGGCAACACCTTTGAGGCGTTGATGGAAATGGGGATTATCCCGGTGGTGAATGAAAACGACACCGTGGCGATTGATGAGTTGGAGGGCCAAAATATCGGGGACAACGATACCCTTTCCGCCATTGTGGCGGATATTGTGGAGGCCGACCTGCTGGTGATCCTGACGGACATCGACGGCCTGTACGAGGAGGATCCCCGGAAGAACCCGGACGCTAAACGGATTCCCGTGGTGGAACACATCGACGGGCATATCCGGGAAATCGCCGGGGGCACTGGGTCCAACCGGGGTACTGGCGGAATGAGCACAAAAATTACGGCGGCGGTGGTGGCCACTGAGGCCGGCATCGACTGCTGCGTCATCAACGGCTCCGATCCGGGGCTGCTATACGATTTGCTGGAGGGCCGGGAGATAGGCACCCGGTTCCTGGCAAAGAAAAAAGGGTAACAAACGCTATCGCCGAAGGAGGAAACAAGAATGACCGCAATGGAACAGATGGGAAAGAAGGCTAAGGAGGCCGCCGCGATACTGGCGGTGGCGGGGCAAAAGAAAAACGGCGCCCTGCAGGCCATCGCCCAGGGGCTGTTAAATAACACTGATGAAATTTTAGAGGCTAACCAAAAGGATTTGGAGAATGGAAAGAACGCCGGGCTGACGGCGTCCTTGCTGGACCGCCTGGCCTTGTCCCGGGAGCGGATCGCCTCTATGGCGGAGGGGGTCAGGCAGGTAGCGGCCATGCCGGATCCCATCGGCACGGTGCTTTCCGGTGGGACTCAGCCCAACGGCCTGGAAATCACCAAGGTGCGGGTGCCCTTAGGGGTGATCGGCATCATTTTCGAGGCCCGTCCCAATGTGACCTCTGACGCGGCGGCCCTTTGCCTGAAGGCGGGCAACGCGGTGATTTTAAGAGGGGGCAAGGAAGCGATTCATTCCAATATGGCCATTGCCGGCATCATGCGGGAGGCTGTCGCCCAAGCGGGGCTGCCCAGGGACAGCGTCCAGCTGGTAGAGGACACGTCCCGCCAGTCGTCGGTGGAGCTGATGGAGCTGACGGAGTATTTAGACGTGCTGATTCCCCGGGGCGGCGCCGGGCTGATTAAAGCCGTGGTGGAGAAATCTAAGGTTCCGGTGATTGAAACCGGCGTGGGAAACTGCCATGTGTATATTGACAGCGACGCGGACCTGGAGATGGCGGCGTCCATCGTTTATAACGCTAAAACCTCCCGACCGTCGGTGTGCAACGCCATCGAGACGATTTTGGTCCACGAGGCGGTGGCCAAGGAATTTCTGCCCTTGGTGAAACGCAGGCTGGATGAAAAACAGGTGGAGCTTCACGGAGATGAGAAAACCCGGGAGATCCTGGGAGACTGTGTGATTCCCGCCGCCGAGGAGGATTGGGCGCGGGAATATCTGGATTATAAGCTGGCGGTGAGGGTGGTGCCCTCCATGGAGGAGGCGCTGCGCCATATCGCGCGGTACTCCAGCGGCCACAGCGAATGTATCATCACGGAAAACTACCGAAAGGCCAGAGAATTTACCAGCCGTGTGGACGCGGCGGCGGTTTATGTGAACGCTTCCACCCGGTTTACCGACGGCGGTGAGTTCGGCCTTGGCGCCGAGATCGGCATTTCCACTCAAAAGCTCCACGCCAGAGGGCCTATGGGCTTGAACGAGCTGACCTCCATGAAGTTTATTGTGCTGGGCAGCGGGCAGATTCGGTAAAACGCGGCGCCCTGGCTTGCGGCCGGCCGTTCAAACATAAAAGTAATTTAAGGGGGCGGCCTGTTCAAAGGCTGCCCCTTTCTTCACTGTAACGTTCCCTGGGTTTAACCGGATGAGGCCGCCCACCGGAAGAAAAAACTCTGGGGAAGGGCATGGCCGCCAGAAACGGTTGGTTCAACGCTCTGCCGCCGGACCGTTTTATGCCCCCGCATTTTTTAAGAATTGCGGGAATATCAAGCTCCGAGAAGGAGTAACAAAAAGGTTCAGAGGCCGCTTTGCGGCTCTGAACCTCTTTAAATCAGAAGATACATCAGCGCGAAAATCAGCTCCATGTCGGCTTCATTTTCCATCAGCAGAAGAAGCAGAATCAAAATCAGAGTTTGATCGCTGTCCCTCATCAGGGATTTGAAAATGCCTTCCGCCGGCGGTTTAGGCGGCCCAAGCGGCACCGGCGGCATAGACGGCTGTTCCCGGCGCTCATGGGAACGCTCCCCGTGCTGGTGGGAAGGCTCGGGCTCCGGTGGCTCACGCCTTTGCGCGGGCTCCGGCCTTAGATGCTGGGCCCGGGCCTGCATTTCCCGTACCCGGCGCACGGCTTCCTGCTGCATGCGCTGAATATCCTCGCTGTTTTGATTTGCCGGTATGATAATCGCCCCCCAGGCTGAGCCTGGAGGCGCTACGCGCTCTGGGCTCAAGTTTTTCTTTTGCCTTAACGCCCGCGCATATGGCGGGGGTATTTTCGTTGCATTTACCCAGGCTGAGCCTGGAGGCACTGTGCGCTCTGGGCTCAAGTTTTTTTGCCTTAACACCCGCGCCTGCGGCGGGCTTTTTACAGCTGCCTCTCAGACTGGGCCTAAGGCGGCGCCGGCTAAACCCGAGATATGAGGCCGGGACGGTAAGAACCGGCTTCATGAAAATCAGAAACAGAAGAAATGCATCCGTCTGCAGGCTGAGTAAAAACTAAGCGCAGGGCGGGCGGCGGAGCATCCTCGGGATCTGTTACAGCAGCCCGCCTAAAATGCCGCTTCCCTTCAGCAATGGGAGCAGCTTAAACATACGCATCATGTTGGCGGATTCATCCAGTCTTTTTTGCCGTTGAGGCTTTAAAAAAGGCCTTAACGCATAGAGCAGCCGGGTGTTGTCATCCTCCTGCTGAACACTGGATAACAGCGGGGCGATTTTCAGGATAGACTGGAGCATTTCCGGGCTCACGCTCTGATTTCCCCCGCCAGCCCCTAAGCCGCTTAAGCCAGCTAATGCTCCCAGACCGCCGGCGCCCTGTCCGTTTCCGCCCAGGCTGCCCAGCAAGGCTTCCAAAGGGTTGGCGTTCTGAGGCGCTGCGGGAGCAGTCTGAACGGTGGGGCTGGAGTCCTGACTGTCCGGCGCGATTCCCAGCATATTAGAGAGGTTTTTGATTTTCTCCATGCTGGCCGGGTCGTTTAGTATTTCGGAAATCTTACCCGCTAAGTCATCCATGGCTGCCTCCTCGTTATTTTCCGCCCTGTTTGCCCATCAGCTGGCGCATAAGGGCCTGCGCCTGGGGAGTGGACAAAAGCCTGTCGGTAGCCTCTTTGTCTGCCAGAAGCCTATGGAGCTTTTCCTGATCCTGGGGGCTTAGCTTTCCCAGCATCTCGTTTACCTTTTTTTGGCCTTCGCTTTCGGTCATAAGAAATTCCTCCTTTTTCCATGAAGGAACGAATCGCTTCGCCCTTCTATACTATGTAAAACTACGGAAAAATATGATATAATATCGCCGTAGCCATCTGCCAAGGAAACGCGCGGCCTTTAGGAGCTTCGGCCAGCTGGAAAGGCAAACAGGTTTCCCGGTTATTATTCTATGCGGCGGCCTGCCGTTTCGTTCCAAACACTTGCAGGCCGAGGAGCCCTCCCAAATTTAATACGGCTTAGGGAAAGCCTAGCGCGTACCTTCAAGGGTACGGAAAAGAGGCGTTAAAAAGGAAAAGAAAGCGGGAGCTATTTAGAGGGCTTTCTGTTTTCAAGCCCTCTGGCCTATGGCTCCAAAAATGCCGCGCATCTGGAAAGAGGGTTTGCTTGTTTCGAGGCAGAGCTTTATAAAAACCTGGCGGTTTCTGTGAAGAAGCGGCCGATAACACAGCCGGCGGCGCCGGTCAAGGATTGTACTATTCAGAAGGGGCGAAATTGATATGCGTATTTTAGTGGTCTCTGATACTCACCGGGATTTCAGCGCTCTGCATCACGCGGTCCAAACGCAGCTCAAAGCGGAAATTGTCCTCCATTTGGGGGATGGGGAAGAGGAGCTGATGCAGATAAAGCCGATGTTCCCGGAAAAGATGATCGTGGGAGTGCGGGGAAACTGCGATTTTGGCTCTCTGCTTCCCTGGGAGGAGGAGCTGTCGGTAGAGGGGAAAAAGATTTTTTTTACTCACGGGTATACTTATCAGGTGAAAATGACATTATACAACCTGGAGTGCGCTGCACGGGACAGAAAAGCAGACATCGCCCTTTACGGACATACGCACCAGGCGGAAATTGAATACCGGGACGGCTTGTATCTGATGAACCCAGGCAGTCTGCACGGCAGCTATGGCACTTACGGCATCATCGATATCACTCCAGCGGGTCTGGTGCCTAATATTGTGAAAAACTACCGGGATTAAGACTGCGGGCCGCCAAAATGCAGGCGGATCATTTCAGAGCCGGAACAGCCTCGGCTGCCGTAAGGAAAAATAAATCAATTAATAAGATGCGGAATCTGCACAAAACCCCCAAAGGCCCGGGACAAAAGAGAAATGGCTCTTTTGTCCCGGGCCTTTGGGGGTTTGGGAATAGAAGCGGGGTCCCGATGGGCCGGGAATCCTAGTCATCAGCTGTTTTTCATCTGCCCTACCGCCCAATCGTATAAGGAAGCGATCACCGGCAGAAGGGAGCTTCCCTCCGGCGTCAAAGCGTATTCTACCCGAGGCGGAATCTCCTGAAACTGGGTGCGCTGGATCAGGCCTTGAGCGGTCAGATCCTTCAAGCTTTGACTGAACATCATATCCGTGATTCCGGGGATCTTTTCCTTTAAATCCCCGTAGCGAAGGCCGCCGCTTTCCGAGGATTGGCCTAATCCCCACAGAATGCGGAGCTTCCATTTTCCGCCCACCCGGGAAAGGGCGTATTCCAGCGGGTCCTGGGGCAGGCTGTCCAAATCCACATTCCGCTTTACCGCCGGAATTACCGGCTGGGGCGCGGATGCCCGTTTTTCCTTTTTCTCTTTCTTCTCTTTTTTATCTTTTTTCAAGATCCCAGCCCCTTTCCGGCAGCGCTTTTCTTTAAGAGTAGCATAAACCTTAGGTTTCGTAAAGAATATTCTGGTAAAATTCTGGAAAGCTATCGGTAAGTTTTAGATTTTTAGGAGGGAAACCTATGCAGGAAACGGTAAACGACGTAATGAGCAAAAAGATTGTGGCTGTTCTGCCGGGAGATACCCTGGAGGAGGCCGCCAGGCTGATGAGGGACCACGACGTGGGGGTGCTTCCGGTGGTGTCCGGAGGGGAACTGAAGGGCGTGGTGACGGACCGGGATATCATACTGCATTGCGTGGCCAAGGGCAAGCTGCCCGCCGAGGTAAAAGCCTATCAGATTATGACCAAGGATGTGGTCAGCGTTTCTCCCGGACATACCGTCAGCGAGGCGGCCCGGCTCATGGGAAAGGAGCAGATCCGGCGGCTGCCGGTGATTAAGGACGGAGTGATCGACGGTATGATCAGCATGGCGGATATCGCCCGCCGCCACGCCGGGCCGGAGGTAGCGGCCGCTATTTCAGAAATCAGCGAGCCTTTCGAGGGTATCGCCGGGGCAGTGCGGACCAGGTAAAGGATAGATTGCAAAATGGAGAATATTATGGTAAACTGAATTTACACTAGAAAGGAGATGATTACCGGTGAAAAGAATCGGTATTGCTTTATTATGCGCCCTGTTGGCGGCTTCCCTGATGGCCTCCTGCCAGAACGGCAAGGAAGGCGGGGGACAAACCTCCTCTCAGGCGTCCTCTCAAGCCAGCTCCCAGGCGCCCAGCTCCTCGGCGCCGGCGTCGTCCGGCGCGGCGTCCTCCTCCTCGCCATCCGCCGCGGAGTCCCAGCCGGACAAGGTTTATAAAAGCGGCGCGGACTATACCCTGGAGATCGTGGAGTCGGACCCAACTGACATAGACGGGATCAGCGTTTCCATGACGGTTCCGGTGATGGGCGGCGCGGCGGCCCAGAAATACGGCCTGGGCGGCGAGATCACCCGGCAGATTAACGGCACGGTTCAGGATATTATCGCGGATTCCGGCTACCACACCGGCAGTCTGACCCTGAAAAGCGAGGTCCCTTTTTATTCTGAAAAGCTTCTCAGCATCGTCATGACCATCGATTATACCGCCGAGGGGATGGTGTACCCAGTTCATACGGTGAGAACGGTGAACTTCATTCTGGGGGACAGCGGCTTTTCCGATTTTGCCAGCGCCATTGAGGACAACGACGCGTTCCGCAGCGCGCTGACAGCCAACAACGACACCTCTGTGGATGAGGAAACCCTGCTCTCCGGGGTAGGCGACGCCAGCGTTTACTTTACGGAAACCGGCGTGGGAATCGCGGTGCCGGTGCCCCATGCTGTGGGCGATACGGCTCTGGTGGAGATCCCCTACGGCCAGACCGGGGATTTTCGCACCGGCGACCCGGCGTGGGATAATTTCCAATAATGGACAGGGCCGCCGGGAGGATTTCCGGCGGCCCTGGTTTTTTCCAGGCCCGGCGCTGTTTCCCGCCTTTTAAGGCGGCTTTTGCCCTTGAAAACAGATTTAGATAGTTTGCACAAATAATTTCAGAAAAGTTTTTGCAAGTCTACAGAAAAAAAGCTTGCATGTTCCGGTGGAAAATGGTATTATAATTGAGCGTGACTGCGATAGATATGCGATGAAGCGGGAGGTTGCGGCGGTTTCCGCCGGTTTTTCCGTGGAGTATGTCCGATTTTAAACCGGGCGACAGAAATATTTTGAGAAAGTGAAAGTGCGGCTTGCCTTGCTTTCATGGTACTCAGACGCTTTTTGACCGAACCCGGATTAGACTCGTAAGAGTCCAGTCCGGTTTTTCAATGCAGGTCGAGGAAACACCCGGAAGGGTTGTCGAAATAGAAGCGTCGCCCGCCAACTATTTTAAGGAGGCGTTGTTCAATGGCAGTCAAAGAAAAAATCAGGATCAGACTCAAGGGGTACGATCACAAGCTGGTGGATGCATCCGCCGAGAAGATCGTTGAGACAGCGAAGCGCACGGGCGCCAGAGTTTCCGGGCCGGTGCCGCTGCCGACAGAGAAGCAGATCATCACCATTCTGCGTGCCGTCCACAAATATAAGGACAGCCGCGAGCAGTTTGAGATGCGCACCCACAAGAGATTGATTGATATCCTGAGACCGTCCAATAAGACGGTGGAGGCTCTGATGAGCCTGGAGCTCCCTGCTGGCGTTGAGATCGAGATCAAGGCCTAACGGCTGAGAGAAAGGTTCCAACCAACCAGGCGGAAGCGGTCAAGTTGGCAAACGCCAACCAATAACCTGCTAGGAGGAAAGGTAACATGCAAAAAGGAATCATCGGCAAGAAAATCGGCATGACGCAGATTTTCGATGAGAACGGGAAAGTCGTTCCCGTAACAGTCGTGGAAGCCGGCCCCTGTGTGGTTTCCCAGAAAAAGACTGTTGAAAACGACGGCTACGCGGCTGTGCAGATCGGCTTCGGCGATCTGAAGGCCCATAAGGTAAAGAAGCCTATGGCCGGACACTTCGCGAAAGCCAACGTAGCCCCCAAGAGAACTCTCAGAGAGTTCCGGTTCGACGACATCGACGCTTACAACGTAGGCGACCTGGTAAAGGCGGACGTATTCGCCGCCGGAGACAAGGTAGACGTCACCGGCACCAGCAAGGGTAAAGGCTACGCCGGCGTGATCAAGCGCTGGAACTTCCAGAGACTGAAGGAATCTCACGGTTCCGGACCGGTTGCCCGCCACGGCGGTTCCATCGGCTCCTGCTCCGATCCTTCCAGAGTATACCCCGGCAAGAAAATGGCCGGCCATCTGGGAAGCGAGAGAGTCACCGTTCAGAATCTGCAGGTTGTCAAGGTGGACGCCGAGAACAACCTTATCGCTATCAAGGGCGCGATTCCGGGTCCTAACGGCGGTACCGTAGTGATCCATGACACCGTTAAGGCCTAAGGGAAGGAGGAATTGGAATGCCTAATGTAGCAGTATTTGACGTAACCGGCAAGGAGGTCGGCAAGATCGACCTTTCCGACGCCGTTTTTGGGATTGAGCCCAACGCTGTCGTGATGCATGAAGTGGTTGTGAATTATCTGGCCAACCAGCGCCAGGGCACCCAGTCCGCGCTCACCAGAAGCGAGGTTTCCGGCGGCGGCAAAAAGCCCTGGAGACAAAAAGGCACCGGCCATGCGAGACAGGGTTCCACCCGTGCTCCCCAGTGGACTCATGGCGGTATCGTATTTGCTCCCAAGCCGAGAAGCTACCGTTATACCGTAAACAAGAAGGTCAGAAGATTGGCTCTGAAGTCCGCTCTGTCTTCTAAGGTGCAGGAAGAAAGCCTGGTGGTTTTGGATTCTATGACCATGGACGCTTACAAGACCAAGACCGTGGCCGCTATGCTCAACGCTCTGGGCGCTGAGAAAAAGGCTCTGATCGTGCTTCCCTCCGTGGATCAGAAGCTGATTAAGTCCGCCAACAATATCCCCGGCGTGAAAACCGCCCAGGTAAACACCATCAATGTGTACGATATCCTGAACGCTGACAAGCTCATCGTTCTCAAGGATGCCGTCGCAAAGATTGAGGAGGTGTACGCGTAATGGCAGCACAGGATATCATCATTCGTCCGGTCATTACCGAAAAAAGCATGTCCGGCATGGCTTCCAAGAAATATACCTTTGAGGTCTGCAAGGACGCCAACAAGATTGAAATTGCCAAGGCAGTGGAAGAGCTCTTCGGCGTAAAGGTTTCCAAGGTGAATACCCTGCACGTGAGAGGCCATATGCGCCGCCAGGGCAGATACGAGGGCTATACTCCTTCCTGGAAGAAAGCCGTCGTCACCCTGAAAGAGGACAGCAAGCCCATCGAGTTCTTCGAAGGCATGATGTAAGGGGAAATCCCCCGCAGGCGCTTTCTCCCTTGACGCCGCCGCTTCGGCCGGCGGAAAAAGGTCAAAAGGGGACCCAAGGGTTCCCCGGATCGGAAAAGCGCATCTGAAGTTTGACGGAATCCCGTCAAAGGCAACGTATGGGGATCAGGCAAATCCCCGCAAAGCCATCATGAGGAGTGTGAAACCGTAATGCCTATCATCAATTATAAGCCGACTACGCCCTCCCGGCGCAATATGTCGGTTACGGATTACTCCGGCCTTTCCAAGGTAGCCCCGGAAAAAAGCCTGCTGGCTCCCTTGAACAAGAAGTCCGGACGTAACAGCTACGGCAGAATCACCGTCCGCCACAGAGGCGGCGGAAACCGTAGAAAATATCGCATCATCGATTTCAAACGTCAGAAGTTTGACGTACCGGGAACGGTCAAGACCCTGGAATACGATCCTAACCGTTCCGCTTTCATCGCCCTGATCGAGTATCAGGACGGCGAGAAAAGATATATCATCGCCCCCAACGGCCTGAAGGTGGGCGACACAGTAGTCGCCAGCCCCTCTGCGGATATCAAGCCCGGCAACGCTCTGCCGCTGGCCAATATCCCCACCGGTACCTTCATTCACAACGTTGAGCTTTACCCCGGCAAGGGCGCACAGCTTGCCCGCGCCGCTGGCAACATGGCCCAGCTGATGGCCAAGGAAAATAACATGGCTCTCTTGAGACTGCCTTCCGGCGAACTGAGAAACGTCCCGGTGAACTGCATGGCCACCATCGGCCAGGTAGGCAACGTGGACCACGAGAACGTGAAAATCGGTAAGGCCGGCAGAAAGCGCAACATGGGCTGGAGACCTACCGTCCGCGGTTCTGTTATGAACCCCAACGACCACCCCCACGGCGGTGGTGAAGGTAAGTCCCCTGTTGGACGTCCGGGACCGGTTACCCCCTGGGGCAAGCCCGCTCTTGGATATAAGACCAGAGCGCACCATAACCGCTCCGATAAGTTTATCGTGAGACGCAGAAATGGTAAATAAGGCGTACGGAAAGGAGCTTAAATAATGGGCAGAAGCGTTAAGAAGGGTCCTTTTGTACAGCCTGTGCTGCTCAAAAGGGTTCAGGAAATGAATAAGACAGGCGAAAAGAAAATCGTGAAGACCTGGAGCAGAAGCTCTACCATCTTCCCGGATTTCGTCGGTCACACCTTTGCGGTCCACGACGGCCGCAAGCACGTCCCGGTGTATGTCACTGAAGATATGGTCGGCCACAAGCTGGGCGAGTTCGCCCCCACCAGAACCTTCAGAGGCCACGCCGGCGCGAAAACAACGAAATAACGGCCGAAAGGAGTGTATCGCATGGAAGCAAGGGCTTATTTGAAATACGCCCGTATTTCTCCCAGAAAAGTATCGGTTGTGCTGGATCTGATCCGCAACAAGCCGGTTGATTATGCAATGGCTGTCCTGAAGCATACCCCGAAGGCCGCCTGTGAGGACCTCGAGAAGTTGCTCAAGTCGGCAATCGCCAATGCTGAGAACAACCACAATATGGACGTTTCCCGGTTATACGTGGCCGAGTGCCATGTGTCCCAGGGCCCGATCCTCAAGCGCATTCGTCCCAGAGCGCAGGGTCGCGCATTCCGCATCGACAAGAAGACCTCGCACGTCACCCTCGTGCTCAAGGAACAAGAATAACGCAGTAGAGGAGGTAAACTGATAGTATGGGCCAGAAAGTAAATCCCCACGGTCTCCGTGTGGGCGTAATCAAAGATTGGGACTCCCGCTGGTTTGCCAAGGATAAGGATTTCGGCGATACCCTCGTCGAGGACTATAACCTGCGCAAGCACCTGAAGAAAAAGCTCTACGGAGCCGGAGTGCCGAAGATCGAAATTGAACGCGACGCTTCCAAAGTCCGTATCCATATCCACTGCGCGAAGCCTGGTATGGTCATCGGCAAGGGCGGCGCTGAAATCGAAAAGCTGCGTTTGGAGTGCGAAAAGATTCTGAACAAGCCGGTCGCCATCAATATCGTGGAGGTCAAATCTCCCGATTTGAACGCCCAGCTGGTTGCTGAAAATATCGCCCAGCAGCTGGAAAAGAGAATTTCCTTCCGCCGCGCCATGAAGCAGGCCATCGGCCGCGCTATGAGATTCGGCGCCAAGGGAATCAAGACACAAGTCGGCGGACGTTTGGGCGGCGCTGAAATCGCCAGAACCGAACAGTACCACGAGGGTACTATTCCGCTGCAGACCATCAGAGCGGACATCGATTACGGCTTTGCCGAGGCTGCCACCACCTACGGCCGCATCGGCGTAAAGGTTTGGCTGTACCGGGGCGAAGTGCTCCAGAACGCCGGCCGTCCCCGTGCCCGCAGGGAAGGAGGCAATAAGTAATGCTGTTGCCCAAGCGTGTAAAATACCGCAGAGTCCACAGAGGCCGTTTGACCGGTAAGGCGATGCGGGGTAACAAAGTAACTTACGGCCAGTTTGGCCTGCAGGCCCTGGAGCCGGCGTGGATCACCTCGAATCAGATCGAGGCCGCCCGTGTGGCCATGACCCGTTATACCAAGCGTTTCGGACAGGTTTGGATCAAGATTTTCCCCGACAAGCCTATCACTGAAAAGCCCGCTGAAACCCGAATGGGTTCCGGTAAAGGCTCACCCGAATATTGGGTGGCTGTGGTAAAGCCCGGCAGAGTGATGTTTGAAATCGCTGGCGTTCCGGAAGAAACTGCAAGAGAAGCAATGCGTCTTGCGATGCATAAGCTGCCGATTAAGTGTAAGTTTGTAAAGGCTGAAGGAGGCGAGCAAGAATGAAAGCATCAGAAGTAAGAGCTATGCCGGTGGATGAACTGAACGAAAAGCTGGTGGATCTGAAAGAAGAACTGTTTAACCTTCGCTTTCAGCTTGCTGCAAACCAGCTTGAGAATACAGCTCGTATCAAGGCAGTAAAGAAGGATATTGCCCGTGTTAAGACTGCACTCCGTGCTGCGGAACTTCAGTCTGCACAGCACTAAGAGGAGGGCTTTACAGTGGCTGAAAGAAATTTGAGAAAAACCAGAGTCGGCAGAGTCGTTAGCGACAAGATGGATAAGACAGTCGTTGTAGCAATCGTCGACAATGTAAAACACCCGCTTTACAAGAAAATTGTGAAGAGAACCGTTCGCCTGAAGGCACATGATGAAAACAATGCTTGCAAGGTTGGCGATCGTGTAGAAGTGATGGAAACTCGTCCGCTCTCTAAGGATAAGAGATGGCGTGT
>OHHQ01001048.1_pt1 | contig 12289 bp, 5 predicted proteins | sample 1568051 | NCBI WGS metagenome assembly OHHQ01 (sample SAMEA3879567, study PRJEB24766) | human gut metagenome | biome: human-associated habitat; feature: feces | place: USA | collected 1985/1987
CAGCTGGTTAGAGCGCACGCCTGATAAGCGTGAGGTCGGTGGTTCGAGTCCACTTAAGCCCACCAGCACACGAAAGTGTGCGGGATTAATACGAGAAGCACATAAGCCAAACAGGCAGAGAGTGACTCGAGTATTAAGCCCACCAGCAGGTTGAACCTGCAGAGACATCGCGAGGCAGCTCGCAGGAAAAAAGAAGATGGAAGCCGCGGCAGACGCTCGGAGGTAATCTGAGAGGTTTGGCGGGGCGAAATTTTCGGAAAGCCTGAGAGCGATGAAACTGTCCGTGAGAGAGAGCACCTTGAAAACTGAATAAAGAGAAAGAAGATATCAAGAAGCAAACACGTAGTTTAATTTATGCTTACAGGAAGACTGTAAAGGGTAAATGGAAATTACTACAATTTCAAGATAATCGAGTTTCAAAAGAACGAAGAACCAAAGATTACTCACAAATGGTCAAGCTAAGAAGAGCGCAAGGGGAATGCCTTGGCACTGAGAGCCGAAGAAGGACGCGACTAACTGCGATAAGCCACGGGGAGCCGTAAGTAGGCATTGATCCGTGGATTTCCGAATGGAGCAATCCGGCTGGAGTCATGTCCAGTCACCGTATTCTGAATCCATAGGGATACGGGGGGAACCGCCTGAACTGAAACATCTAAGTAGGGCGAGGAAAAGAAATCAACCGAGATTCCGCTAGTAGTGGCGAGCGAACGCGGAAGAGGCCAAACCAGAGGTAGCAATACCTTTGGGGTTCGGACAGCGCACGGTATGGAAGGTATCTAGCAGAATGGCATGGGAAGGCCAACGAGACAGGGTGAGAGTCCCGTATGCGAAAGAGAAGATCCGCCAGCTGAATCCAGAGTACCGCCGGACACGTGAAACCCGGTGGGAAGACGGGGGGACCATCCTCCAAGCCTAAATACTACTCAGTGACCGATAGTGAAGAGTACTGTGAAGGAAAGGTGAAAAGCACCCCGGGAGGGGAGTGAAAGAGAACCTGAAACCTTGTGCTTACAAGCACCGAGAGCCCGTCAACGGGTGATCGGGTACCTTTTGTAGAATGGTCCGGCGAGTGAATGTAACTGGCAAGGTTAAGGACTTAAGGTCTGAAGCCGCAGCGAGAGCAAGTCTTAATAGGGCGTAAGAAGTCAGTTGTATTCGACCCGAAACCGGGTGACCTACCCATGTCCAGGTTGAAGTGGAGGTAAAACTCCATGGAGGACCGAACCGACTCCCGTTGAAATGGTAGCGGATGAGGTGTGGGTAGCGGAGAAATTCCAATCGAACCCGGAGATAGCTGGTTCTCTCCGAAATAGCTTTAGGGCTAGCCTCATATTAGATTACTGGAGGTAAAGCACTGAATGGGCTAGGGGCCGAGAGGTTACTGAACCCTATCAAACTCAGAATGCCAGATAATTGATGTATGGGAGTCAGACAGTGTGAGATAAGTTTCATTGTCAAAAGGGAAACAGCCCAGACCCACAGCTAAGGTCCCAAAGTATGGTTAAGTGGAAAAGGATGTGGGGTTGCTTAGACAACCAGGATGTTGGCTTAGAAGCAGCCACTCATTAAAAGAGTGCGTAATAGCTCACTGGTCGAGTGACCCTGCGCCGAAAATTTAACGGGGCTAAATCATACACCGAAGCTTGGGATTGACAGATATTCTTCATGTTTTCAGGCAGGATAGGAAAGAGAGAAAATCTGATGACGCCGAAGAATGAGGCGGCATTAAATTTCTGTTCAAGTAAAAGCATGAAGATGTGAAGAATATCTGTCGATGGTAGGAGAGCGTTCTATGTGGGGAGAAGTCTGAGCGGAAGCGCAGGTGGACTGCATAGAAGTGAGAATGCCGGAATGAGTAGCGCGAAATATGTGAGAATCATATTGGCCGAAAGTCTAAGGTTTTTGGAGGAAGGTTCGTCCGCTCCAAGTAAGTCGGGAGCTAAGGCGAGGCCGAAAGGCGTAGTCGATGCACATACGGTAGATATTCCGTAACCGCCGAAGGATTAAAGCAAAGGGACACCTGCGAAGCGTGTAACCCGGGCGATGGTTGCCCCGGGCGTAAGGGACCGAAATTTAGTAGGGAAGTACATGTAGAGCAGGGCGAGAAAAGCTTTGTGTATATCCAAGGCGCCCGTACCGCAAACCGACACAGGTAGATAGGAAGAGAATTCTAAGGCCAACGGGAGAAGGGTAGTTAAGGAACTCGGCAAATTGGTCCCGTAACTTAGGGAAAAGGGACGCTCCAGAGATGGAGCCGCAGTGAATAGGCCCAGGCGACTGTTTAGCAAAAACACAGGTCTCTGCCAAATCGAAAGATGAAGTATAGGGGCTGACACCTGCCCGGTGCTGGAAGGTTAAGAGGAGATGTGCAAGCATTGAATTGAAGCCCCAGTAAACGGCGGCCGTAACTATAACGGTCCTAAGGTAGCGAAATTCCTTGTCGGGTAAGTTCCGACCCGCACGAATGGTGTAACGATCTGGGCACTGTCTCAACTACCCGCCCGGCGAAATTGTAGTACCGGTGAAGATGCCGGTTACCCGCGACAAGACGGAAAGACCCCATGGAGCTTTACTGTAGCTTGATATTGGGTTTCGGTAATTTATGTACAGGATAGGCGGGAGACTAGGAAGCCAGTACGCCAGTATTGGTGGAGTCGTCCTTGGGATACCGCTCTTAAGTTGCTGGAATTCTAACCTGCGGCCGTGAATCCGGCCGGGGGACATTGTCAGGTGGGCAGTTTGACTGGGGCGGTCGCCTCCAAAAGAGTAACGGAGGCGCTCAAAGGTTCGCTCAGCACGGACGGAAACCGTGCTTTTGAGTGTAAACGCAGAAGCGAGCCTGACTGCGAGGGTGACGGCCCGAGCAGAAACGAAAGTTGGAGTTAGTGATCCGGCGGTATGTGAATGGAAATGCCGTCGCTCAACGGATAAAAGCTACCCTGGGGATAACAGGCTGATCTCCCCCAAGAGTCCACATCGACGGGGAGGTTTGGCACCTCGATGTCGGCTCATCGCATCCTGGGGCTGAAGTAGGTCCCAAGGGTTGGGCTGTTCGCCCATTAAAGCGGTACGCGAGCTGGGTTCAGAACGTCGTGAGACAGTTCGGTCCCTATCTGTCGTGGGCGCAGGATATTTGAGGAGCTCTGTCCTTAGTACGAGAGGACCGGGATGGACGCACCGCTGGTGCACCAGTTGTCACGCCAGTGGCACAGCTGGGCAGCTAAGTGCGGATCGGATAAACGCTGAAAGCATCTAAGCGTGAAGCCGGCTCCAAGATAAGATATCCCATTCCGTAAGGAAGTAAGACCCCTTGAAGACTACAAGGTTGATAGGCTGCGTGTGTAAGCGCCGCGAGGCGTTCAGCTTGGCAGTACTAATAGGTCGAGGGCTTGACCTTAAGAGTAATTTTGGTAAGGCCTTGAAGGTTTGCTTCCCTCTTATCTTCCCTTCCTTTCTTTATTCAGTTTTTAGGGCGCTGTTTCAGTCCCTTCCTTTCGCACCATTAGCTCAGTTGGTAGAGCACCTGACTCTTAATCAGGGTGTCCCGGATGTAGCAGAATGAATTTCAAAGAGACTGCAAATGCAGTCTCTTTTTTACTTTGTATTCAGATTGATAAAAGGCCATTGAGCTATCGGCGGTCTGCTCCGGTAATGTGCTGAACGTTTCAGGAAGCTTCAGGGACAGGAAAATCTTGAAATCGTTAGATGTGGAGCGTGGATGTAATTATAACGCGAGTTGTTTTAAATAGGAAATTACGTAGGAGCATGAGTTTTGTAGTGACACCTGTTTAGATTCAACTTTTGAAAATATTCTCTGAAGCCTAATTTCTGCCACATTTGTATTCTTTGAGTATATATGTATTCAAAACGCAGCTTATTTTCCGATACAATAAAAGAAACAGAGAGGAGCGGATAGACTATGTTGAACGCGGAAACAGTAGGAGCGGCGATTCGTCAGGTGCGGGAGAAAAAGGGGATTTCCCAGGAGGTAGTCAGCAGTTTCGCTGGAATCGGAAGAACCCACCTAAGCGCCATTGAACGGGGGCAGCGCAAGCCTACCCTGGAGACCTTTTTTCGCCTCAGCGAGGCTTTGGGAATGGCAGCCAGCGATTTGATGCGGGAAATTGAAAAGGAAATTCAAAAGGAAAATGACAAGCAGGAGGAAAAATAATAAGCGGAGGATAGGGAACCAAGGCCTGGCATTGTTCAGGAAGCGCGGCGGATGAAGCTGCCCTGCTACGGCGCTGTTTTCCTCTGGATAGGAGACTCTGCGGGGAGAGCGGACTCAAAGAGAAAAACTCCTATTGACCAACATGAGATGATAAAAAGAATACGAGAAAAGGCATCATAGGTGAGATCCCTTGGTGCCTTTTTATTTTATAAGTGTTTTGGGAATGGCTTGCTGGTCTGGCCGCCGTGTTTTTTGAATATAAAAAAGCCAGCGCTAATAGACGCTGACTTTTTGCCTTCTTTATGGGCCGCTTAAGGTTTTCTTACGCCGTGGTTTTCCAAATATGGAATATTATATTTAAGGCCGCAAAACCAGGGAAGCACCTTCAGCCCGGCCGATGGGAGCGAAAGAGGGGCTTGATAAAAGAAGCCCGTAAAGAGCTCTACTCATCCAGCTTAAGCACCGCCATAAAGGCCTCCTGGGGAACCTCCACAGAACCCAGCTGGCGCATCTTCTTTTTGCCCTCTTTTTGCTTTTCCAGCAGCTTCTTTTTCCGGGTGATGTCGCCGCCGTAGCACTTGGCCAGAACATCCTTCCGCAGGGCCTTGACCGTTTCCCGGGCAATGATTTTGCCGCCGATGCAGGCCTGGATCGGCACCTCAAAAAGCTGTCTCGGAATTTTTTCCTTCAGCTTTTCCGCCATTTTCCTGGCGCGGGGATAGGCTTTTTCCGCGTGAATAATAAAGGACAGAGCGTCCACCACTTCGCCGTTAAGCATGATGTCCAGCTTTACCAGGTCGGATTTCTGATAGCCCATCAGCTCGTAGTCAAAGGAGGCGTAGCCTCTTGTGCGGGACTTCAGTGCGTCGAAAAAGTCATAGATAATCTCGTTCAGAGGCAGCTCGTAATGGATGTCCACACGGGTTTCCTCAATATAGTGCATATCCTTGAAAACGCCCCGGCGCTCCTGGCAAAGCTCCATGATATTGCCAACATATTCCGAGGGCGCGTAAATATGGGCGTTGGTGATCGGCTCCTCCGCCTGAGCGATGACGGACGGGTCAGGGTAGTTGGTAGGGTTGTCGATCATCACCACAGAACCGTCGGTCTTAGTGATCTTATAAATAACGCTGGGCGCGGTGGTCACCAGGTCCAGGTTGTATTCCCGTTCCAGGCGCTCCTGAATGATCTCCATGTGAAGCAGACCTAAAAAGCCGCAGCGAAAGCCAAAGCCCAGAGCGACCGAGGTTTCCGGCTCAAAGGTCAGAGAGGCGTCGTTGAGCTGAAGCTTTTCCAAGGCGTCCCGCAGGTCGGTGTAGTGGGCGCCGTCTGCGGGATAAATGCCGCAGAACACCATCGGGTTTACCGCCCGGTAGCCGGGCAGAGGCTCTGGGGCGGGCCGGGCCGCCAGGGTGACCGTGTCGCCGACCCGGGCGTCGGATACCGTTTTAATGGAAGCCGCGATATAGCCCACCTCGCCGGCGGAAAGCTCGCTGGCAGGCTCCAAAGAGGTGGCCCGCAGAAAGCCGCACTCCACTACGTTGTATTCGGAGCCGGTAGCCATTAGCTTGATGTTATCCCCGGGATGGAGGGTTCCTTCCTTTACTCTTACGTATATAATAACGCCTTTATACGCATCGTAATAAGAGTCGAAGATCAGGGCCTGCAATGGGGCCGTTTCGTCGCCCTCGGGGGAGGGAATTTTATGAACGATCTCCTCCATGACCGCCTTGATGTTGGTGCCCATTTTCGCGGAGATCGCCGGGGCGCTTTCCGCCTCGATGCCGATCACATCCTCGATTTCCTGGCGCACCCGGTCCGGATCGGCGCTGGGCAGGTCGATTTTATTAATGACCGGCACGATCTCCAGTCCCGCGTCCACCGCCAGATAGGTGTTGGCCAGGGTCTGGGCCTCAATGCCCTGAGAGGCGTCCACCACCAAAATAGCTCCCTCGCAGGCGGCCAGAGAGCGGGAGACCTCATAGTTGAAGTCCACATGGCCGGGGGTGTCGATGAGATTAAAAATATAGTCCTCGCCGTCGTCGGCGTGGTAAACCAGCGTTACCGCATGGGCCTTGATGGTAATGCCCCGCTCACGCTCCAGATCCATGTTGTCCAAAAGCTGGTCGGACATATCCCGCAGGGAAACCGACTGGGTCTGTTCCAGAATCCGGTCCGCCAGGGTGGATTTGCCGTGGTCGATGTGGGCGATAATGCTGAAGTTTCGAATTTGCTCCCGTGGAATTGACAAGTAACATTCCTCCGTTTACTCGATGGAAACTTAAATTTGAAAGGATATGGGATTTTTCATTCCTCCTTATTGTAGCATAAACCGTTTAAAATAAAAAGAGGGAAGAGGCCGGAAAACAGGCCTCTTCCCAGAAGGAGAAGAAAATAAAAAAACTGATAAATGGAAGGAACCGGGAAGTAAAAGGCTCCCGGCCGCTGCCCGCGCGCTGTTCCCGCTTGTGAGGCGGCGAAGCGATAAAGAAGCCTGCTTTATTTCGCATACTGCCGTAAAGGGCCGCGGGAACCGCGCTTGCCGCCTATGGCGATAAAATGTATAAAACAATAAAAATAATACGATAAGTAAATTTAAAAGCCTAGCGAATGGGACCGGCTTCGCGGCCAGAGCGCGGAAAATCTGTCCGGGAAGCATTCAAAGGCCTTTTTTGGCCTTCCAGTGGTTCCACGCCTTTTCGATTTCCACGATAAACAGGGGGCTCAGGGCCAGGCCCGCCACCACCAGCCACTGAACCATGTTCAGCGAAACCGTCTTAAAGACCGCAGACAGAGCGGGAATGGAAATGACGGAGACCTGGAGGGCCAGGCAGACCAGGAAGGAATACAGCATTTTCAGGTTGCCGAAAATGCCGATCTCAAAGAGAGATTTCTCACTGCGGACGTTAAAGGCGTGGATCAGCTGGGAGCAGCTCAGCACGGCGAAGGCCATGGTCCGGCCCGCCGCTGGGGCTCCGGCGCCATCGAAGAACACCCGGCCGATGGTGAAAGCCAGCAGAGAGATCATGCCGATGAAGCAGCCCTCGATGGCGATGCTGTAGGTCATGCCGCCGGCGAATAAGCTCTTTTTCGCGTCGGTGGGCGGTTTTTTCATAATATCCTCATCCACCGGCTCCACGCCCAGGGCAAGGGCGGGAAGGCTGTCGGTGACCAGGTTCACCCACAGAAGCTGAATGGCCAGCAAGGGGGTGGGCAGCCGCATGAGAAACGCCGCCAGGACGGTGATGATTTCCCCGATGTTGCAGGAAAGAAGAAAATGAATGGTCTTTTTGATGTTTTCAAAAATCCCCCGGCCCTGGCGCACCGCCGCCACAATGGTAGAAAAATTGTCGTCGGTTAAGATCATATCCGCCGCGCCCTTGGCCACGTCGGTGCCGGAAACCCCCATGGCGCAGCCGATGTCCGCGGCCTTGAGGGCGGGGGCGTCGTTAATGCCGTCTCCGGTCATAGCCACCACGGCGCCCCGGGATTGAAAGGCTTTGACGATCCGCACCTTGTGTTCCGGGGAAACCCGGGCGAATACGGTGTATTCAAAAATATGGCGGCTGAGTTCCTTCTGGCTCATGGCGTCCAGCTGGGCGCCGGTGAGAGAGCGGTCCTTGTGCCGGAGGATGCCAAGCTCTTTGGCGATGGCCCTGGCGGTGACGATATGGTCTCCGGTAATCATCACCGGCAGAATCCCCGCCTGCTGGCACTCCCGCACCGCGGACTTAGCCTGGGGCCTGGGGGGATCGATCATACCCAGCAGGCCGCAGAAGGTGAGGCGGGTCTCAAACTCATCGGGGTTCTTGGGAAGATGGTCCACATCCCGGAAGGCGATTCCCAGCACCCGCAGCGCCCGGTTCGCCATATCCTCGTTATACGCCTCGATCTGGGCCCGCCTGGCGGCGGTCAGGGGCTGGGCGCCCCGCCCCATGGCATAGGACTCGCACCGCTGCAACAGCACATCCGGGGCGCCCTTGGTGATAATGCGGTGCCGGCCGCCGCCAAGGGAGTGGACGGTGGTCATCAGCTTTCGGCTGGAGTCAAAAGGGATTTCCCCAACCCTGGGATAGGAAAGCTCCAAAATGTTTTTCCGCTTGTCGTTGTTGGCCGCCGCCAGCACTAGGGCCACCTCGGTGGGCTCCCCGCTGGCGGAGGGGCGGTCCAGGTCCCCGGTGAGGGAAGCGTTATTGCACAGGGCGGCGTAGCTGAGCATGGCCTGGCCCTCGGCGGAGGAAAACGCCGCAGAACCGGATGGGGAGCACAGCTCCGTGACAGTCATCCGGTTTTGCGTCAGGGTGCCGGTTTTATCCGAACAGATCACGTTGGCGCTGCCCAGGGTCTCCACCGCGGGCAGCTTGCGGATAATGGCCCGGTTGGCCGCCAGCCGCCGCACGCCGATAGCCAGCACGATGGTGACCACGGCGGGCAGGCCCTCTGGGATCGCCGCCACCGCCAGGCTGATGGAGATCATAAACATCTCCAGCGGGGGGACGCTTTCCATCAAGCCCAGCAAAAAGATCACCAGGCAGATAATCAATGCCCCAATGCCCAGGTATTTTCCGGTTTGGGCCAGCTTTTGCTGCAGGGGCGTCTGGGGAGAATCCTCCTCGTTAATCATGTGGGCGATTTTTCCCACCTGGGTGTCCATACCCGTGCCGGTTACCACGCATACCCCGTGGCCCGTGGTGATGGTGCTGGAGGAAAACACCATGTTTTTCCGGTCGCCGACGGCGGCGGCCTCCGGGCACCGCGCCAGGGCGTTTTTATCCACGGGAAGGGATTCCCCTGTCAGGGCGGATTCCTCCGCTTTTAGGTTCACCGATTCTAAGATCCGGGCGTCGGCGGGGACGAAATCCCCAGCCTCCAGCAGGAGGATGTCCCCGGGGACCAGGTCCTCGGAGGAAATCTCCGCCGGCTTGCCGCCGCGGATTACCTTGGCGTGGGGAGCGGACAGTTTTTTCAGGGCGGCGATGGCCTTTTCCGCCTTGCTTTCCTGGACCACGCCGGTGATGGCGTTGATAATCACGATCACCAGGATAATGATAGAGTCGATATAGTCGCCGTCGCCGCTGATTCTGGCGGTGAAGAAGGAAATTGCCGCCGCGATCAGCAGCACGATCACCATAAAATCGGAGAATTGCTCTAAAAACCGGAGGAAAAGGCTTTTGGGCTTCTTTTCCGCCAGCTTGTTTTTACCATATTTCTTCTGCCGTTCCACAGCCGCTTTTGAGGTCAGCCCCTGATTTTTAGTGACGTCCAGCTGGTTTAAAACCTCCGCGGCGGATGCGCTGTGCCAGTTCATACCATTCCCCCGTTTCAAATTGCGGAACCATGTCCGTTCTCCCTTCATATATATGAAGGCGCGCGTTGGAACATACACCCTTTTTGTCCGTTCTCCATAGAATGGTGGGAATGGAGTTGGTGAAATGAGCTTTCTTGCAGTTTTGATTTTGGCGGTTTCCCTGAGCATGGACGCCTTGGGAATCGGCATTTCCTACGGGCTTAGAGGCATTCGGGTGCTTTGGAAGGCGCGGCTGGTGATCTGCGGCATTTCCATGGTGGTCACCGGCGCGGCGGTGGGCCTGGGAAGCGTGCTGTTACAGGTGATCCCCGCCCCGGCGGCAAAGCTGATCGGCTGTGGAATGCTGCTGGCGCTGGGGGCGTCCATTATCATACAGGGCTTTCGGAAACGGAAAGAGGAGGACTCCTTTTCCTGCGATTTCGACCGTTCAAAAACCATCGAAACCGCCGAGGCCCTATACCTGGGCGTGGCGCTTTCCATTGATTCCTTTGGCGCCGGGGTTTCCAGCGCGGTATCCGGGATGAATTCGGTTTTGGTGCCTATCCTGGCGGGGCTGGTGCAAATGCTGTTCCTGTGGGGCGGCGGCTTTTTGGGAAAAAGGCTGCAGCTGATCCGGCTGAAAAACCCTGGTGTGTTTGTGTATTTCTCCGGCGGCCTGCTGATGGCCCTGGCAGTGCTGCGGTGGCTTTCCTAAAACCCGCCGGTCGAAGAAGGGCCCTGTGCTTTCACGAGCGGGAAAGGAGCAAAATTTATTTTATCTAAAATAAAGAACGCGTTGTTTATGGCGGTACATTTGGGTTTGCGCCGCTGGTTTTTTCCATCTGGTTGTATTACAGGGGGCCATATTATATAATGATAGAAACGGGCAACAATAAAACAACCAGATTAGAAGGTAGGAACCAAGCTTATGGAATTTTATGAAAACGATATCCAGCCGGAGCGGGCGTTTCTGGTGTCGGTGGATACCGGGGATTTCGACGCCGAGGCCTCGATGAACGAGCTATACGAATTGACGGAAAGCGCCGGGGCCCAGCCCATAGGCGCCATGATCCAAAAACGGGAGCGGCCCGACGGCGCCACCTGTATTGGCAGCGGCCGGCTGGAGGAATTAAAGGAGTTTTGCGGGAGCCAGGAGATCGATCTGGTTATTTTCGACTGCGAGCTGACGCCCACCCAGATTCGGAATTTAGAATTTGAAACCGATGTCCGCGTCATCGACCGGACGATGCTGATTTTGGATATCTTTGCTTCCCGGGCCAGGTCCCGGGAGGGCAAGCTGCAGGTGGAGCTTGCCCAGCTGAAATACCTGCTGCCGAGGCTGACGGGCAAGGGGACGGCCCTTTCCCGGCTGGGCGGCGGGATCGGCACCAGAGGCCCGGGGGAAAGCAAGCTGGAAACCGACCGGCGGCACATCCGCCGCAGGATCGAGAATTTAAAGGAGCAGCTTTCCCAGGTGGAGCAGCACCGGGACCAGCTGCGGAAGCGGCGGGAAAAGGAAGGGGTCATCACCGCCGCCATAGTGGGGTACACCAACGCGGGAAAATCCACCCTGATGAACACCCTCACCGACGCTGGGGTGCTGGCGGAGGACAAGCTGTTCGCCACCCTGGACCCCACCACCAGAAGCTATACCCTGGAGGATGGCCAGCAGATACTGCTTACAGACACCGTGGGATTTATCCGCAAGCTTCCCCATCATCTGATTGAAGCCTTTAAGAGTACGCTGGAGGAGGCGCGCTACAGCGATATCGTCCTCCATGTGGTGGATTGCTCCAATCCGCAGATGGACATGCAGATGCACGTGGTGAAGGAGACGCTGGAGGAACTGGAGATTGTGGATAAGACCATAGTCACCGTGTTCAACAAGGTGGACCGGTTTTACGAGCTGGAGGCCATGGAGGACAACCGTGTCATGCAGATTCCCAGGGATTTCTCATCAGACTACCAGGTGCGGATTTCTGCCAGGACAGGAGAGGGACTGGAAGAACTGCAGAAGGTGCTCCAGGCCATTATACGCAGCAGGCGGATTCTGTTGGAAAAAGTTTTTCCATACAGCCAGGCAGGGCGCATCCAGACCATCCGCAAGTATGGTCAGCTTCTGGAGGAGGAATACCAGGAGGATGGAATCGCGGTAAAGGCATATGTGCCGGCAGAGCTTTTTGGAAAGCTGTATTCCGACTGAATTTAATTGGAAATATAATAAAATGCCCCCTGTCCGAAAAACCACGCAGGTATGAGGCTTTGCAGGGATTTGGAAAAAAGAGTTATAAGTACAGTTAATAAGACACAATATCTAGGATAATATAAAATGTTATTCATAGATATTGTGTTTTGTATTTCCATCTGCTATAATGGGTGCGTAGCTCGCTCCACATGGAGCGGGCCCTGCGTTTTCACAGCTGTGAAACAGCTGTATCATTCCGGGTTTAACAGACGCGGAAAAAGGGTTGAATAAAGTGTACGTGGGCTGAAAGGAGCAAGTGGTATGATTCAGGTAGTTAAAAGGGATGGGGAAGTTGCCGAGTTTAGTCTGAATAAGATAACAGAGGCCATCAAAAAGGCATTCAGGGCAACATCCAAAGATTACAACAATGAGATTCTGGAGTTATTATCCTTAAGGGTGACTGCGGATTTTCAGAATAAGATGAAGGATGGAAAGATTTCTGTGGAAGAAATCCAGGACAGCGTAGAGCATGTCCTTGAACAGACCGGATATACAGATGTGGCAAAGGCTTACATTTTATATAGAAAGCAGCGGGAAAAGATACGGAACATGAACAGCACGATCCTGGATTACAAGGACGTGGTGA
>OHHQ01001049.1_pt1 | contig 12280 bp, 10 predicted proteins | sample 1568051 | NCBI WGS metagenome assembly OHHQ01 (sample SAMEA3879567, study PRJEB24766) | human gut metagenome | biome: human-associated habitat; feature: feces | place: USA | collected 1985/1987
TTTTTCATAACTTGTTTGTGCCTTGAGCGAAGCGAAAGGAATGACAAAAACTATGAAAAGAGATTGATAGCTCTGACAATCAGATGGTGTGATGCGACCAAAACAGCATCAGAAAGGAGAGAGCCCATCATGGGATTTATTAAATATAAAAATAAAGACACACCGCAGTTGGCTGAAGCATCACAAAAAGGTCCACATGTGATACGCATTACCGGAGAAGATCTCGAGGTCAATACAAGCGGATTTCGGATATACCTAGATGCGGCCTGCAACTACTCTCTGGATAAAGGAGAGTATGAAAAGTACACTACGATGTACCGAGAGGGAGATGGTTGGTATGAACTGTCCGATGATGGCTCTGTCTATGTTGAACCGATTGCACCGGTGCAACCGGAGCCAACAGAAGAGGAGCTTGCGGAGTTGGCCAGGCAGAGGCAGATTAGTCAGGTAAATGCACAAATCGCAGATCTCAAGAACCGGATCGCAGCCAGCGACTATAAGGTAATCAAGACTTACGAGTATACACTGATGGGAGAGCAGACTGAGTATGATATGGAAACTGTCCATGCAGAGCGGCAGGCTCTTCGGGATCAAATTAACATGCTAGAGACACAGCTGGCAGATCTGACCGCAGAGTAGGAGAAAGTCTATGAGAGTGAGAGACGGTCCCAAACAATTACATAGTAACCAAAAGCAATGAGCCGATTGTTTCCCGCAGGGAGGTGACCGGCTCTTATCTTTATTGAGTGAGGTGCGACATGAATGAAACCGAAATGGAACATCGGATCACGGAGGTAGAAGCCAGAGCAAAATCCAATACTCATCGGATTGATAAACTGGAGAGAGTGACTGAAGAGATTCATACCATGTCAACCACAATGATCCAGTTGGTAGAGGAAGTAAAACACACTAACGAGACGGTATCCAGCTTAAACCAGAAAGTTGAAAAGATGGATAGCCGTGTGGATGATATGGAGCGTGCCCCAGGAAAAGAGTGGAGCAACGCAAAACGAACACTATTTAATACTGTAGTAGGAGCAATCATTACATTCTTGGTTACTGGACTGATTTTCGCAGCTGTCCAGGCATTTTAAGAAAGAGAGGATAACATTATGGATTTATCATTTTTATTGCAACTCGTAGACCCCATCATTTTAGGAATCTGCCTGCTGACAGGCTATGTGCTTAAGGAAGCATTTGACAAGTTTCCCAACAAGTTTATTCCGCTTGCATCCCTGAGCATGGGAACCATCATTGCAATCATTATCCACCTGCAGGCGGGTATCAATGCAGAGGTTGTGCTGGGTGGAATGATCTCTGGGCTGGCAGCCACAGGCATGTATGAACTGCTCAGAAATTTGCTTGATTTTGACGGAAAGAAGGAGAAATAAGCCATGATGAAAGGTATTGACGTAGCAAAATGGAACGGGAACATCGACTGGAATAAGGTAAAGGCAGCAGGTGTAGAATTTGCAGTTTTGAAGGTTATCAATAAGTCCAACAAGACCGAAGAGGCATTTGTCAGAAATTATGCTGGAGCAGTTGCAGAGGGACTGCCCATTGATGTCTACAATTATCTGTACACCATAACAGAGACGGCAGCGAGGACAGCGGCCAAAGCAGTGGTAAACACACTCGCCGGTAGAAAGGTCGGCAAGGTGTGGGCGGATGCTGAGGATATCTGTCTCAAAAACAAAGGTATTAAACTGATCAGAATTTTGAATGCCTACAAGGAAGTGATCGAGGCAGCAGGCTATGAGTTTGGGGTGTATACCGGGTTGTCCTTTTATAATAGCTATATTAAACCGTACAAAGATTATATTGACTGTGATTTTTGGATCGCACGATACCCGTCCACTAAGGATATGACAATCACTATGGATCCTGTAGCATCCAAAAAGCCGGCTATTTGTCATAATCTTTGGGGCTGGCAGCACTCTAGCCGTGGCAGAGTGCCTGGCATCAGCGGATATGTAGACCTGGATATCTGCTATACAATGGTGGGCAGTAATGGTACCGTGCAGTCCACTACGGCATATTATCCCAGATATACCGGTACGTCCGGATCCATCGTGGCAGCACTTAATGCTGTCGGGGTAAACTCCAGTTACGCTACTCGCAAGCTGATTGCGAAGGAGAACGGTATTACGGGCTATGTCGGGTCACCGAAGCAGAATACCCAGATGCTGGCATTGTTGAAAAGCGGAAAACTCAAAAGAATATGATTGACGGAATAATGATTAGGGGATATTATAATGATATCTCTCTTTCTTAAAAAAGAATAAGGTGAAGAGACGGAGAACATGAAGGGGTGTTCTCCGTTTTTTTACGTTAAATGGCAAGTTAAAGTTAAATTTTGGGATCGAAACAAAAGCAATTACTGTCACAACAGATTCTAATGGCTCGGCATACATAGAAGGAAAATATATACTTGCGGTTACATCCGATACTAATGATGTCAAGATTACATTATTTAATAATATTTATGGCATGTGGTATGCCAAGATCCTTCAATCATCTACAGATCAACCATACACTGGAAATTTTACATTGTATGTTTTAAAGCTAAAAGAATAACGATGATGTTTATACTATTTTTTTGCTTACATAGCCATCAGAATCATTTTTAATATATGACAATCCTGTTTGATCAAATGATAACATCGCATACCAATCTTTTGATTGATCTATTGAAAGTTGAATAACTAATCTTCCTTTATATTCTGTGATTCTGATCTTATTATCTAAACTACGAATAGAGGATTCTGATGGTAGTGCAATTGTTAACTTGCCATTTACAAAAAAGAGGCTAGGCTTCTTTTTTGTGTGCAATATTAATCTAACTAGTTATTTTTATAATAGTAGCCGTATTTCCGATCATGGTGGTGCGAACCCGGGGGCCACATATAATGGAAGAAAGGAAAGCGAGGATGTTCTGGCGCTGACACTGGCGGTGGGGAGTATTTTGGAGGAAAATGGAGTGGATGTGTATTATACCAGAACCACGGATGTCTACGAGTCCCCGTACCAGAAGGCACAGGAGGGAAACGAGGTGGGAGGAGACTATTTTGTCTCGATCCATCGGAATTCCAGTCCTTATCCGAACCAGTACAGTGGCGTGGAGAGTCTGGTCTACAACCGCTACGGGGCGGCGGCCCGGATGGCGTACAATATCAATGCCAGACTGGAACAGGTGGGGTTCGTGAATCTGGGAGTAAACGAGCGGCCGAATCTGGTGGTGTTAAACAGCACGAATATGCCGGCGGTGCTGGTGGAGGTTGGATTTATCAATACGGATGCAGACAACGAACTCTTCGACAGCCGGTTCGATGAGATCGCCCGTGCCATTGCTGATGGAATTCTGGAGAGTGTTCAGCCCACACTACATTCATAAAAGCGTCTGCTGCGCAGCCGGCGCCGCTTTGGCGGCTCACCTTTTATTTCATTTGCGTGGAGCTCCGCTCATAGAATACCACAAACGAGACTTAGAATGCGAGCATCCTAAGTCTTGTCTGCGGCATCCTATGGCTGAACTTTTTACCTAAACCTTACAAATATCTTACCGTACTGCGATATTATGTGAATTTCCTTCATGCTAGTATGTCCTTGTAATCAAGAAAAAGAAAAAACAAACAACATGGAGGAACATTATTATGAGAGTAAGACACAGTAAAGGATTAGCTCTGGTAGGAGCATGTATTTTATTTGCCATGAGTCTGGCAGCCTGCGGCAACAGTGACACTGCAGCAGATGCAGCAAACACAGCATCTTCCGCAGAAGTAAGCAGCGTTGCAGAGAGCACCGTAGCAGAGAGCACCGTAGCAGAGAGCAGCGTAGCTGCACCCGCTGAGACCACCACAGATCTGTCCGGCAGCATTTCCATGGTAGGAAGTACTTCTATGGAGAAATTAGCCAATGCACTGAGCGAAGCTTTCATGGAAGAACATCCTGATGTAACTGTAACCGCTGAATTCGTAGGATCCGGTGCGGGTATTGAAGCTGTTACCAACGGAACCACAGATATCGGTAACTCTTCCAGAAGCTTAAAGGATGAGGAAAAGGCAGCAGGCGTTGTAGAGAACGTAGTAGCTATCGATGGTATTGCAGTATGTGTAGACCCTGCTAACGAAGTAGCAGATCTGACCAAAGAGCAGTTGACCAACATTTACAATGGCACAGTTACCAACTGGAAAGAAGTTGGCGGTGCAGATGAGCCTATCATCGTGATCGGTCGTGAGGCAGGTTCCGGTACCAGAGGCGCGTTCGAAGAGCTGGTTGATCTGGTAGACGGCTGCAAATATGCAAACGAACTGGATAGCACCGGTGCAGTAATCGCAAAAGTGGCATCTACTCCCGGAGCTATCGGATACGCTTCCCTGGATGCACTGGATGACAGTGTTAAGGCACTTTCCCTGGAAGGTGTAGAAGCTACCGCAGAGAATATCAAGGCCGGTAACTATTTCCTGAGCAGACCCTTCGTAATGGCTACCAAGGGTGAGATCTCCGAGCAGAACGATCTGGTACAGGCATGGTTCGATTTTGTACTGGGTGACGAAGGACAGCAGGTTGCTTCCGAAGTTGGTCTGATCACAGTAAAATAATAGCCCGACACAGAAAAAGGAAAAAAGCGATGAATAGTGGAACACACGCTTCCGTAATGGGAAACAGAAAAAATAAAGCGGTCGTGGAAACTGTGGCACAAATAGTATTTACCATTTGTGCCTTCTTCGCCGTACTGGCGGTAGTTTCTATCACCTTATATATGATCATCAGCGGTACCCCCGCTATTATGAAAGTAGGTCTGGGAGAGATCCTGTTCGACACGGAATGGATGCCAACAGCGGCAGATCCGAAATTCGGTATTCTGTGGGTTATCCTGACTTCCATCGTCGGTACGACGCTGGCTATCCTGCTGGGTGTGCCCATCTGCGTGCTGACGGCGGTATTCCTGGCAGAGGTGGCACCCAAGCCCCTGGCTGCCATTGTAAAGCCTGCGGTAGAACTGTTGGCAGGCATCCCTTCCGTTATCTACGGACTGTTAGGAATCTACTTACTGAATCCTCTCATGTATAAATTAGAAAGACTGATCTTCCAGGGATCCACGACACACCAGTTCACCGGCGGTGCAAACCTGCTGTCAGCCGTGATCGTACTGGCGATCATGATCCTGCCCACTGTGATCAATATCAGTGAGACTTCCATCCGGGCGGTTCCTGCAGGAATCAAATCCTCCTCTCTGGCCCTGGGAGCCTCCCATGTACAGACTATTTTCCGCTCCATCCTTCCGGCAGCAAAATCCGGTATCGTGACGGCTATCGTTCTGGGAGTGGGACGTGCCATCGGCGAGGCTATGGCGATCACACTGGTATCCGGTAGCAGCGTCAATGTGCCGTTGCCATTTAACTCCGTGCGATTCCTGACCACAGCTATTGTCAGCGAGATGGGATATTCTTCCGGACTGCACAGACAGGTGCTGTTCACCATCGGACTGGTGCTGTTTGTATTTATTATGATCATCAATATCGTACTGAATAAAATACTGAAAAAGGGGGCGGATGACAATGAATAAGGACACCTTATATGTAAAAAGAAAACGCCCCACAGACATGCTTTTGCTGGCAGCCATTTATGTCTCTGCCACACTGGCGGTGGCACTTTTACTGGGAATTATCCTGTATGTCTTCGTAAAAGGCATCCGCGCCGTTAACTGGGCATTTTTAACGACGGTGACCAGTGCCAGAAAGCAGACCACCGGTATTGCGGGCAACCTGTTGAATACCCTGTACATCATCGTGATCACTCTGTTGATCGCGACCCCCATCGGCGTGGGAAGTGCCATTTACCTGAATGAATATGCAAAACCCGGCAAGCTGGTCTCCATCATTGAGTTCACCACGGAGACACTGTCTGGTATTCCTTCTATTATTTTCGGCCTGTTCGGTATGATCTTTTTCGGAGAGACTTTGGGCTTCGGCTATTCACTGCTCACCGGTTCCTTTACCCTGACACTGATGGTGCTGCCCCTGATCACAAGAAATACACAGGAAGCATTGCGCACCGTGCCGGACAGTTATCGTACCGGTGCGTTGGGAATGGGATCCACGAAATGGCATATGATCCGGACGATCCTTCTGCCGTCTTCCATGCCAGGTATCGTCACCGGTATCATTCTGGCACTGGGACGTATCGTGGGAGAGTCTGCAGCCCTGTTGTTCACTGCGGGAAGCGACTACAAGCTGCCGAAGTTCACCGGAGTTTTCGGAGACAATCTGGCAAAGCTGGCTCACAAGGCCATGGAGTCTGGTGGTACCCTGACCATCGAATTGTATTTACAGATGCAGAAGGGACAGTATGATAATGCTTTCGGTATCGGTTGTGTTCTGATCATTATCGTATTGATCCTGAACCTCCTGACCAAGCTGGCGGCGAATAAGCTTAGACGAGAGTAAGAGAAAACACAAGAAGGAGAAAACATATGGCTAACAGTAAAATATCCGTGGAAAACTTAAATCTCCATTATGGAGAGAACCACGCACTGAAAGATGTAAATATGGAGATCGCAGACCACGCCATTACCGCATTTATCGGTCCCAGCGGCTGCGGCAAATCTACTTTTCTACGTTGCCTGAACCGGATGAATGACCTGGTGGACGGCTGCAGAGTCGAAGGAAAAGTAATTCTGGATGGAGAGGACATTTACGATAAGCGGGTGGATACCACACTGCTTCGTAAAAAGGTCGGCATGGTATTCCAGCAGCCCAACCCTTTTCCCATGTCCATTTATGACAACATCGCCTACGGTCCCAGACTGCACGGCATCAAGAATAAAAAGGAACTGGATGAGATCGTGACCTATAACCAGTGGTAGGAGCCCGGGGCCGTATGGCCCGGACTGGCGGGAGCCTGTGAAAAAAATGAGCTGCGGACGTCTGGCATACAGACCTGCGGCTCATTTTACTTTTCTAAAAACTCTATAAATTCTATAAAATATGCTCCGTCCCCATTGACAATATGACAGGGTGTCACTATAATGATGACGAGTTGTCACTTTGATAAATATGAACTTATGAAAAGAGGGATCATATGCCGACAGAGCGGTTTAAGAGGCTGCCGGAGGAGAAGATCGAGGCCATACGGCGGGCGGGGATCCAGGAATTTACGCGGACATCCCCGGAATCCGCGTCCATCAACCGGATCATCCAGGAGGCGGATATTTCCCGCGGAAGCTTCTATACATATTTTGAGAGCAAGTACGATCTTCTGCGGTGGCTCATCAGCGACCGGGTCCGGGAGCACAACGATTTTTACGTCCGGGACATGGAAGAAAACGGCGGGGACATCTGGCTGACTCTTTCCAGGTCCCTGGAGCACACCATCCTCCATGCCAATGACGGCGGCTTTATGGGAATGGTCACCAGGCTCATTGGGAGCAAGACCTTTTTCGACCTGTTTAAGGAAAGCGTTGAAGGAGAAAAGGGTGAAGACCATATGGAATGCAAGCGGTCCTATCTGGACCGGATCTATGGACTTCTGGACCAGACGCGGTTTCCCATGGACTTTCGTACCTTTACGGATCTGATGGATCTCCATGCCATTACTCTGGTGATGGCTCTGAAGAAAAAGCTGAACGGGGAATGCGGGACCCAGGAAGCCATGGACTTTTATAACAGGCGCATCAACCTGCTGAGATACGGCGTCTGTCCTCAGAGAGCAGAAAAGGAAAAAACAGAATAAAAAAGAGGAGAATAAAAATTATGAAAAAACTGGCAAAAGCAGTGACGGCAGTTCTGGCCGTGGGAGCGCTGGGGACCCTGGTGTTCATGCGTATGACAAAGAAAGAGGAGCCCATGGAGGCAGTCCCGGATCCATCGGTCCAGGTGGAAAACCCTGCGGCAGATACCATTTCCATCTCCACGGATCTGACAGGCACCGTAGAGCCGGCGGATGTGGTGTATGTGGCGGCCATGGGAAGCGGAGAGGTCCTGGAGGTTTATGTAAACCAGGGAGAGATGGTGGAAAAGGACCAGACGCTTTTTAAGATCGACAATAAACAGCTGGAGTCTGCCAGGATCCAGTTAAATACGGCAAAGGTATCCTTAGACGATGCCCAGACCAATTTAAACCGGATGAAGGTCCTTTATGACAGCGGCGATATTTCTGCCCAGGCCTACGAGCAGGTGGTCAACAGCGTGTCCATGGCGAAGCTCCAGTATGACGGAGCCAAGCTGAGCTATGACATACAGCTGGAGAACAGTACGGTGACAGCGCCCATCAGCGGTCTTCTGGAGAGCTTTGATGTGAAGGTCCATGACATGATGGCCGCAGGCTCTGTGGCAGCGGTGATCTCCGGAGCGGGCAATAAGTCCGTGGCATTTTCCGTCAGCGAGCGGGTGCGGGAGGGACTTCATCCCGGAGACGCCATGACCGTGGAAAAGAATGGAACGGAGTATAACGGCGTGATCACGGAGATCGCCACCATGGTGGACCAGCAGACCGGTCTTTTTAAGATCAAGGCCAGCCTGGAGGGGGCCGATGCCCTGGCCACTGGCACGGTGGTGAAGCTTTCCGTTATCTCAGAAAAGGCAGAAAACGTCATGACGGTCCCGGTGGACTGCGTTTCTTACAGCGGTGGTCAGGCTTATGTATACATCTACGACCAGGAGGCGGGAGCTGCCCGCAAGGTAGCCATCGAGGACGGGCTCATCGGCTCAGAACGGATCCAGGTGCTTTCGGGCCTGGATTACAGCGACCAGGTGATCACCACCTGGACGAAGGAGCTTTATGAGGGAGCTCCGGTGCAGCTGGCGGATGGCTCCGGTACAGACGCTGAAACGTCCCTGGACGGCGGAGAGAGCGCTGGAGCCGGGGAGAGTCCGGAGGCCGGGAACGGAGAAGCGCCCATGACAGACGCTCCAGGGGAACCGGCAGCAGATGCAGCAGCCGGAGATGCAGAGGCATCGGAACCGGCGGCAGAAGAGACATCCACAGAAGAGACATCAGCAAACGCTCAGTAAGGAGGCACAGATATGGGTTTGACAAAACAGGTATTAAGACGGCCGGTCACAACGGTCCTGGTTGTGCTGTGCCTCATCGTATTTGGCCTTTCCTCTGTATTTTCCTCGAAGCTGGAGCTTACGCCGGAAATGGAGATGCCCATGCTGATCGTCAACGCCGTTTATCCGGGAGCCAGCCCGGAGGACGTGGAGGAGCTGGTAACGAAGCCCATCGAGGATGAGATCAGCACGCTCACAGGTATAGATACCATCACCAGCATGTCTTCCGAAAATATGGGGATGGTGCTTTTACAGTACGAGTATGGCAAGGATATGGATAAGGCCTACGATGATCTGAAGAAAAAGCTGGACGGACTGGTGAACGAATTCCCGGAGGACGTGCAGACGCCCACCATCATCGAGATGGACATCAACGACACCGCAGCGATTACCCTGGCGGTCAACAACGAGCAGGCGGATAACCTTTACAACTATGTGGACAGCCGGATCGTTCCGGAGTTTGAGAAGCTGTCCTCTGTGGCCAGCGTAGACGTCAGCGGCGGCCAGGAGGAATATATTAAGGTGGAGCTGATCCCGGAAAAGCTGGCCCAGTACCATCTGAACATGAACACCATCGCCCAGTGCGTGGGCTCCGCCGATTTTTCCATGCCCATCGGCAGCACCACTGTGGGAAACAAAAAGCTTTCTGTGACCTCGGGCACTGATTTCGATACCATTGAGCTTTTAAAGAAGATCCCCATTACCCTGGGAAACGGAAACATCATCTACCTGGAGGACGTGGCGGAGGTTTACAGCACTCTGGAGGAAAAAAGCAGCATCGGCCGTTATAACGGCAAGGACACCATCGCCCTGGGCATCAAGAAAAACCAGGAGAGCAGCAACATGGAGGTGTCCAGGGATGTGCTGAAGATCGTAGATGATCTGAAGGCTGATGACCCGGCCCTGGAGGTGGTGGTCATTAACGACAGCAGCGAATCTATCTCCAGCTCCCTGGAAAGCGTGTTCCAGACCATGATCATGGCCGTTGTGGTCTCCATGGTCATCATCTGGCTGTTCTTTGGCGACATGAAGGCATCCCTGATCGTGGGAACCTCCATTCCCGTGTCCATCCTGGCGGCCCTGATCCTTATGAAGGCCATGGGCTTCTCTCTGAACGTCATTACCCTGTCCAGCCTGGTCCTGGGCGTGGGAATGATGGTGGATAACTCCATCGTGGTGCTGGAGAGCTGCTTCAGAAATACCAAGCAGGGAGGCTTTGTGGAGGCCAGGAATGCGGCCTTAGACGGAACAAAGGCTGTTCTGGAATCTATTATCGGCGGTACGGTCACCACCTGCGTGGTGTTCATTCCCCTGGCATTGATCAAGGGTATTAGCGGACAGATGTTCAAGCCTCTGGGCTTTACCATCGTATTCTGTATGGTAGCATCCTTGATCTCCGCCATGACCATCGTGCCCTTATGCTATACCTTTTACCGTCCGAAAGAAAAAACAGAAAATCCGGCTTCCCGGATGCTGCGGGCCACGCAGGACGGCTACCGGAGCCTGGTGAGGAAGCTCATGTGCCATAAGGCCCTGGTAATGATCACTTCGGTGGTCCTTCTGGTCCTGTCCTTTATGATGGCCGGCCAGCTGAAGATGGAGCTGATGGTGGCTGACGATCCGGGCATCATCGGGATCACCGTGGAGACTCAGCCGGGCCTGACCATTGACCGGGTCAATGATGTGCTGGTGAAGGTGGAGGATTATATCACGAAGGATGCAGACCTGGATTCTTATATGCTGTCCTACGGAAGCTCGGGGCTTTCCATGGGAGGAAGCGGCGCATCCATTACAGCCTATTTAAAGGATGATAAATCCAGAGAGACAGACCAGGTATTAAAAGAATGGAAGCGGGAGCTGCAGAAGTGGCCGGACTGCTCCATTTCCCTGGAAAAGCAGAGCTCCCTGGGCTCCACCATGACCATGAACCAGGCGGACCAGGTGAGCTACATTTTAGTCAGCACCCAGTACGATGAGCTGAAGGAGGTATCTGACGCCATTGTGGAAGAGCTTCAGGCCAGACCGGAGGTGACCCATGTCCATTCATCCCTGGAAAATGACGCGCCTCTGGTGAAGATCTCTGTGGATCCGGTGAAGGCATCAGCAGAGGGACTGGCTCCGGCCCAGGTGGCCGGCCAGGTCTATGCTATGCTGAGCGGGACAGAGGCCACCACTCTGAACGTTAACGGAAACGACTTAAGCGTAAAGGTGGAATACGGGGATGACCAGTACGATACCATCGACAAGCTCCAGGGCATCGTCCTTCCCACGGCCACAGGAAGCATGGTGGCACTGACCGATATTGCAGAGATCGGCTTCAAGGACAGCCCTCAGAGCATCATGAAGAGCGACAAGCAGTACCAGGTGACTATTTCCGGCCAGCTGACCGACGAGGCGGATCTCTCCACAGACGGGAAGCTCCGGGAGGAGGTCATCGGGAAATACTTAAATGCATCAGTCTCCATGCAGCAGAATACCATGGACGAGATGATGAATGAGGAATTCTCTTCCCTGGGCCAGGCCATTGCCATTGCCGTGTTCCTGGTATTTGTGGTCATGGCGGCCCAGTTCGAGTCACCCAAGTTCTCCATCATGGTAATGACCACGATCCCGTTCTCCCTGATCGGAGCCTTCGGCCTCCTCTGGCTGGCAGACAGCCCCATCAGCATGGTGAGCCTCCTGGGCTTCCTGATGTTAGTGGGAACGGTGGTGAACAACGGTATCCTCTATGTGGACACCGCCAATCAGTACCGCAATGAGATGGATCTGGACGAGGCGGTGATCGAGGCCGGAGCCACCCGTATCCGTCCCATGCTGATGACGACCCTCACCACCATCGTGGCCATGATCCCCATGGCCCTGGCCTACGGCGATGCGGGAGAGATGATGCAGGGCCTGGCTCTGGTGGATGTGGGCGGCCTCATCGCCTCCACAGTCCTGGCGCTCCTGATGCTGTGTGCATGCCTTGCCGCATGCGGAAAAACGCAGGGGGACGGCGGAGCTGCGTCCAACAGCGGCGGAAACGATGAAGCGCCCGCCCAGCCCGTTGAGATCGTTTTGTGGCACACGTATACGGACCATCACCAGGAGGCGCTCAATAAGATCATTGACGGCTTCAACAGCTCTCAGGACCAATATGTCGTCATTGCGGAGCAGCAGCCCTACAGCGAGTTTGATGCCAAGCTCCTGCAATCCGTCAGCACCCGGACCGGCCCTGACTTTGTCAC